>Ga0172377_10000205_pt1 | contig 52269 bp, 39 predicted proteins | sample Pumphouse3metaG_FD_119749 | JGI IMG/M metagenome (GOLD analysis project Ga0172377, IMG submission 119749) | Leachate microbial communities from a municipal landfill in Southern Ontario, Canada - Pumphouse #3 metaG | ecosystem: Engineered > Solid waste > Landfill > Unclassified | place: Canada...
GATAATTAATGTAATCGGTCGTTTGACCTTAGATAGAGTGTAAGAGGTGAGGACGTAAAATGTTCTCAAAAAACATCAGTAACAATGAGTTAAAATTTACACCAACCTTTGGGACTCAACTGAAAAAACATGAGTAGCTCTAAGAGTAAGGAGAAACTAAAATGTTTAATCTCAAGAGATTGATTTTCACTATGGTTATCGTACTAATATGCGGATTTGCCTATCCCCAAAGCGGATACGTATTTAGTGAACAACTGTTTGATCATGCAGCCTCCAGATCCTATGGATCACAGATAATAACCAAGCTCTTGCCCAATGGGCAATTGCCAATAGAGGATGAGGTCCAGACTCCTCCGGTAAACACTATATCGGCATATCCAAACCCGATGAAAGATGAAGTCACCATCAAGATCAGCCAGGACGATCAGTCCATATCCGCTGAAAACAAACTAAGTATCTTCAATATCAAGGGTCAGTTAATCCGCTCTCTAAAACTGACGAAAGGTGAAACTGTATGGGACGGTAAAGACAGCGGGGGAAAACCCTGTCCCAAAGGGATATATCTGCTCCGCTACCAATATGGCACAAGCCAAATAACTAAAATATGCAAAACCTATTAGGAGGAAAAATGAAACAATCACTGCTTATTCTGCTCATTTCGATTATGGCTATGCTCAGTAGCATGGCATTTGCTCAGAGCGGATACGTATATAACGAGAGCCTACCAGTTGAAATTATAGATTCCAGATCTATTTTTGTATGCTCCGATAACAGTGTAGTAGTATTGTCGAACGTTGATGATACTGAGGAAGAGTGGTGGTTTTTTTATTCAACTATCACCAAGCTTGACCCCGATGGCAATCTGCTCTGGAGGCAATGGCTGAACCCCGGTGGTTTTCCACCATGTGCAATTACTGGAGTCGATATTGATGCAGAGGATACCGTAACCTTTATCTTGATCGGGGATGAGATTAGCTTAGGAACCATAGATAGTGAGGGGGTGGTTGCCACCTTATCTGTTTTTATAGATATGGATATACCTTATTTCACAAAAAGCTTCAACAAGGCGCTACGCACCCCAAACAATGAGATTGTCGCCGTGGGTAAGGCTTACCAAGATTATATATTTTATGAGCTGTCGTCTGCCTGCTATTTCCGCTTTTCAAGTGCGGGAGATACGCTGGCCACTGCTTTCTGGCCAGTTGATCCGGATAGTCCATATCATCAAGCTGAAGCCTATGATCTGGCTCTGATGGATAATGGCAATATCCTGATTGCCTGTAGATTGCACTCTTTTAACTGCTCTATCTTGGAAGTCAATCCGGATGGCACGCTTGTTAACCGATTTGATTTACCGGGAGAATACCATCCTTCTAATGTTGCTATATGCAGAGAATCCAACAATGCATCATACATTATAGCTTATGCAATGGGTGAGTTTTCCGATCGTAGCATTCAGGTTGATAGATTTGAAAACGGAGTGTTTGAACCTCTCTTTAGCATATCCGAAAGTTATCTGACTGCAGTAAACTCAATGATATTGGGGACAGATAATATATATTTATGCGGGAGATTGAGTGTTAATGGCTCTTTACTAAGTTTGACCTACAGCGGAGAATTAAACTGGTCATGGGCACAACCGGGATACAATTCTAGCTCAGTGGAGCAATATGGCTCTGCATCGGCAGCGTTACTTGCACTCGACAGTGACAATTGTATCTATTGGGCTTGGGGCTCCCGTGAATCACAGGTAATAACCAAGCTCTTGCCCAATGGGCAATTGCCAATAAAGGATGAGATCCAGACTCCTCCTGTAAACACTATATCGGCATATCCAAACCCGATGAAAGATGAAGTCACAATCAAAATCAAACAGGATGTTCAAAGTCCAAGCACTGATAACAGTATTGATATCTTCAATATCAAGGGTCAGTTAATACGCTCTCTAAAACTGACGAAAGGTGAAACTGTATGGGACGGTAAAGACAGCGGGGGAAAACCCTGTCCCAAAGGGATATATCTGCTCCGCTACCAATATGGCTCAAGCCAAATAACTAAAATATGCAAAACCCGTTAGGAGGTAAAATGAGACTAATATCGTTAGTGATAGTCGTTTTGATGGTAACAGTGACCTTAACTGCACAAATAGACAGTACCTTCGTACGCCACTATTACCCAACTTACTCAACGCATCCGTATTGGCAATCTCACCCAATTGGTGGAACTTATGCCGCTAATGTTCTTGAAACATATAATGGCGATTTCTGTTTACAAATGTTATCTGTGTATCACACACCTCCTCCAGAAGTTGTTACTTTTCAATCTCCACTTGCTATCTATAGCAGAACTGGGCAATATCAAGAGACCAGCTTTGGTCCTTACACAGATTATGACGTAATCTGCGGATATTATTCAACAATTGTACAAGATGGATTAGGAGGCTATCTGGCTCGGGATATGTATGAGCATAGATTACACAGACTGGATAACAACTTTCATTATGTCGGCTACGTACCTTTAACATCTAATAGTGGTCATTGGGGATCTATAAGAGATATTATCAAGGTTGATGATGGTTTAATTATTTTAGGGTCTATTTCAGGGACCTATAGCTATGCTATTACAAAATATAATTACGATTTAGCTATACAGTGGGAGTGCTACATCAATGTAGTGGAATCATGGCCAATACGGAAAATGACTACAACTTCGGACGGAGGTTTCCTTTTCTGGAGAGGTGGGCATACTTCCAGTAATTACGACTATTTTAGAGCAACTAAGTTGTCTGCTTATGGTGACACGCTATGGACAAAGCAAATGATAACTCCCAGTGTACAACAAATTGTAGAAGTTAATGGGAATTACTATGGTTTTGTGTATCATTCACATAACAATACCACTGCAGAACTCAGAATCTACGATTTTGGTTTAAACTTTGAAAATGAAAATCACGGAGCCCCCATTTTGGTGATACCAACTTATCCCCTGCTTGATAATCATATGTCTTATAATGAGCATCCATTTTATGTTACGAGGACATCAGATAATTGTATCATTCTGGCAATCTCAACTCCCAATGCAGAGATATTCAAATATGATAGTGATCTCAATCTATTGTGGACGAGTAACGCTCTTAACTATGAAAGAATGGGAAGAGGAGACCATCCCCTGCTTGAGCTTCCAAACGGTGACTTTGTTTATTGCGCAGGAGTTAGCGTGTATCCCCGTGTTGAAATTGAAAGCGTCGCCCTGGTCAGAATTAATGCCAATGGCAATTATGTAGGGGTTGAAGACGATATTGAAACACCCGCATTAAGCCCGATGATAACTGCCTATCCAAATCCCTTTAATCGGGAACTAAACGTGGAGCTTAAGGAAAAGCATCTCAGCTTAAGCAAAGTGGAAATATATAATGTAAAGGGGCAATTGATAGATTCACTGACTCTACAAGATAACAAATCAAACTGGATGCCGAGAAACTTAGCCTCAGGGGTCTATATCTTAAAGCTGCTCAGCAACTCTAAGCTAGTTGAGAGCAAAAAAATTACATATATTAAATAAGGAGTTAGATTGTGAAAAGAAATTTTCGATATGATTATCTGATTTTTCCATGCTCAATATTTTGGGGCATTACTACGATTCTTCAGGTGACAAGTCCTCATCCATATAGAGGGCTTATTGGCAATATAGTTATGGTGATAGGACTACTATCCTACCACATATATGCGATGGCATATCGTAAAAAGACCCTTTTGTTCGATCCGAGCAAGAATATTCACACTCTTAACTGGATTGTTTTCATTTTCCTCACAGCTATCTTATTAATTATGTTTGGACTTCTTGGCAGGGTAGTAGCCCTGTCCCGTTAGCTCCACAGGACTGCTATCCGTCGCAAAACGGTAGCTGCTAAAAAAGAGCTTGACTGAAAAAGCAAAGATGAAAAACATTGTAACAGGTCATATGACCTTAGATAAATTGCAAGAAGCGAGAATTTAGAATGTTCTCAAATAGACATGAAATTATGAGTTGGAATTTACACCAACCTTTGAGACGTCACTTGGGAAAAGTTGAACTCCATTTATGCAGGATATCTAGACTTGTTAAATGATTTGCGCGGAATCTATGCTGCTTACATGGTAGCGTGCAGCGACAGTGTCCTGATAAAAAGTGCTCAGGCTAAATATGCCATGGTTGATAGATTAGATGGCCTGTATCCAGATGCAATACAAGCTTATGAAGACCTTTTGCTCTTTTCCACTACTGAAGTGGATTCGCTCTTGTGTCTGCTCGACATAGCATATACCATGCAGGATATGTATTATGACGACTCAGGCAAGGCTGCCCATTCGACAATGTCATATCAATCAAATGGAATCTCGATCTCCAATCTCAAGGATGCAAAACATACGGTGGAGCAATTATGGGGTAAGATACTGGCTAAATCAGAAGATGAGTCAATCTACAACGCTCCGGTTCCCACCAAATTGGAGCTGAGCAATTATCCCAATCCCTTCAATCCCTCCACCACGATAGCATTCTCAGTACCGGAAGCAGGCAAGGTGCGCCTTACTGTCTACAACATCCGGGGACAAAGAGTTCGTGATCTGATAGATGATAGCATGATGAGAGGCTTCCATAAAGTGATCTGGGATGGTAAAGATAACAGCAACTGTTCAGTTAGTTCCGGCTTGTACTTTGTCAGAATTGATACTGGTAATAATGCGGTAGTCAAAAAAGTAATGATGCTGAAATAGTGTCGTATGACCATAGGGTGCTTTGCAGCCTTTCCGTCAAAGAGATTTCTGAAGCATCATCAAAATGAGAATTGGGGCACGGTCATCAGATCGTGCCCTTGTTCATGCTACATTCAGTCCACACCAGCAAATTGCCCTATCGAGGGGCCAGGTTCATTTAAACGGGACTTACCGGGTTTGTTGTGATAGCAACGCAATGTAAATTCTCAAAAGCTATTCGGAAGCTGATCAATTTATGGTCTAACGTTTTTGGGTAAAACGAGAGCTGCAGAGACATTTTATTGGAAGATCATCATTTGATCTGTCCACAAGGATTCCCTTCGCACTTTTTCCATAGAGCAATACCAAGTTAATGAGTCTGATGTGGTTAGCATATTTGATCAGTCTTAGTTCCTAACTATCGAAAAAGCCAAGAAAAGAGTTGACAAGGAATAAGCCCAAGAGATAATGAACTTATGTTCACATGGCTGCAATATACAATTGGACTAAATGCTTATTCAAGTGCCAATTGCAACGCGATAGAATACATCACATGATGAATCAACCTGCTAACAGCCAAAGCATAACGCAAAGTTAGCCTAAAACAAGGAGGTAAACATGCCAAGAAGAGATGGAAGCGGCCCGCCCGATGGCTCAGGTAGAGGCAGAGGATTGGGCGATTGTGGAAAATCCCGCAATTCCCAAAACCAAGTAACTCAGGGAAGTAGCAGCAACGCTCTGATAGATATCGCTGTTCAAGTACTCTTGAGCATCCTAAGATCCCTGAGCTCAAAGAAATCGGATCAAAAGTAGTGGCGGTCTCCGAACCGCCTACACACCGAGTAAATTTTAACAAATGTGTCCAGTCGTATTGGCGGACTCCGTTCCGCCCAAATTCTGAGCTATGATTCTGGCAATACAGCGAATCTTGGTGACTGTTCCGGCTCCGTCCAAATTGCGGATGACAATCCGATAACATCGGTGCGCCCCCAAACGCCATAAAAACTTATTCACATTTGATTTTACCCTATGAATATAACGGAATGTAAACTCTGCGAACTGCATAAAAGCCGAACTCATGTGCTCTTGGGTGAGGGAGACCCTCATGCTGACATCATGCTCATAGCCCAAGCACCCGGAGAGCTGGAGGACAGAGAAAACCAGATGTTTATCGGTCCCTCTGGCCAGATGCTGGATCGCCTGTTTGCAGATTGCGGGATCAAAAGAGAGAATATCTATATTACCAACCTCTTGAAGTGTCAACTTCCGCAAAACCGGCGTCCCAAGCAGCGTGAAATCGCAGCTTGCGCCATCTATCTGGAAGCAGAAATCCGTCTGGTACAGCCCAGAATAGTCTCACCCTTGGGGTATTTTGCCACCAAATACAGCTTTGAAACCAGAGGCCTGAAGCCCTTTACCAAAGAGGATTATCCAGCCCTGATTGGCAAGGCTTTTCCTGCAAAGAGGCAGATCATCTATCCACTCAGCCACCCCACTTCGCTGATCCATCATCCAGAGTATTATCCCGCTAATGTGGCATACTATAAAAGGCTATTACACTGGGAAGAATGCAAATGGTACCGGGTTTGTCCGATCAAACGTTTCACCGAGAACCTGAGCCTGGAAACTCACTGGGTAGATCAATACTGCCTGGGAGACTGGCAGAGCTGTGAACGCTTCAGGCAAGAAGAGGCCGGTATAAACCACCCCGATACTCTGCTACCGGATGGCTCGTATCTCAAACTAAACTAAAGACATTAAACACGGAGTATATATGAAATATTTATTTGGCCCGGTTCCCTCGCGTCGTCTGGGAATCTCATTGGGAGTGGATTTAGTTCCCCACAAAGTTTGCACGCTGAATTGCGTTTTCTGCGAGGTGGGGATCACCACTACTCTCACTACTCAAAGAAAGGAATATGTGCCTATTGATGAGGTGATCAACGAATTGGAGGCATATCTCAGCCAAAAGCCAGAACTGGACTACATTACCTTCTCAGGACAGGGCGAGCCTACTCTGAATAGCGGTCTGGGCAGAGTGGTAAGCTATCTGAAAGACAATCATCCCGGCTATAAGATTGCCCTTTTGACCAACGGCACCCTGTTTTGGGATGCTGGCCTCAGAGCCGAAGTTTCCAGGATAGAGCTGATCTTGCCAAGCCTGAATGCAGCAACAGATCTCATCTTCCGCAAAATCGATCGTTCTTGTGCCAGCCTTGATAATAACCAGATCATAGAAGGGCTCATCCAATTGCGTAAAGAATTTGCGGGCAAGATTTATCTGGAGGTATTCCTGGTGCCAGGTCTTAACGATACTGATACAGAGCTTAGTTTGCTGAAGGAGGCTATCCTGAAGATAAATCCTGATCTCGTGCAACTGAATTCTCTGGACCGCCCTGGCCCTGAACCATGGGTTAAGCACATGACGGCAGAAAAGCTTGATTATGTGGCCTCTTTCCTCAAGCCCTTGCCGGTAGAGATCGTAGCCAAAGCTACCAGTAGAAAAAGCATTCAAAGCTTCCAGAATGACATCTCACAACAGATCTTGGATACCATAAAACGCAGACCCTGCACAGATCAAGACCTCTGCGATATTCTGGGACTGCACAAAAATGAGCTCAATAAGTATCTGAGCCAATTGTTGGATGAGGATTTGGTAGAATCTCAGCACATGGAGCGCGGGTTGTTCTTTTTGCCCAAGAAGTCTGAGTAATTAGAGCTGCCCAGCCTGAGTAATAAACTTGCTGATATTCAGGTTTTAGAGTTTTAACGTTTTAGGGTATAGGAAGTCTTTGTGCAGCACCACTGAAGCATAGATAGTTTAGTGGCTCTCTTCATACCCAAGTGAACTCCTTGAGTCACTTAGTTTTGAAGTGAGCCACAATCTCTGCAGATAGTCCGAGATCGCCCGGCAGGATAGGTTTCTGCTTTTATCAGCTTTATTTAGCGCAGAAGGATCATCTTCTTGCTGGCACTATATCTTCCTGAGTGCACCTTGTAAAGGTAGATTCCGGTGGCACATGTTTTGCCTCCGGCATCTCTGCCGTCCCAATCCCAAGAGTGTTCTCCCGCAGCTTTTTCAAGCGATGGAAGCTCGTGCACCAATTGTCCTTTGATATTGAAGATTTGAAGCCTTACCGGGCTGGCCTCACGCAGTTTGTAGGAAATTCTCGTGCTACCCGTAAAAGGATTGGGGGAGTTTTGGCTTAGGCTTACCATAGGCATGGGCTCTAATGTGATATCCGCATTGGCGATGGGTCCACTTACGGCTCTGGCACATATGCAAGCTAAGGTATTTTCATCATAGGATAAGTAATCGATATTGTATTGAATCCAATACAATACGGCGCTGTTATCACAATTCACTGAGCGCAGGTCGCAAATATTGGCCGAATGAAAAGTTTGGCTTTCTCCAAAGCTGCCATCAGGATGAATATACATGTGTTCCTGGCTTAGTTTACCATTGGTCTCATATTCTAACCAGAAGTAAGAGTAGCTACCATTTGCATGTTGGGTTAGTGTTGCAGGACTGTAGCTGGTATCGGATGAAGGCAGCGAAATACCCAGACCAGCAAAACCCAGGTTACCTTCAGCATCAAGCTTTTGCAGGAAGATACCTTGGCCTGGGCAACGATATAGAATATTGATCTCATGGGTGAATATTGATGAGAGTAAATCTGGCATTAGATAATCGGTAAAACAGATTTGCAGGCCTTCATCGCCCCATTGCGTATTCCCTGAAGCATCCACTTTCTGCGCTCGCAAAGAATATTCCTGGCTTAGATTTTTGGTAAAATCAAAGCAATAGAGCTCATCGTCGATCATGCCAGCTTTGAAGCCGAGTATTATTGAAGTGAGCCAAGTGTCCGAATTGATTAGCAGTACTCCCTCAGGATTCCAAGCAGGATCCACGGCTCCGGTGGGCAGAATGTACAAGGCTCTCAATTCGTTACGGTGCGAAATATAATTATCACATTTGAAAATCAGGTATCTGCCCTGAGCGTCCATTGTAGCTACATTTTTGCCAATACTGTCATATATTTCGATCCCGCCTTCTCCCCAAACAGTAGCACCGGCCTCGATCTTTTGTCCCTTGATTATTCTTTTGTAGCTTGGAGCGCCCAGTGAATGCGTCCAGTAAATACAAACAGAGTTATCGGCAAACCCGAGTGCTACCCCATAACCTGAACTGTTTGAGGAAGAGAGCAGAATCCCGTTTCCAGGGTGCAAAGTATTGCCGTTTGTATCGAGCTCTTGCACATATAGCTCGTAAGCAGGATACAGTTCTTTACAATAGATGATGAAGAGGGTATTTTGCGGGCTTACTTTTGCAGCAAGGATAGTTTGATTGCAGTCATCACTGAGATCCAGGGCCTGACCATTTGCAGGCAAATACTGGCTCATGTCGTTATCCAGGATCTGGTAATAGATCTGCTGATTTTGGCCGCTAGTGTCATGCATGAGACATACGGTTCGGTTTCCCAAACTGTAAATATCATAGATTTCAGCATCTCCGTCAAGCTTGGAAACGATGGGGGCACCGTTTTCAGTTAAAAGCTGATCTCCATTGGCAGTAAACATTTGCCTGCGCAGACTAACCTGCCCGCCCAGATCATCATGCCAAAAAAGCATTGCTTTATCTGTGAGTAGTGAATACCCGATGTTCGTTTTGAATCCGGTCGGACTGCTTACCAGCTGTGGGCTAAAAGCAGGACTGCCATCGGGATTAAGTTTCACCATTTCCACCTGCATCAGGTCAAAATTGGATGATGATCGCAGCACTGCAAGCCAGGCCTGATCGGATGAATCCACCTTCAGAGCAGATTCTACAATCTGATGCTCACCTGTGAGAATCAGGGGATTTACGCTTCCCCAAACGGGTTCTAAAGTGGCAGTTAAGCGTTGAGCTCTCAGCACGCCGCTATCATTGTAAGAACTATGATAGGCTAAGATGAATCCGCCAGCTAAGAGGGGCTCAATCTTAAGGATATCCTGAGAGCTTTCCGAGCTCATTGACAACTGTTTTAAGGTGCTGTAAACAAGATTAGCATTTGCATCCATCATCTGCATACTTAGTGGGTTGACGCTGTCGTAATTAGCTGAATAAATCAGGATATTACCGTTTGCAGCTTTCTGAAACAGAGGATCTTCAGGAAGCACTGCATCTGGAGCAAACATCGGAAAGCTGCCCACTGTGTTTCCGTTATTATCCACCTTTCGGAGGTAGCTATTTTGCCAGGCGTACAGATTGATGATCAAATCTCCGGCAGCGGTAAGCAGAAGCTGATCTCGATAAGCAGAATAATAGTAGCCAGCTTCATTATCTGCCGTCCAGATATTGTTTCCGGCAGCATCATAATTCGAGAATCTGGTGATAGTAGGCCCCTGGCTATCGTAGCCGTTATAGGCCAGGAAAGCACCTCCCAGATTGTTTGCACAAAGCCTCGATCCCGGAAACTTGATATCAGCTACCTGGGCGACATAGATCCCGGAATCAGTCCACTGCCTCTGCCCCTGGGAATTTAGCTTTTGCACCTGAAAATCGACTGGATTATGACCAAGTCCAGTTTCCTGCATGAAAAGTAAAACAAGGCCGTTATCGCTACTGGCCACTGCATCTAACAATTTCACAGAGTTCCCGGAGCTGGCAATAGTGAGGGGGGGATCAAAAGCGGCATTGCCCAGGCTGTCATATTTCTGAGCATGGATCTCGTAGCCGTGCAAGGCACTATCATCCCATAAAATCCAGGTTTCAGCGGCTGAGCTGCGGAGCACATGGCCGTCATACTTGATGTTTTCACCGATTCTCACTTCGGCGACAGGCTGTGCACAAAGCAGCAAACTTAGTAACATAAAAAGGAATAAGCTAAGATAGTGTTTCATGGTTAAACTCCTTGTAGTTAGCTGGTTCATTTGATTAGCACCATTTTCTTACGGGCACTGCAGTTTCCCGTGTTTATTTTGTAGAGGTAGATTCCAGCGGCGCATCTATGGCCGCGAGTATCTCTACCATCCCATTCCCAGGAGTATGCTCCTGCGGCTTTTGGCTCTCGCAGAAGCTCATTTACCAATTGTCCTTTGAGGTTGAAGATTTGAAGCCTTACCGGGCTGGCCTCATGCAGTTTATATGATATCCTCGTGCTGCCAGAGAAGGGATTTGGAGAGTTTTGCATGAGGCTTACCATAGGCATTGGCTCTAATGTGATATCCTCATTGCCGATAGGTTGAGCGAAGGCTCTGGCATATACTCCGTTTATGTCAGGCTCTTCCCCGGATAAGCCATCAGTATTACGTTGATCCCAATACAAGACAGCGCTGTTATCACAAATAACCGTGTGTAAAGAGTTGAACTTGGCCTTATGGATGAACTGGTTTTCCTGAAAGGTGCCACAGGAGTTTATATATACGTGTCTCAGGTTGGGTTCATAGTATTGATCGCCATCCCTCCAAAAGTATGAGTAAGCGCCGTTTGCATATTGAGTTAATTGCCAATGGTTATTGTATTTAGGGAGTCCTGGCATCAAAATACCATCCTCAGCAAAGAGCATATTGCCCTGAGTATCCAACTTTTGCAAGTACAATTCAGTTTGTTCCTTCGTATACAAGATACTGATCTGATCGCCGAATATCACAGTCACCAAGATCGGAGGATATGTATCGTACTCGCAGATTTGCAGGCCGTTATCGCCCCATTGGACGGTACCTGAGGCAGCCAGTTTTTGGGCTCGCAGAGATAATTCATTCTCTGCGTTTGAAGTAGTGACAAAGCAGTAAAGATCATCCTGGATCAAACCGGTGTGAGAATCGAGATCTGAGTCGTACCAATTGCTGGAATTGAATAGGGCTACACCTTCGGGATCCCAATTTGGATCTTGCTCTCCGCTGGGCTCTATGTGCAGGGCTCTTACTTCAAAAAGAATTGGAGCATTTTCTGAGCTTTTGAAAATTAGATAGCTGCCTTGCGCATTAATTAAGTGAACACTCTTGGCAATATTGTTATATATGTCTATTCCACCATCTTCCCAGGCAGTAGCACCGGCCACAATTCTTTGACCTTTTACTATAGTTCTGTACTTGGGAACTGTCAGATTTTGTGTCCAGTAAATATAGCAGGAGTTATCGGCAAAACCCAGTGTTATCTCATAGAAAGCATTTTCTGAGGAACTAAGCAGAATCCCATTTCCAGGATATAATGGATTTCCATCTGCATCTATCTCTTGCACATATATCATATTATTGGGATGCTCTTGTTTGCTATAGATAAGGAAGAGCGTGTTTTGCGGACTCACTTCTGCCGTAAGGATGCTCTGCTGCCAGTCATCGCTGAGATCCAGGGCTTGGCCATTTTGCGGCAGATATGAATTCAGGTCGCTATCCAGAATCTGGTAATAGATTTGCTGGTTTTTACCGCGGCTGTCATGCATAAGGCAGATAGTTCTATTTGCCAAACTGTAAACACCATAGACTTGAGCATTTCCAGCGAGTTTGGAAACAAGAGGAGCACCGTTTTCAGCTAAAAGCTGATCACCACTGGCCGCAATGATTTGCCTGAGCAAAACAATCTGATCTACTGCGTAGTCACTCCAAAAAAGCATTGCTTTATCTGTAAACAGTGAAAGTCTGGGGGAGCTTATGGATCTTGATGAGCTGCTGATCAGTTGTGGAGTGAAAGCAGGACTGCCATTGGGATTCAGCTTCACCAGTTCTATCTGCATGTCTGTGTAGTTGGGCGATGATCTCAGCATTGAAAGCCAGGCCTGGCCAGATGAATCTACCGCCAGATTATGGTCAATAATGCGCTCGTCACCTGTGAAAATTAGAGGGCCTTCGTATCCCAAAACGGGGTCCAAAGTAGGACTGAGGCGTTGAACTTTCAGTCCGTAAAGATTCATATCGTATTCAGCCCTGCAATTATAGGCAAGGATGAATCCTCCATCAAAGAGAAGCTCTATGTTCAAACTGGCTTCGTTACAATCTGCCATGCCCATTGGGAGTGACTTCAAAGTGCTGTAAACAAGGTTCCCGCTCGCATCCATCATTTGCATCTTCATGGAGTTTTCACTGCCGAAACTTGCAGAATAGATCAAGATATTGCCGTTTGCAGCTTTTTGAAACCGAGGCTCTGCAGGAATCACTGCATACGGAGGAAACATCGGAAAGCTGCCCACGGTGTTTCCGTTGTTATCCACCTTTCTGAGATACCTACTCTGATAAGAGTAAAGATTCATAATCAAATCACCAGCATCAGTAAGCAGAAGCTGATTAGGCGAGTAGTTCCGGTCTGTCTCATTGTCAGCCGTCCAGATATTGTTTCCAGACGCATCATAATTCGAGAGTTTATTGACATATTGATTCATCGCAGAAAAGCCTGGACGAATCAAGAAAGCGCCTCCCAGATTGTTTGCACAAAGCTTCGAATCTGGAAATTTGGTATGCAAGACTGTGGCTACCTCAAGGCCAGGATCAGTCCATTGCCTCTGGCCCAGGGAATTCAGCTTTTGCACCTTCAGAAAGACTTGCCGCTGCTCACCTATATCTGCCTGATCTTCCTGCATGAACAGTAAAACAAGGCCCGTATCGCTACTGGCTACTGCATCCAGTAATTTCGTCGAGGTATCAGAGCTGACAATAGAAATAGGGGAATCAAAAGCGGCATTACCCAGGCTATCGTATTTCTGCCCGCGTATCTCGTAGCCGTAGGTCACGCTTTCGTCCCACAAGACCCAGGTTTCATTAGCAGAGCTTTTCAGTACATGACCAGTGTATCTGACGTTCTCACCGATTCTTACTTTGGCGACGGGCTGTGCACAAAGTAGCAGGCTCAATAACAATAAGACAAAGATACCGAGGCAAGGTTTCATTCCATTCTCCTTTGGCCGGGAGGCAGTATTAATAGTAGTCGAGAGAGGATCCCGGGACATTGCTATAGGGATATGCAAAACTTGTTCCAAGAAGCAGATTATTAAAAAGTTTTTTAAGAATGAGTCATGGGGAATCAGAACCGTGTTAGGTATAGAGGGTTAATGGCCGAGATTGAGTCTTTTTTGTTTCTAATAAATCTCAAGTGATAAGTGTATAGATAGTCTCCCTTTCATGAAGAATACCAGCGAATTGACTTCAAGTGCTTATCGGGTTTGGATAGTCTCTGCTAAGCCAAATTTAGCAGTCTCACATTTTGATTGACAATTATGCTGTCTTGATTAGATTGTCTCTAAGTTAGCAGATCACGAGGTGGACTGCTAATAATAAATAACGAGGCGGTAAGCATGAAGAAGAATAAAGCACGATTGTTCCACACTCTGGGAGCATTGGTGGATGAGTATATCCTGAGTTGCGAGCCGGTTTCCTCGCGGATTCTCAACGAAAAGTATATGGCTGATATATCTTCCGCCACTTTGAGGTTGGATTTGCTCAAGCTGGAGCAGCAGAATTTCATCTCCCAGCCGCATACTTCAGCGGGGCGGATTCCCACCATAGCAGGTTACCGCAGATATCTGGACTACATACAGCCGGAGCACAAGAATGTGCGTTACGAGCGTATGGATACCCTGCGTGAGCTCTTGGTGCGCAATTACAAGGATACCCCGCGGGCCTTGCATTTCATCATGCAGATGCTGGCGCATGAGACAGACCAATTATCTTTTGTGGCAGAGCCGGAAGTATCGAACGGATATCTTTCCCGTTTGGAAGTGTTTTCGATAGGTGAGCAGAAGCTGCTCTTTCTGGTGAGCCTGGATAGCGGTCTTGATAAGACTGTGATTATGAAATGCGATTATGATATCAATGAGGCCCAACTGAGAAAACTGGTGCGCTATCTCAACGATGAATTGGTGGGACAGCGCGTTTATGAGATAGCCAACAAAGTATTGGTAGATATGCGAGAGAGCAGACAAAATGAAAGTGATCTCTTAAGCAACTTTCTGGCAGAATTGCACAAGGCTTTTATAGAGATCAGTGATTTCTTTATTCATTACGATGGCAGCATCAAGTTTTTGGAGCAGCCGGAGTTTGATTCCAAGGAATCGATCCTGAATTTTATGAATATGATTCAGCGGCAGGATGTGCTCCTGAATTCAATGCGCAGTAACGATGAAGGGAAAGTCAATATACTGATGGGAGAAGATTTTATTGATCCCAAGTGGCATGATTTTGCCTTAATCTATGGTAAGTATGAAGTTTTTGGCATACCCGGCTATCTGGGTGTGCTCACCCCGCTGAGGACAGAATATCGCAAGTGGATACCTCTGATCCGAGACGTGACAAATACGATCACACAGACTACAAAGAAGGGAATGGTCGTGCCCAAGTGGAGTAGAAATGAGTAAGAAACAGCAAAAGGATAAAAAGATGCACTCACAGCCTAAGAATGAAGAGCAAGTGAAAGCAGATGTTGAGATAATGTCGGAAACTGTGGAAACAGAGATAGAGCCCGAGCTAACACCAGAGATAATAGACTATAAAGATAAGTATTTACGGACCATGGCGGAGTTTGAAAACTACCGCAAAAGAACAAACGCTGAAAAAGCAGACTGGATTCGGCACGCTACCAAAGAATTGGCGCTGCATATCTGTGATGTGTTGGACAACTTTGAGCGCGCACTGTTGCAGGCCAATGCTGAGGATCTTAAAACCTCCTTTGTGCAAGGGATATTATTGATCGAAAAGCAATTGGCCAGTGCTTTAGGAAAAGAGGGAATCAAGAAGATCGAAGCTTTGGAGCAGGAATTTGACCCTGAATATCACGAAGCTTTGGCTCATATTCCCAGTGATTATGATGAAAATATTGTGGCCGCCATCATCCAAAATGGATACACAATGCACGATAGGGTGATACGCCCGGTGCGTGTGGCGGTCTCAAATGGCCATAAAATGAATACCCAGGAGGATTAAAATGGGAAAGATAATTGGAATTGATCTCGGGACTACAAACTCATGTGTCTCTGTAGTAGAAGGCGGGAAACCCGTCGTGATCACAAACGCGGAAGGTGGCAGAACCACCCCATCCGTAATAGGATTTACTCAAAAAGGTGAAAGAATGGTGGGACAACTGGCCAAGCGTCAGGCTGTTACCAATCCTCAAAACACCGTATTTTCGATCAAGCGTTTTATGGGACGCTCCTTCGGCGAAGTGAGCGAAGAGATTAAGCAAGTGCCGTACAAAGTGATTTCTGGGATCAAAAATCAAGCCGCGGTACATATAGAGAATCAGAATAAAGACTTCACCCCGCAGGAAATAGCCGCGATGGTGCTGGTCAAAATGAAGGAAACCGCAGAAGCCTATCTGGGAACTACAGTTTCCGAAGCTGTAGTCACGGTTCCGGCTTATTTTAACGACGACCAACGTCAGGCTACCAAAGACGCCGGCCGCATTGCCGGGTTGGAAGTAAAACGCATCATCAACGAGCCCACCGCAGCCGCTTTGGCTTATGGCATGGAAAATAAGAAAGAGCAGAAAGTGGCGGTATATGACCTGGGTGGAGGCACCTTTGATATCTCTATTCTGGATATCTCCAGCGGAGTAGTAGAAGTGCTGGCCACCAATGGCGATACCCATCTGGGTGGAGATGATTTTGATAAAAAGGTGATAGACTGGATCCTGGATCAATTTAAGAAACAGGAGGGGATAGACCTCTCCAAAGATCCGATGGCTTTGCAACGCCTGCGTGAAGCTGCTGAAAAGGCCAAGATTGAGCTCTCCGGAACTCAGGTCAGCAATATCAATCTGCCCTTCATCACCGCAGATGCCACAGGCCCCAAACATCTGAATCTGGACCTCAGTCTGGCAGAATTCAACCGTCTGACTGCAGATTTGGTGGCGCGCTCCATGGAGCCTTGCAAAAAGGCTTTGAAAGATGCCAAACTCAATGCTTCCGACATTCAGGAAATACTGATGGTTGGTGGCAGCACCAGAATCCCGGCTGTGGGTGAAGCAGTGGAGAAATTCTTTGGTAAAAAGCCCAACCGCAGCTTGAATCCGGATGAAGTGGTGGCTATCGGAGCCGGAATCCAGGGAGCAATCCTCTCTGGGGACGACAATGTATCCGATGTGCTGCTGCTGGACGTAACCCCGCTTTCTTTGGGAATCGAAACTCTGGGTAATATGATGACCTCACTCATCCCCAGAAATACGACGATACCCACCAAAAAGAGCCAGGTGTTTTCCACAGCCGCAGACAATCAAACCGCGGTGACCATCCATGTCTTGCAGGGTGAAAGACCCATGGCTCCGGATAATAAGAGCCTGGGAAGATTTGACCTGGTGGGAATTCCTTCCGCTCCGCGTGGGCTGCCGCAGATCGAAGTTACCTTTGATCTGGATGCCAATGGTCTCTTGCACGTATCTGCCAAAGACAAGGGTACTGGCAAGGAGCAATCCATCAAGATCGACCGGGCTGGCAGCATCAGTTCAGAAGATATCGATCGCATGATCAAAGATGCTGAATTGCATGCCGAAGAAGACAAGAAACGTCAGGAATTTGTCAGTGCCAAAAACGAGCTGGACACTTTGATCTTCAGCACCGAAAAGAGCTTGGCCGAATATGGCGACAAACTCTCTGAGGATGAGCGCAAAGAGCTCGAGGATGAACTGAAGAGTGCCAAAGAACAGCTTGACAAGGTGGGCGATAAAGCGCAATTGGATCAGATTAAAGAAAGTCTTTCCAAAAAAGCTCAGAAACTGGGTGAGATCATCTACGCTAATATGCAGCAGCAAGGACAAGAAGGTGGAGCGGGCTTTGATCCCAATGCCCAGGGCTTCAATCCTGAAGACTTTGCAGGGCAGCAGCAACAAGAAGAGCCCCAGCACGATGAAGGCCCTATCGATGCCGAATATGAAGTAATGGACGATAAAGACGATAAATAAACAACAACTAATTAGTTCAAACAGCTTTGCCTGCCGGAAGAAATCCGCAGGCAAGCTGTTTGGCTATTTGATTCAGATGATGTGTAGCAGAGGCCAGGCCTGGCATCAGCTATACGATCAGCAATATATTTTACAGGAGAAATGATGGCGAAACGAGATTATTATGAAATTCTGGGTGTGGAAAAAAGCGCAGATGAAGGGGCAATAAAGAAAGCCTATCGCAAGCTGGCAATGCAGTATCATCCAGATAAGAATCCCGATAACAAAGAAGCGGAAGAAAAGTTTAAAGAAGCCAGTGAAGCCTATGAGATCCTTTTTGACAAAGAAAAACGGCAACTTTATGACCAATATGGACATGCTGGGATAGAAAATCAATTTGGTGCCGGAGGCTTTTCCTGGGAAAACTTCAGTCATCGTGGCGATTTTAATGACATCTTTGGAGATGGCTTCTCTTCCATCTTTGAAGGTCTGTTTGGGGGAGGTTTCGGCGGTTCACGCAGTTCAGGCAGAAGTTCAAATCGCGGAGAAGATCTGCAGATAGAGCTCTCACTCTCGCTAAAAGAAATAGCCACAGGCACCGAAAAGACCATAAAGATTGGCACCAAAGAAGCCTGCGACAAGTGTAATGGCACCGGAAGTGCAGACGGTCAAGTGGAAAGCTGCGCACAATGCCGGGGTACAGGACAGGTGCGGCAGGTGCGGCAATCCCTTTTTGGACAAATGCAAACCGTGTCGGAATGCCCATCCTGTAGGGGCGAGGGCAAGATCATCAAAACCAAATGCAGCAAATGCTATGGCGAAGGCAGAATGGGCAAGGTCAAGGAAATCAGTGTAAAAATCCCCTCTGGCGTGGAAGAAAACCAGTATATCCGGCTCAGAGGACAAGGCAACATGGGCCCCCGAGGTGGAACCCGCGGAGACATCCTGGTGCTGATCCATGAAAAGCAGGATGATCTGTTTGAACGCAATGGCAATGACATCATGATCGAATACCCGATCTCGCTCTCTCAGGCGGTTTTAGGAGATGATATTTTGGTGCCTACCCTTACCGGCAAAGTCAAGATGAAAGTTCCCGCAGGCACCCAAAGTGGCCGGCTGTTCCGCCTCAAAGGACAGGGAATTCAGGGGCTGAATACCTATAGCAAGGGCGATGAGATCGTGAAAGTGATCTTGGTCACACCCACCAAAATCAACAAGGAAGAGACCGAGCTTTATACCAAACTGCGCGAATTTGACAGCAAACGCGAGCTCAAACCGGGCCGGGGATTCTTCTCAAAATTAAGAGATTACTTTAGCTAAGCATGCCTTCACAATACTATCCCAAGCTGGATCAAGAGACGAAAAGCATCATCCTGGATGACCAGGAGTTTCACCATCTTGCCCGGGTCAAACGCCTAACTACGGATCAAGAGATTTTGATTAATGGCGGGAATGGCTATCTGGCCACAGCCAGAATATCAAGGCTGGAAAAGCAAAGTGCATTCTTGGAAGTTCTTTCTATAGAGTATCACGAGATGCTTCGTCCCCGCTTTGCCATAGCATTTGCCTTACTCAAAAGCCATCATGATGAGCTGGCCCTTGAAAAGTGCACCGAGCTGGGAGCGCTGGATTTCTTCCCTCTGAAGACCCGGTTTACTGTGCGGGAAGAGGGCAAAAACACCAGATCCCGTTTTGAAAGCATCGCCCTGGCTGCGATCAAACAGTGCGACAATCCCTGGTTGCCCACAGTGCATCCAGCCAGCGATCTCAAGGCTGCCCTCGCAGAGATTCGAAAGTCTGGCTATACTCCTGTGCTGTGCTCGGAGCGGGAGGAAAGTCATTGGCTTCAGGATCTGGACTATGGGCCTGATTTATGCTTTGTAATCGGACCGGAAGGAGGCTTTTCCGAAGAGGAATTTGCCCTGCTCAAAGATTTGCCCCATATTCGTTTGTCGCATCTAATCACTCGGGCTGAAACGGCTGCCATTGCCATCTCAGCACAGTTTCAAGCTTATCGTAAATCTGGCACCGTTAGAAACAGCGTAATATAGGGATACAGACCTGAAGGTAGATACTAAATAGTGTCTTTGCAAAATTCCCTTTGACAAGATAGAGAACTCGATATACTTTGACACAAACAAAAATTAAGAGGTTAAAACTGAACATGAAGCTCTTTGAGACTCACGCCCATCTGGACCTTCCGGATTACGATTCCGACCGGGAGAGCCTGATTAATAAATGCTTTAAAAGTGGAATAGAGTACATCATAAATATTGCATTCAACAAGGAAACTGCCTTGTCCTCATTGGATTTGGCCCGCAAGCATCCACACATATTTTCCACGGTGGGCTTTCATCCCCATGAGGCTATTGATTTTGACGCAGAGTTGATCAAAAAACTGGCTCGCGAAAAGAAAGTAGTGGCTATAGGTGAGATCGGTCTGGACTTTTTCCGCAATTTATCGCCGTATCCTGTCCAGCGCGAAGTCTTTGCGAATCAGGCACATCTCGCGGTGGAATACGATCTGCCCATCGTGGTGCATGATCGCCAAGCGCATCAGGAATGCTATAATATCCTTAAGCAAGAGAATGTCAAGGAAGCGGTATTCCACTGTTTTTCCGGAGATATAGTCTTTGCGCAGCAGGTCCTGGATGCCGGGTGGATGATGTCCTTCACCGGTAGCATCACATATCAGAATTCACATCTGGACGATGTGGTGCGCCTGGTTCCTATGGATAGATTCATGATCGAGACGGATTGCCCATATTTACCTCCGCATCCGTATCGGGGGCAGCGCAATTCTCCCCTGCATCTGCATTTGATCGCGGAAAAGATTGCTGAAATCAAAGGAATCACACCCAAAGAAGTGGCGGAGATCTCTTATGATAACGCCTACCGCTTTTTCCGCATTCCAGCGGATCCCGTCAAAACTCTAAAATCTGGTAGAAAGAAATGAAAAAAGTTATAATATTCAGTCTCTTAATGATTACTGCTCTGCTTTGGGGCGGGAATTCGGTCTTTTCTTATGATGGATATCCCATCCGCTATTATGGCCAAGACATCTATAGCCTGGGCATGGGAGACACAGGAGCAAGCGATCTGTTCCGTTTCAACAGTGGATACGGCAATCCGGCTCAATTTAACAGGAGCAACAAAACCATCTTTGGCACTGGGATAATCTTCGGTTTTACAGCTTACGAATCTGAATACGGCGGCGAGACACGCAGCTTTCGGGATGATGCCCTGGATTTTCCTTACTTCAGTGTATCCACTCCCTTCAAGAAACATCGCTTTGGCTTTCAATTCAGTCCTTATGCCACTGGCGTAGTGAAGAATCAATATGTGCGGCCTGATAGCACCATGGAGCGTCAAGAAGTGGAGAAATATATTTATCATGCCGATCTGATCTACAGCTATAATTATCATGGATTGAACTTAGGTATCAGCGGCAATTTCTTTTTTGGGCATGATTATCATACCTTCGAGCAAAGCTCTGCAGATTACAGTGTGCCTACCAAAGAGTCTTTGAAGAGCAGTTTTAAAAACCCCACCATCACGATCGGTGCGATCCAAACTTATCATGATCACGCTTTTGGAGTGCATGCCACTATGCCTGTTACTCTAGAAGGAGAAAGCAAACGTAATAGTTTCCATAGCTCAGAAGAGCCCGTAGATTTTGAATATAAGCTGCCTTTGATGGTGGCTGCAAGCTATACTGGTCTGATGATCAAAGAGCTGAAAGTGGCTTCTGATCTTTCTTATGAGACATATTCTGAGATTTCTGATGACTATAGAGATGCTTTGAAATTGGGAGTTGGACTGGCTTACGAACCGAGCTCTATCCGAAAAAAGCATTGGTGGCAAAAAGTTCCGCTGCGAGCTGGATATTCCTATAGGCAATTAGCTTTCAAAAGCTCTGCTGAAGACCTGGATGAAAGCACTATCAGTGCCGGGCTCAGCATTCCGCTCAAGAACGAGATAAACCGCTTGGATCTGGCTTTTCAATATCAGATCAGGGGAGCGCTAAAGACCAATCATCTGCGTGACAAAAGCTACATGATGATGTTTGGCTTTACCGGTTTTGACATCATCAGTAGCGCACCAGACCGCACTGCCCCCCGTGATATTCCCAAGGCGGAGGATCTTGAGCAATGGTAGGAGACCAAAACCTTTACAACAGAATATTAGAAGCCAGAAACATCACAGCGGATGATCTGGAAACCAGCCTGGAAGACCTGCCCGATGAAAAGCTCCTGGCGAATATTGAGGCCGCCGCAGAGCGCATCCATGAGGCTATTTACCGTAACGAACCTGTCATCATCTTTGGGCACGACGATCCCGATGGGATTACCAGCAGCTACATCCTGTATAATTTTTTAAATAAGATCGGTTTTCAAAGACACAGCTACTATATCCCAAACCGGAATCTGGAGTCCCACGGCATTCAGCAGGGTTTTATAGATCATGTAAGGCAGGGTGGCTACAAATTGGTTATCACGGTGGACAATGGTATAGCTGCCGATGAAGGTGTGCGCAAACTCAATGAACTGGGCTGTGATGTAATAATTACCGATCATCATCTGATCCAGCCAGATATATTGCCCGAAGCTTTTGCCATCATCAATCCTCAATTGGATTATTGTGAGTATCCTTTCAAACAGCTCGCCGGAGTGGGCGTTGCCTTGATGCTGATCCGCTATTTGGCCAAACAGTGGAAGCACAGCATAGACCCGGCCAGCTATTTCTGGGCTGCCGTGGGCTCGATCGCCGACAAAGTTCCCATGATCGGCCTGAACCGGATTATAGTGAGATATGTCCTGGAGAATTTCGATGCCGTGCAGGATCCTACCATTTTATTTCTGCTGAGAAATTACCGCCGCGTAAGCAGTCCCACGGATGTGTTCAATTTTATCACCTACACTGCACGTCTCATAGCCAATGGCCGGGAAGCAGGTGGCCAACACACAGCCTTGAGATTCATCATCCAGATCTCTGATGCCAAAGCGAAATTGTTTGAAACCCTGGAAGAGCAAAAGAATCTTTGGGAGAGAGAGCTAAACCGTGTATTTGGCTTCCTGGATACCCTGGCGCAAGATTTTGTGGGGAATTTCTTTGTTTATTATGATGAAGATGGGGTGATCCCCTACGCGCTTTTGGGCACGGCTGCCAGTTATATCGTGAATCACTTGCAAATTCCCACCATCATGCTCAAGCACCACAATGGGCTCACAGTCTGTGAAGGGCGCTGCAGTGATGGCTTCAATATGGTGGAGGCTTTCAGTTCTTGCAAGGCGCATTTATCACAATTTGGCGGTCATCCCAAGGCCGCTGGATTTACCATGGAACCTGCTGCTTACGATCTTTTTGTGGAGTGTTTTCACCAGTATATCAGCGATAACTATACCCAGCCTGATGAGAACGCCATAATGCCCTTTGATACTGAGTGCACATTGGACGAAATGGATGAGGGCACCTGGCAGGATTTGGAATTGCTCTTACCCTGGGGGCAGAAGAATCCTGAACCTGTCTTAAAGCTCAAAGAGCTGAAAGCTGCGGATATCGGTGGAAACTGGAATCTGGATAACAGCAGTCTGCGTCTTTCGCGAAATCTGAAGCAAGATTGCATCCTCATGTGGAGATCCACTAATCAACTCAGGATTCTGAAAATACTGGACTGAGATATAGCGTATGGGAAGGCTCAGCGAGGCTCTAAGGAAGTCAATACATCTTAGCTCATTGGTTATTCCATTTGGCTATCACTATGTCTTGAAAGACAATCGCCATCTGGCTTTTGTCTTGCTGTTTTGCGCCCTGGCTATCTCTTTGGTAATAGAATTTAACCGCTTTTGGCAAAAAAGCTTTCGCAAGACCTTTCATCGCATCTTTGGCTCGATCCTCCGAAGGCACGAACTAAAAGATCTCACCGGAGCCACCTATCTGCTGTTTGCCAGCTTACTCTGCGTGGCTTTTTTTGACCCCAGGATTGCGGGTGCTTCCATTGCTTTCCTCAGCATTGGAGATACCTTTGCCGCTCTGATTGGCATGAATTTTGGTAAACGTAAGTTTTTGCGCAACAATAAGACTTTGGAAGGAAGCCTGGCCTGCTTTATCTCTTGCCTGATCTTTGGATTGTGGTGGTTGGGCAATCCCTGGCTGGCCCTATTGGGTGCCTTGACCGCTACAGCCGCGGAACTGGGGAATATAGCTCTGGACGACAATATCAAGATTCCCCTTGCTTCGGGAATAGTGATGTCCTTAGTAAGCGTATTTATTTAAGAAGGAGGAGGAAACCGCTATGTTGCTATCTTTTGTCATACCTGTCCTGGATGAAGCAGAATCTCTAAAGCAGCTTTATCAAGAGATCGTGCAGAATACAGGGATCCACAGCCATGAAATCATCTTCATCGATGATGGCTCCACAGATGGCAGTTATCTTGTTATGCAAGAGCTGGCTGCTACCGATCCTCAGGTAAAGGTGATCAAGTTCCGGCGCAATTTTGGCAAAGCGGCTGCTCTGCAAATGGGCTTTGATCTGGCGCAGGGAGAAGTGGTCTTTACTATGGATGCGGATTTGCAGGACAATCCTGTGGAAATTCCGGCATTTTTGGCCAAACTGGAGGAAGGCTATGATTTGGTCTCTGGATGGAAGAAAAAGCGGCGCGATCCCTGGCATAAAAGGATACCTTCCAGGCTGTTTAATAGCGTAACTGCGCACACCTTCCGCCTCAAACTCAAGGATTACAATTGTGGCTTTAAGGCTTACCGGAAAGAGCTGGTGAAAGAGCTGAGTCTCTATGGTGAGATGCACCGCTACATTCCGGCTTTGGCCCATGCTCTGGGTTTTAAGGTGGGGGAGATCGCGGTGCAGCACAGAGCCCGGCTCTTTGGCAAGAGCAAATACGGGATCGAACGCTATCTCAGAGGGTTCTTTGATCTGCTCACCGTAAAGATGGTGACCCAATATGCCAAGAGTCCACTGTATCTCTTTGGTCGCATCGGTCTTGTTTCCACCGTCTTAGGAAGCATCATCACGCTGTATCTGGCTATACTCAAGATATTTTATGGTGTGCCTTTGTCAAATCGTCCCTTGCTCTTTTTGGGAATGCTCCTGATCTTGGGAGGCTTGCAATTCGTCTCGCTGGGGCTAATCTCAGAGCTGATTATAAACCGGATCAAGCCTGCGGATAAATTGCCGATTTCCATCGAAACAACCCTCAATATCCAGCCCCAGGATACAGATGGATAAGCTTGAGCTTTTCTTTATCAAGAGATATCTCAAAACACCAAAGCGGAATCTATTTCGCTTTAGTTTTGTATTTATGGTGCTGGGGATCGTGCTCTCGGTGGGAATTCTTTCGGCTGGACTCAATCTCTTTCAGGGCTATGAATCAAATCTCAAAAGCTTGCTGCTGGATAGTTTTGCCCACATCGGCATCCAATCCTCATACGGGGATTTGATCTCAGAACAGGATTCAGCTACCATCATAAATCAGCTATCCAGGAAAGCAGAGATCATTTCAGCTATTCCCAGCCTGGAATTCCCTCTGCTGGCGCAAAAGGGAGATAAGATCCGGGCTATCAACCTGCGGGCCTATGACTTTAGCCTGGAATTCCCCTATCAGAAATACATCAATGAGGGGGCTATCAAATTGCAAAGTGGTGAAGTGATCGTAGGTCACTATCTGGCTGAAGAGCTGGGGCTGGGACTCGGAGATGATATTGAGCTGAATTATCCTCGCTTTGACCGCATCACTCCCCTGGGCCTTCAAACTGCTCAAAATAGATATAAGATTGCCGCTCTTTACCGCTCCGGATACTATGAAAGCGACCGCAGCCTGGTAATCTCTACTTTAGACGATGCCAGAGCCTTAATGCTTTGACCACAAGGATATAGTAAGATCGAGCTGAGGCTCAAAGATGCTGATAAAGCAGGGTCTTTTGCGCGTGAATACAGTGAGGACCTGGGGCAGAACTTCATCGCTCTTCCCTGGAATCTTTATGCCGAGAGCTTGCTGCGCCTGGTAGCCATGGAGAAGTGGCTGATCTTCATCGTTTTTAGCTTTCTGGTGCTGATCGCCGGCATCAACGTGATCTCTGCCGTGAGCACTATCATTATAGACAAAAGATCCGAGATCGCAGTGCTAAAGACTTTGGGGGCCAGCCCCCGCACGATCAAGCGACTTTTTGCACTGAGGGTGGGCGTTGTTGCTATTTTATCGGTTCTGATCGGTCAGGTCTTTGGGGTACTGCTTTCCTGGTTTGTAGAAAAACAGAGCTTTTATCGTCTTAAGGGAGACGTGTATTTCATCGATACTTTGGGAGCAAAGATCACCTTTCCCAATCTCTTGATAGTATTTCTGGTAGCCAGCTTCTTGATCTTTCTGTGTGTGCTGTTTCCCTTAAGGCAGATCCAGAAAATGCAGATCATAGAAGTGATCAGGCACAAGCATTAAAGGACATATATTATGATTTTGAGCGCAAAGCATTTGAAGAAGACCTATATTGATAGTGATCAGAAGATCGAAGTTCTCACCGACGCCTGCCTGGATGTGGCCTCTGGAGATATGATCTGCATCACTGGAAAATCCGGCAGCGGTAAAAGCACGATGCTGCATATTATGGGCCTGCTGGATGCTCCTGACTCCGGTGAATTGATCATCGGCGGTAACAAAATCCAGGCGCAAAGCCCAAAAGCACCCATGATTCGCAATCGGGATTTGGGCTTTGTCTTCCAATTCCACTATCTTGTAGAAGATTTGACCGCCACGGAAAACGTGGCTTTACCTCTCATGATCGCAGGTCAGAGCGAAACTAAGGCCAGGGCCAGAGCCCAGGAATTACTTTGCATATTAGGCTTGTCTGAACGCCTGAGACGCTATCCCAATCAACTATCTGGCGGAGAGCAGCAACGCGTGAGCCTGGCCCGGGCTCTGGCTAATAGCCCCAAGCTGGTCTTGGCAGACGAACCTACCGGCAATCTTGATCCTACTCACAGCAAAGAGGTGTGGGATTTGATCTTGAGCCTGAATAAGGGTGAATTTAAACAGACTTTTGTGATAGTTACTCACGATGTCGAAGCAGCCCAAGCTGCAGACCAGATTTTTGAGCTTGTCAATGGGATCTTGATTCCTGCCTAAGGAATAATCCGATGCGTCGCCCCAAAAAGTTCCTTATCCTGATCTTGGTCTTACTGGTGATCAATGCCTTGTATTTCATCATCTGGTATCCTCTGGGCGCAAGAGACGCGGTCCGCAATTTGCTGACGGATATGGTGGGAAAGCTGGCAAAATCCGAATTGAGCCTGGGGGATCTGCATATCAGTGATAGACAGATCCTGGCGCAAGATATCAGTTTTGCCACAAAAGACAGCCTGATCACCATCAAAGGCAAAAGTCTGCGGGTGCGCTACAATCTATATAAACTACTCTTCTCCGGCTTCAAATTTGACCACGTAGTATCCAGCATCGAGATTCTGGAGCCAAATATAAAAATCAATTATGTGCAAAAGCCTAAAGAGGATAAACCTCCTAAAAAGCATTTTGTACTGCCCGATCTTACTCCCTTTTTTGATCATCTGACTCTGGAAGGAGGAGCCCTCAGTGCCAATGTCTCTATACGCCTAAAGATCAGGCAGGAGGGATACCTGAACATTGAAGAAAATCTAAAGGATATCCAGATAGTTATAAGCAATGGCTCTCAGACAGATCTCAAGCTCAATGCTACTACCTCTTTGGGTGGAAAGGTATCTGTAAACGGGATTTTGGATAAGGGACGGATTGACCTGGCCGAAGTGGATATTGAAAGCTTCAATCCCCTGTATATTGCCCATCCTGATATAGATAATTTTCGCACCCAGGTAAACCTTCATGCTTCATATTCCCAGCCAGCAGATTCATCTGAATTTCGCCTGGCAGCCCAGGCCCAGTTCAGCGGAACTTCGGCCCTGGTGCTGGATCAATATCCCCTGAATATCTCTCTGATCAGTCTGGATGCTGATAATCAGAATGCCAGGGTAATCATCCAGGAAGCCACGGCTTTAAACAGCATTCTGAAGGCTGAACTTAAGATGCAGGGCTTCGCCCAATACTTAGATTTTAATGGCTCCAGCGACGCTTACCGGCCTCAAGACTTGCGTTTTGATGGCTCTACTGCTTCATTTATTGTGGATCTTGCCGATATTATGCCAGATCTGTCCGGCAGAGTGTATGCGGATCTTGATGCTTCCGGCACTTTCCAGGATCCGCTAATAGATTTGAACGCCGAATCCCAAGCTCTGGCCTACAGAGAATGGAGCTTTGATGATATAAACCTTTTGGCTCAATACAAGGATGATATCGCTACGCTGTCCACTGCTACACTCAGATGGGAAAATCAGCAAGTAGAGCTGTTTGGCACTTTCCAGCCCCGAACTATGGAATTCAGCACAGAGCTTAGCACAAATAGCATCGAAGGTGAAGAGGGGCTGCTGACGGCCTCTGGCAGGATCACTGTGGATGGAGTGTTGCTCACACCTTATCCTGTGCTGGAGGCTAATGTTTATGATCTTGATCTGCTCTTGAGCGGCCTTAGTCTCCAAAATGTAAATGCTTATGCCAGAATGAGTCCTGTCAATGGTTCTCTGCTCTTTGATACCGTCATAAAAAGTGACAATGGCCTTAGTGTTTCTGCCGTGGGCGATATCCTGGATCGAAACATCCTGGTGGATGCGGAATTTGGTGAGCTCGACATTAACGAGCTCTATGCGCAGAAGCACGTAAACATGCTCTTACCGATCGTCTCAGGCCAGATCAGTGCTATCATGCACAATGATGAGATCTGGCTGAAGAGCAAGCTTAATACGGCTCTCACTGGTGAATACGATTTTAGCGCAGACTTTGATATTTTGGGTTCATTTGATCTGAAAACAAAGCAAATCACCGCCACTCTCGCCTCGGATAAGGGCCAGCTCGCAGGTCAGGCTCTGGATATAGACCTCAGCCTGGATTATAGGGATAACCGGCTCAAGGTATGGTATCTAAAGCTGGAGGATTTCTTGAATCTTTCCGGTAGTGTGAATTTGGCAAATTGGCAGGATATGGATTTTGATCTGGCTTTGACAAATCTGGATTGGCAGCGTCTTACTGATTACTATCCAGATTTGAAGCTGATGGTTCCCGAATTTTCAGACCTGAACCTATTTGCCAAGTTCAACCGTGATCAAGAGCAAAAGCTGAAGGCCTGGATCAATCTTCAAAAGGTAGATTTGATCAGCATTATTCCCCTTGATCTGAATGTGTATTTAGACGGAGATCTGGATAATATAGCCATATCTGGGGATGTGAAATCTGGCAGCAATGAGCTTTTGACCCTGGTGGGGGAGAGCAGCCTGAAGCCTGAGGTCCAGCTTTCGCTACAGGCTAATATGCAGAATCTGAAAATGCAAAACATCATGATGGAACCTATAGGAGAAGGAAGTTTTAGCGGCTGGGCCAAGGTCATCATCGATAGCCTGATGGGTAAGAACCCGCAGATAGAATATGCTACAGACCTCGTAGCCAAGAACCTCAAGATAGGTGATTTTAAAATAGATACCGCCATTGTAAAAGCCCAGCAGCAAAGCCAGGCTTTGATAATAGACAGTCTATATGTAAAATCCCAAGATATGTTTGAGGCTCATGCAAAAGGTGCTCTGGATTACAACGCCACCCAGAATCAATTTTTCGAAGGAAATCAAACTCTGGATATCGAAGTCACCGGTGAGCTTTTTCCCTGGCTCAAAAAGCTCACTAATTATGTTTTAGAATCCTCTGGCTCCTCCGATCTCAAACTGAGCATAGGCACATCTGATTATCAATTCATGGTTTATTCTGGAGAGATTGATATCCGCAATGGACATGTGCATCTCAAAGATCAGGTGGAACCCATACGCAATATCGAAATCAAAGGTATCTTTGACGACAATCGCTTCGTCATCCAAAAAGGTCAATTTGATATGGGTAATGGCAGTTTCTATATGAATAATATCTTTGATGATGATCCCTCGGAGCATTTTGTGCTGGCTTTCATAGATCTCGGCTATCTGAGGTTGATGATCGAAAAGCCAGGTCTGCAGGCCACTATCCCCGTGGTTGCCCCACCCAAGACTCTGTCCAATATTTCCTTAAAAGGTATTGATAGCCGCTATGCCACCATCCGCGGCCCCTTTGATGATATGAAGATCGAAGCGTATGTGACCGCCTCAAATCTGGATATACTCTTCCCTCCCGGAGCCGATAATCTGCTGAATCTCGTCATGTCTGTAAGAAGCACAGGCAAAAAGCCGGATCGTGACCCAGTGCCTTTGCCCTTCAATCTTAACATTGTGGTAACCATCGGCGAGAATGTGCGTTATGTAACCTATCCCACAAATTTCTATCTTGATCCAGGCGGCTTTTTGCACCTGGTTTATGATGGCAACCGCTTTATCGTGCAAGAGGCCAATATCACTTCAGAGCGCGGGAGCATTGATTTCTTTGGCACCGTCTTCCAGGTGGAAGAAATAGCGATAAACATGATAGACCAACAGGATATACTAAGCTTAAATGGTACCTTTTACAAGCGTACTCCAGATGGCAGCACCATCACTCTCAGCGTGAGCTCAAGCGCAGATTATGACAAGAGCTTTTTTGACCGTTTGCAGATTCGCATTCTCAGCGATAACCCCTCAGATCAAAATATTGTGCAAGTGCTGTCACGCCTCAGATATGACCAGAGCAGGGATGAAATGTCTGACGATAAGAAACAAAATCTCTTGCAAGACGAAGCACTGGATCTCATCGGAGGGAATCTGAATTCCTCTGTGCTCACTCCTTTCTTCTATCCTGTGGAAAATTGGATTCGCCGCACTCTAAAATTAGATGGCTTCTCCATCAATGCCGGTTTTATCCAGAATATCTTTACCGAATATTCTTCTGATCCCGAGCATCTGGCCGAACTTACTGATATAAATAACTTTGGCTCAGACATCGCCCAGTTTTCCTCAGCCATACTGCTGAATAACCTGTCTTTATCAATGAGTAAATACATCGGTTATCGCATGTTTGTGGATTACAAGCTGACGCTGCAGGAAGCTACAGACCTTCAACAAAAGACCAAGATGCTGGTGTCTCACGAGACCAGTCTGCGCTTGGTCTTGCCAAAGCAGTATCGCGTGGGCTATACCTTGGATTATTCCCCCAAAGACACAGGATTTACCCACGAGGTAATGTTGCAACGCTCGTTTAGATTCTGGGGATTCTAACAGGGGCTGGGCTGCTGCCTAAAGAGCTCAAAAGGTGAATTTTACGCCCAAAGCAAATGAGCGTTGGGTATCCTTCCACCACTTGATCTCGCCTTCTTTATCCTTATACTTTTCCGAATACTTGGCAATAAAGAACCAACGGCGTTTTTCGTTCAAACTCATGGTTACACCAGTAGAAAGCCGGGCTTTGGGAACCGCAATTTTGCCCAGACTGAGTTTTTCCACAGAGGTCTTACTATAGGAGAACGATACATTTTCCAGGCGTTTGTAGCGAGTATCCACTTTGAGGTCGAACCACAATGACTTTCCATCTTTCAACTCATCACCATACATGTTTTGCCAGGCGATCATGGTCTTTATCCTTTGGGCGATGGTGGCCTGAACCTTGCCATAAAAGCCGTAAGAAGCCTTCTGGCTTTGCAAGGCTTCCTGTTTTGAGATAATATATGGCGTGCCATCGGCAAGCGTATCCTGGATGGCTCGCTCTTCTTCATAGAAATGATCAAAGAAGCCTGGAGTGAATTTGTCGCCGTGCCGACGGTATTCCAGATTGACTTTCACCACATCAAAATCAAAATACACGCCAGGCAGGATGTAGCCTGTACCGCCATCTATCATCTGGGCAATTTCTGTATAAACCCCGTATTCCAATTTGTCGTTTTTCACGATGGGCTGAGTATAATCTAATCCCCAAAACAGCACATTATCCTTTTTACCAGGTTTTAACTCCGTATATAGGCTGTCTGGCAGAATGTAGCTCAGATTTGAATACTGATCACGGTCTGTGTATAGTGAAAATCCCAAGATTCCCTGATCTACATATTTCAAAGTGGAATCTGGCAAAGGGTGAACGTGCGTGCTAAAGGCCACGATCTGGTTTTTCTTCATATCTGAACTAAAGAGCTCGAAACTCGGCTGCAGAAAAGTGTTCAGCCTGCCACCGAGCAAAATCCCATGGTGCCTCAGATCCGGGTAAAAGTGCATATTTGAGTAGTTTAACATTACCAGCCCATTGCCAATAGAATAATTCGGGAACCCACCTAAGTGAAAGAATACCGGGTCGGTGTTCTCGGCATAACGGAAGTAATAGAACTTATCTAAAATATCACCGATATTATCCCAGTCGCTATTTTTCAAATGATAATCCCGATCAAAGAGAAAATCAAGGTCAAGACCCACACCAAACTTCTTGTACTTAAATTCTTGAATCAAACGCAATTGATAGAATTTTACCGAATCAATTTCCACCTTGCCTACCAAGCTGGAAACACTGTAATTCGTGTTTGTTTTCACATTGAAAGGCATATCCTGAGCCGCCAGCAGCAGAGGAAGAGCCGCAAGAACAAAGTATAGTAATCCTCGTTTCATCTCAACATCCTAAAACTCTTTTTTCTACATTTGATACAGAACTATAATTGTCAAGCACAAAGTTAGTTGCATGGTGCTAAATCTATGAGAGACTGTTCAATTCCTCTCCCCAAGTCCTGCCTATGTGGGTTGTAGGGGTTTTGGGCGAAAACCCAAGTCCTGCCTATGTGGGTTGTAGGGGTTTTGGGCGAAAACCCAAGTCCTGCATATGAATGATGATGATGATAGAATACAGATCGGGCGGATCGTGTGAGTCTTGGAGTTCAAAGTGCCTAAGATAAATATCTATTTACCATAAGCTTAGCGGCACTTTGGACTTCAAGCGGCAAAGAGAGCCTTTTCATCCCCCGGATAAACCAGCATTCTTGGGTTCTCCTTACTCATTCCAGCCACTTGATCACATGTCTATCTACCCTTAATCAAGCGTTAACTATTAACGCTTGATTAACGGTAGATAAAGACATGATCGACGCCTTGGAAAGAGGGAGAAAGGATCAAATACATATAGGATTTGCTATCTAACGCCACTATCCACCACTATCTAACGCCACTATCTAACGCCAATCTAACGACCCAGGAACATTCATTTTTACTTCGATGTCATCATCATCCCTGTTCACGTAAACATCCTGGAAATCGCTTTCTTTTTTACTCAATTTGACAGCTCAAAATACTATAATCTGGGCAAAAAAAAGCACAGAGAGGATATTTTGTAAAAGATAAGATCATATATTATTAACTATAATTATTGTTCATTTTAGGGCATCTCACAAGCTCGTATTTGAACGCATAATACTGGACGAGGAAAATGCTGTGTTTTGCATGATAAACTGTCCAAAGGCACCATGTCAATTCTGGATGCCTGAGCCAGTCTTTGCCCGAATCACTAAGCAGATTATCGAGCTGGTTGGATTGCACAAAAAAGGCTAAGCTCGTGGATAAAGCTTAGCCTTAACTTGATATATCTATTTATATGTAGGATAGCACCTTGTTAGCTTTCTGGATGAAGCCTTTTAGCTCTTCTCCGCTGAAGGGTTTTTGCTCCAAAAGCGAGAGGTCATGGATGTAAGCGCAGAGGGTATCTACCTGCTCTTTTTTGCCGTCTTTATCCAGCTTCAGGATCTTTTGGATCACTTCGTTTTCGGTATTGACCACCAGAGAGTGGTTTTTCAGCATATCGCCGGCTCCGCCCATGCGGGAAACCATGTCCATATCATGCCAGCGGCGCATAAATTCGCTGAAGACGATGATGCCGGGAATCTCTTTGGTTTTGAGGTTTTTCACTTCCACTTTGAGCTCGGTGTAGGCTTGATTTTGCAGCTCTTCCATAGCTTTTGCTCCCAGCTTTTCTACTGTCTCTGCAGGCAGCTCCAGCAGGTTGATCAGGGTCTGTTCATCCTGTTGGATTTGATAATTGCTGAGCAGGGTGGCGGCTTCAGGATATTTCTTGAAGAAGTCCTTGAGGCTGTCTTTGCTGAAAGAAGCTTCCACCTTTTGCCCCAGGGCCTTGTAAAACAGTTTCTTAAGATGCTCGCGGTCGGCATCCGATATACTGCTGCCTTCCTGATTTACCAAGAGCTCGTTCACTTCACTATCCACGCGGATAAATTCCACTTTCTCCAGCTTGCCTTCCAGCCTCTGATACAGGTGAATATCCAGCGGGGAGGTCTGATAGATCACTTCCAGGCCCTGCTCTTTCATCAGATTCAAATAGCTCACCTGGGTATCTTCGCTGGCAGCGTACCAGATTTTGGTGCTGTCATCTTTGGAGTTTGCCGCATTGCGCAATTTGTATTCCTCCACCGTGAGGTAGTCTCCACTGGCAGATTTGAAAATAGCGATATCCTTCATGGCTTCAAAGAAATCGTCTTCCTTGAGCATGCCAAACTTGATGAAGGTATTGATGTCTTTCCAGTATTCCTCATACTTCCCCCGGTCTTCTTTGAAGGTTGCCTGGAAATGGTCTGCCACCTTTTTGATGATGTATTTGGAGATTTTCTGCACCTGGGCGTCATTTTGCAAAAAGCTGCGGGAGACGTTGAGCGGGATATCCGGAATGTCTATGCCGCCTTTGAGGAGCAGGAGGAATTCCGGGATGAGGTCTTCCAGATTGTCTGCCACAAAGACGTTGTTACAGAAGAGCTTGACCTCGCCTTTGAACATTTCGGGTTCGTTGCGCAGTTTAGGGAAATACAGGATTCCTTTGAGCTTGAAGGGGAAATCCACATTGAGGTGAATCCAGAAAACAGGCTCCTGGTAATCATGAAAGACCTGTTTGTAAAATTCGATATACTCTTCTTTCTTGACTTCGGAAGGAACGCGGTTCCACAGTGCTTCCAATTGGTTGATCTGCTTGCCATCAAACATGATCGGATAGGGCATGAAGTTGCAGTAACGCTCCAGGATCTCTTTGATCTTATCATCCTGGGCATAATCCTTGGAATCTTCATTAAAGAACAGCGTGATAGTGGTTCCTACTTCCTTGCGCTTGCCTTCTGCCATGGTGTATGAGGTGCTGCCATCACACTCCCAAAAAGCCGGCTTGCTGCCTTCTTCGATGGAGAGAGAATCTATGGTGACCTTGTCTGAGACCATGAAAGAGGAATAAAAGCCCAGGCCAAAGTGCCCAATGATATTGCTCTGCACGTCTTTGAATTTGTTCACAAAGTCCTCGGCACCGGAGAAGGCTATCTGATTGATGTATTTCTTGATTTCCTCGGCAGTCATGCCGATTCCTGTATCTATTATCTCTAAAGTCTTCTTAGATTTATCCAGCTTGATCTCGATCTTCATGTCTTCTGGTTTGAATTCAGCGTCTGCATATTTACGCTTTGAGATAGCATCCACAGCGTTTGAGACGAGTTCTCTCAGGAAGATGTCATGCTGGGAATAGAGCCATTTCTTGATGATGGGGAAGATATTCTCAGTATGGATACTGAGTGCCCCGGTTTCTTTTTTCTTTTGAGTAGCCATGCTCATAAACTCCTTTTTTGTAATGTGTTTCTGAGCGATAAGATAGTCAGGACTGCTAAACTGTCAAGAAGTATTTAGCAGTCTATGTGATGGTCTGCTTATTTGTCTGCGGGAACGGCTGATATACCGGTAGCAAATACCTGTATTACAGCTTCTTATCCAGATTGAGAGATTAGCCTTGCATATTGGATTTCAAAAAGAAGATGCGCGCGGCCTTGACGATTATCTCCATGTAATCCAAAGCTTCATCAAGCTCCTCAGCAAAAGTAAGCAGGCCGTGTCCCATCCAGATCAAGGCTTTTTGATCCGTCAAAGCTTTCTCGCTGCTCTGGCAGAGCTGCAAGGAACCGGGTGGTCTATGGGGACAGATGGCAATTCCCTCCGGTAAATAAAGAGGCAGCTCCGGCAAGATAGATCTCATCATCTGGTTAAACTCTTGCGGCTGCTGCATGATGGGCAGGGACGATAAAGCAATGATCTCGGCGGGATGGGTGTGCAAAATCACAGAAAAACGTGCGTTGGCCATCTGCAAGCTGCGATGACTGATCCATTCACTGGTGGGTTTGGCTGCTTCAGGGAAGAAAATATCTTGTTCTGCACTGCAGTTTACCAAAAGCAGATTGTCACAGGGCCGGATGGCGGTCTGTCGATAGCGGCTGCCCGTGCGAGAAACGATGAACCATTTATCTTTAGTAGGAATATGCTTACTCACGATATTGTTTACATCAATGCTGAGATTACCGGCATTGGCCTCAGCCCAGCCATAAGCGTGGATTTGGGCAGCTACTTCTGCGATATTCTCCAGCAGAGCTTGATAGTCAGGATGCTTTAAAGAGGTGATATCCATCAGCGTTTCTTATGTCCTTGTTCGCGAACTATCTTTTCTACCTCGCGGAAATTGACTTTTCCAGAGGCCATCATGGGGATGTCTTCGATCACGATAAACTGCTTGGGAATGGCGATCGCAGGCAGCTCTTTTTTGAGCTGCTTGAGCACTTTATGCATGTCAAAGTCTCCATTAGCCACAGCGGCCACCACATCAGCTCCTTTGGTAGGATGGGGAACATCGACCACGCAACAGATTACATCATCTGGCAAAAGATCGCTGAGATGCTCTTCCACATTCACCAGGGATACCATCTCTCCGCCTACTTTCACAAAGCGTTTGAGACGTCCTTTGTGATGGATATAGCCGTCGTCATCGATCAGGCCGATATCACCGGTATCATACCAGCCATTCCGGATGCGCAGCGAGGTTTCTTCCAAATCGTAGAGATAGCCTTCCATCACCAGATCTCCTTTCACCAGGATCTTTCCTTCCTGATTGGGGCCGAGGATCTTATCCGTATGAACATCGAGGATGCGCACCTGGGTATTAGGTATGGGCAGCCCGACTGAGCCGTGTTTGTGGGCTCCGGGAATACAGGCCGAGATCACCGGGCTGGTTTCGGTGGTTCCATAGCCTTCCAAAAGGGTGATATTATGTTTATTCTGAAATCCTTCATAGATCTTATCTGGAAGCCGGTCTGCTCCGGCAATAGCGATCTTCACAGAGGCAAAATCTCCCGGGGTGGACTTTTGCAGATAGCCATAGAAAAAGGCTGGAGTGGCGGCGATAAAGGTAACCTTGTAATCCCTGATATAATCGCATACTGTGCGATATTCCAGGGGATTGGCATAGGTCACCATACTGGCTCCGATCAAAGCTGGCAGCCAGAAATCCACCGTGAGTCCAAAGACATGAAACATCGGCAAGATCGAGGCAAAGACATCGTTTTCATCCAAAGTGATCATTTTGGGGAAGGCATTTACGTTGTGCAAAATATTGCGATGTGAAAGCTGCACTGCTTTGGGTTCTTTTTCACTGCCGCTGGTAAATAGAATCACCGAGATCTCAGATAGCTCGCCATGATGCACCAGGCTTTTCAGCAAGGAAAAGGGCAGCTTGGAGGTCAGAGCCGCTTTGAGCTTTGTGATCAGGTTCACACCCGCTAAGATATCCTCCACAAAGATCATGTGATCTATGGGCTCAAGTCCCAGTTTTGCCAAGAGCTTTTTGCTGGTGATGATGGTCTTAAATTGGCATTTATCCCGGGCATAACGGCAATTCTCTATGGCCATAGTGGCGTAATTTATCATTACAGGAACTTTACCATTCATTAAGGTACCCAGGATGGTGAGCATAGCGCCCACGCCTGTGGGCAGCAGGATGCCGATGTATCTGTCTTTGATTTTGCCAATATGTCCACTCAGGATCAGGCTGGCTATCAGCATTTTGTCATAGGTATAATCTGAGCCGGTGGATTTATCATAAACTGCTATGCGCTGCGGGAAGCGCTTTGCAATCTCTATAAAACGTTGGTGTAATTGTAGCATATTCATTCCTTATTTTATCAGATGTAACCAGTCTCCCAAGAGGAAATCCAGACGGCCGATCAATAGTGAAATACGTGCCATCACAGTGTAACCGAAGGTAGCGCCAAAGCTCACCATCAGAAACCAGATACCGACCTTGGAGACAGCCTTGGAGACGCCCTCCTGTTTCTTGCTGAAGTAAAAGAAGTACACGCCACAGATGGTGCCTATTATCATCAATAGATTCCCGATTACTTCTGGGGTAGTATCTGCGGCAAAAGGATTGATCATGGTGGCGGTAAGCTGTTGCAGGATATCGCTCTTCATATAGCGCAGCATTGAGATTCCGGCTGTAGTGCCCACCATGATAGCGATGGGGTAGCGGCTGATCCATTGGGTTTTGGGATGGATGCGCATGAGCATCATCAGCCCCAAGGCGGCCGGGATGAGTAAAATGATATTGCCCGAGAAATCAGCAGCGAGCTTGGCAAAGAGATTCGGCACCATGATCGAGTAGATAATATAGACCAGCCAATAAGCCGCAGACAGGCCTACAAAGACCTGTTCGGCAAACTTATAGAAGGGATTGTCCTGGTACAAAAAGCTGAAGATACACAGGGTGAAGAAAGCGGCGAGCCAGACTCCAAAGGTGTTCATTATGCTAATCATTGCTCTTCCTCCTCTTGATAATAAATGCCTTGGTCTTGGTGGTCTTCTTTTTCTTGGCGACAAATACCTTGATATTGCCCAGGGCTATAAAGACGAGAATCAGAAGGTGGGCAACGGATTGGGCGTCCATCTTGGTGGTGGCAGAGCCCAATCTGCCGATCAAACTTTCATATTCGCTGGCGGCTTTGAGTCCACCCAGGAGGCCGGTAAGCTGCCGCTGCTCATTCACATAAGGGAAGAAGCCGGGCGCACTTACTGCGGTGCAGCCACCTGTGACGGGGACGTTGTAAGAATCCCGTGCCACCATCATCCATTCCTTCAAGCCAGGCACTCCGCTGGAGAGCGAGCTCACCCAGGCTACGTCTTTCAAGCGTCTGGTATTGGCCAGCAGGGGAATCTGGTCATAGGGGGTATTTCTGGTGTCATTGGGATAGACTTCTTTCAGATCCCGTCCCATAGCTTGGATAGTAACCATACCGCCTACCTTGTAGCCCAGATTCACATAGTCCAGACCCCGCTTTTTGTCGGGATAATCACGCAGCACCTTTTCAAAGGCTTGTTCGGCCATCTGCACTCCCATCGGCCACAGGGCTGTGGCAATGATCTTTTGATCACGTTTGAAGGCGTGTTCGATCATTGCTTCTCCCATAGGTTGCAGCTCGGTCATGGTGGAAGGATCGTAATCAAAGGATATGATTACCACCTTGTTTTCGGGAGTGTTTTCGATGAGATCATAGGCCATCTGGGTGTATCCCGAAACTTCCGTCTTCCAGCCAATGGGGAAGAGGAGGGGAAGGGCAACGGCAATTAGGAGCACCAGGTAGATGATTCTGCGTTCGGCTAAAACGGATATCTTCATTTGTCACCTCCCAGATAGCTGCGCTCTATGCCCAGGATGATCCTCAGGGAACTGCCCACAATCCCCAGTCCTGCGGAGATGAGGATCGCTCTTTGGGCTGCGGTATTGGGAAATTCCATGATAAAATCAGCCAGATTGGGGAAATGCCAAAAGTGCAGACTTTCTGGCAGCCAGCCGGTGAGCATGGTGCCGATACTGGTGCGTCCGATGATCACGATGATGGCGGTGATCATGAGCAGGTTAGATTCCAGCCCGCGGATGATAAAGGCTCTGTAGGCAGCAGAGGCGATGAAGAAGGCCAAAAGCGAAAAGAGCGTAGCCGAGAGCGGTAAATAGGCATTTTCAAAGAGATAGTCAAAGGGCTTTTGTCCCAGCCAGGCCTGAATCCCTGTCGCATCTCCCAGGATGCCGGGGGTTTCCTGCATGCCCCATAAGAGCCCCAATGCGAGCATCAGGCCAAAGCTGATCAGCCCAGCCAGATGATACTGCCAATTGTCAAGTTTGTGCACTATCTTGTGGGTATTCATCCTGATCAGACTGATCTGTCCCAGCAGGATGGCAAAACCGGAGATAATCATAAACCAGCCTTCCAAGGTGGAGACGATCTCGTTGAAAGGACTATGGGGAATAAATTCTGAGAGCAGAACAATAATGCCAACGATGAAAGCGAAGATAAGCGGTGCTGAGCTTTTCATGAGATTGCTCCTGCGATAAATTCTTTGAGGTTTGATGTCTCCAGGATTTCCAAAATCACGCCCAGGATGATGAGCAAGATGATCACAAGTTTGCCAAAATCATGCCCTTTGAGGCTGCCAAGCTGTTGGGGGTCTTTGGAGAGATAGGCACTGGCGGCAAAAAGTTCTTCACCGATCAAGGTATAATCACAGGTGACTACAAAGAAAGGCAATTGATGAGCCTGAGCGGTACCCGCAGTTTGGATGGCACCGGTGGCAAAGCCAGTTTCAGCCAGAATCAGGGACTCCGCATAAAAGGAGCCCATAAAGAAGTTTGCCGCAGGCTTTCTGCGCAGCATGATGCCGTCTATTCCTGCCACAAAGCCAAATTGGTCATCGGTGAGATAAAAGACATTATCAGGCTTGTAGGCATCCAGTCTTCCGGCTTTGAGATAGGCTTCGCGCACCACTTCTTTGGCAGCGGAGAGCACCATCGAAAACCGGCAGGGCACGATAATCTCAGTATCATATTCTGCGGCTCTTTCGGCCAGATGGCTGAGGATGGTGAGGCTGGCAATGGTCTGAATATCGTCCAGATCACTGATGCCTGGCACATAGAGGATGGGCTTGCCCTTTTCTGTAGCACGTCCGATGGCTTCTTCCATACTATCCAATCCCGCAATACGGCGGATGAAGAATTCTTTTCCGTGCCGCGCAGCTTGGATGTAATAGAGGATGGATCCACACACGAGCAGGAGCAGAAGCAGGAAGCCGAGCTTGCCCATATAGAACCACTGCGCACGAGTCTGGGCACTGGCCGAGAGCGTGAGATCATCATCCTGAAAATAGGCTTTGAGCTGATAGTGGTATTCATTATTAGGCTCCAGCTCGTTATCCCGGAAGCTTCCGCTGGGGTCTGAGCAAGTGAGCAATACCCGCTTAGGCTCGTCAGCATCTTGTCTGCAGATTTCCACCTTTATTGCCATTGGACTTATCTCCCAGACCAGGTCAATGGATTTGCCATTGTCCCAGGGACTATCCTTTGCGGAAAAAGTATTGGCCATCAGCAGGCCGATCAGAATCAAGAACAATAAACTCAGCAGAGTTTTACGCATTTGTATTCTCCTTTTCTAAAGATATTGGGAATGGGGCAGTCTTGTGTGGATAGAATCGTATTGAGCTTCCCCAAAACCGGATAAAGCTCCGGTTTTGGGAAATATCTGAAGTTTTCAGGCATTATTTATTTTTGAAAAACAGCTTTGATCTCATCAGTTTTGGTGATGATCAGTTTTAATTGATCCTTGGTATATACTTTGTTTTGATCGCTGTCTATGATAGCTTTTACGTCTTTTAAGAGTTCGATGGACTTTGTAAAAGCTTCTTGCTCCACGATGTGAGGGGTGGAGATTTGCTGCATATTCTGAACCAGGCTATTGAAGGTTCCTTTTTGAGCCAGTACGGAGGTTCTCTCGGCGTTGTAATCCTGATGAATCAACCAGGCCACGCGATTTGCGGCTTCGACCCAGCCGCCCAGCAGCATCAAAGTGTAATTATCAAAATTCTCACTTTCCCAGAGCTTACCTTCCACGTCTCCTTTGTGAAAATCGAGGGCTTTATCCAGCTCTTCCCACTGTTCATTTTCGATCATTTTCTTCATCTGATCGCCCAGACGATTAACTTCTGATTCCAGACCAAGCAGTGAGGTAAGATTCATCATGGAAGCGGAAATATCGGTGAGTTTGCTCTTGTTACGGCCTTTTGCTGCCAATACAGCATCAGCAGTCAAGAGTCCCAGGGAAAAGGCATTACGCACTTCTTCCTGTTTGGTTTTGTAGATTGTGGTAGGTACGGCCGCGGAGATGTCTTTTACTTGCACTTGATCCAGCGCGACATATACTTCTTTGAAAGAAGGCAGGGGGGCATAGGTTATTTGCTGTTCTGCCAGCTCATCACTGGGAACCTGTGGCACCTTTTTCTTACAGGCCACCAAACTCAATAACAGGATCAACACCATTGCGATGACTATCCGAGTCTTCATACTATTACTCCTTTTATTCCTTGAAATACAGTTTTAGTTTTATCCAGGTGATCAGATTCAGCACTAAGGCAAAAAGCAAGATCACCAGGGCATTATAATTCCAGGTGCGGCAAAGCCGTGAACCACAGGTCTTGTAACTGGACATAAATTCATTGCGCGCTGTATTCATCACTCTGCCGTCCATCATACTTACGGCAGAATTCAGATAGCTGTTTACGATTTCATTCGGGTCCCATTTTTCGGCAATAGCGGTTTTGGCATAATATACCTCTGCACGCCGCTTTTGGAATTCCCGACCAGTGATTGCAGCATTCCTGTAATCCTGTAAATATGTCAATTCCTTTTTTTCGATTTTGTGTAAAGCACGGTGAAACTTGGTGTTTTTGGCATAAGCTGTGGTGAGCCCCTCAAAGAGCCAACGCGAGGGGATAGCCTGCACCACCTCTGGAATCGGGTGTCTCTCCCAAAGCGTGAGATTGCGGTTCATGCGTTCAAATTCGATCACTGCGCCTCCAAAGATGATTTGCGGGATCAAAATCAGCGGCAGCAGATTTATGATGGCGCGGCTTTCTTTGATGAAGGCCGAGCACAAAAGCCCTATGGAATTGCCGATCAGGGAGGCCAGAAAGAAATATAAGATGCTGCTGGGGCCCAGCCCCTTGATACCCAAAATCAGTGCTGCTATGGCATGATAGAGAATGGCTTGGACAAAACCAAAAAAGCAGAGTGTGAGGATTTTGGAGCTGAGATAGCTGCTCATTTTCAGATTCATGAGGCGTTCTCGGAGCACGATCCTGCGTTCGCCGAGAATCTCTTCAATGCTATTTGACATCCCCAAAAAGATGAAGGCGATAACGGAGACGAAGACATAGATAAAGATATTATTATTCTCATGATAGGAATAGCTGGCGGTGGTGGTGTGTCGCAAAATAAAGGCAATGATCAGTGCCAAAAGTGGTGCTTCAATGAAGGTAATAATCTGATTTGTGCGGCCGCGGAATTTCATTTTGAAGCTGCGTGAGATATAGGTCATCAGGCTGATGAGGTAGCTCTTTAGCCCCATGGGTTTACGTCTGCGCTTCGAAGTGGAGAAGGCGGCGGTGGGTTCATAAGTATCGCTTTGAATCATCTCAAACAGCATCTTGCGTTTGTTCTTGTCCCGCCAATACTCCGGGGGAAATTTGCGTTTGGCCTGCACCTGTTTTTGCAATTGTTCATAAACAGGCTGGCCTTGCTCGTCATATTCCGGATAGCTAATGACATCATAAAAGTAATCTGAAGTCATCGAGTGTCTTTTGTTCTCGATTTCGGTCTTATGATTTGTGAGCAATTGCAGCTCTTCATCAAAATAGGCAAAACTTTCGCCCGGCGCACCATAAAATGCCACCCTGCCACCCATATCCATCATCATTACCTGGTCAAACTTGCGATAGACGCTGCTATTGGGTTGATGGATGGTGATGATCACGATCTTGCCCTGTTCGCAGAGTTTGGACAAGATATCGATGATCTGCTCCGCGTCGTTAAAGGAAAGGCCGCTGGTGGGCTCGTCACAGATGATGATGGAGGGCTCAAAGAGCAATTCCAGCGCGATATTCAGGCGTTTACGTTCTCCACCGGAGAGATTCTTGGCACTGCTTTCGCCCACGATGGTATCATGGTGATGGCTGAGCCTCACATGATGAAGGATATTATTTACCTTTTGCTCAATCACGGATTTTTGCAATTTGGGCATTCTGAGGCGCAGGCGATAATACAGGTTTTCATACACGCTGAGGTTTGGGTAAAGCATGTCTTGCTGAGGCACATAGGCCAGGTATTCCAAAAAGTAATTGAGATTGGAATAGATGGGCTTGCCGTCTATGAGGATTTGGCCGTAGGTGGGCGTGATTTCGGTGGCGAGCACATTGGTAAGGGTGGATTTTCCGCAACCGCTTTGCCCCAGGATCGCCATGAGCTGTCCTTTTTCCACTTCAAAAGAGACCGAATCCAGAGCGAGCTTGCCATCCCGGAAGAAGTGTTTGATATCGACTACAGAGAGCTTTTGCATCTCAAAAGGAGTCTCAATGAGGTCGTAGAAATTGTTGATCCGGTAATTGCGTTTTTCGATGGTGATAATATCAGAATTTAGCTGAATGGGCGTGGCTTCTTTTACTAACTTGCGATTCACATAGATGCTGTAGCCCTTTTTGGGTGGGAGCACATGATAGCTCTGCCCTTTGAGCTCGATCAGGGCAATGCTGTTCTCGCTATCCTCACGGCTGATGGAAAAATAGCCCTTTTCCAGATAGATATAGAGTTTCATGGGGATGTAATCGTCCACCCCGATGCTGCTCCGGCTTTCGATCACCATTACCAGATGGAAGGGTGCGTAGCCCTTGATCTGCATAGTATCATCAAAATACACTTCATGGCGGCGATTGTGCGGGATTTCACGGCCATTCAGGGATACTACTCCGCTATTTACCGTAATGCTGAAGCCATTGTGCTCCTTGTACACCACAAAGTCATAGCTGCTTTTGTGAAATGCTATTACATCGCTATCATCTCGCAGGCTATAGATCTTTTTCAGACAACTATAGGAATAGTTTCTTCCCCCCAGAGCCAGCACTGAGTCTTCCGAAAGTAAGATGATGGAATTTCGCTCTGGCGGCTGGGAGGAGATCAGCGCTTCAGAGCTGGCGGGGATGCTCACAAAAAGGTATTTGTCGATGGCAAAAAGAGAACATTCATAAGGGCTAAGCCGCTCACTGCGAAAGGCGATATCTGCATTGCTTCCAGAGCCAAAGACTACGTAATCCGAAAATACTGAATGCTTGAGATGGCTCAGATGGTGACGGCAGGGGATGGTGAGCAGGCCAGAGCGGTGATGTTCAAGATGGTCTATCAGCGGCAAAATGACTTCAGAGGAGAGCTTGAGCTGTTTGCTGAACTGCATGATTTCCGTAAGCTCGGAGATGGCAAAATCCGCCTCTGTACGCGCCATGATCACCAGGGATTGGATGAGCCGGATCTTATCAAATAGCGAAAGATGCCGATCCAAAAACTTTAGAACTTCCTCGATATCATATTCGCTTTCCATGATTTGCTTTACATAGGACTCCCAGGAGACATCCACCTGCGCAAATAGATTGGTAAGCAGTGAATACAGGATGTCGGTCTCGCTGGGGGTGATGTCGTCACCTTTGAGATTATAGACATAGAGCCGCGTGACCATATCAATGGTCTTTTTTAAACGCTCCTGATTCTCACGCATATAAGATGGTGATCTTAGCACGCATTTTCTCCAAAGAGGCCGGTGACATTATTAGCAAAATACATCGATAAAACTCTCTCAAATATGATATTAAAGCTTGTAACCTAAATTGGAGAATAGGGGCAGGATGTCAAGGAAAAGCTTGTAAGCATTCAACATTATCATAATAACACGAGAACCTTGCTATCTTATCTATGCTCTCAAACAGTCCTCTTGGGTTCAAGTTGATTCCAATCCAGTTTGAACTCGAGATGACTCGAAATCCCAAGTCATCTCGAGTCGATCCTGAATTAAAGACGAGTTCAAGGCTGGAGCAAGAAACATGCTTCAGAAGGTCAATACTTTATCACTATCCACCACCCAATCGGCAAGTTCTGCCATGGTGGACTTCGTTGCACCTTCAAAATAGGGCTGGTTTTTGTGGATTCCGCAACGGGCCATGCAGGTACCGCAGACTTTTACGGAAACACCTTTGGCGATGAGGTCTTTGAGCATTTGCGAGAGATCCTGATCATAGCCTACGGGTGGTTTGCAGACCTCGCGGGCCATATCCACAGAGTCGTTCATCAGGAATATTCTTAGTTTGTGACCTTTTTTATTCAGGGTTTCGGCCAGACGCAGGCCATTCCAGGTTACATCCGTATTATCATATGGTTCACGGTTAAAGATGATCAGCACTTTCATGTGTAACTCCTTATTAATTATACATCCTGCATTCAAAATTGCCCATAATTCTCAATTCTCAATTTTCTTCTTAGCTGCCTTGGTTTCCCTATCTCTGCGGTGCCAGATCAGGTGCATTTCAAAGCCCACAAAAGCTAAAAAAAGGCCTATCAGACCACGCCATCCAAAAGCCGGAAAGAGCAGATATAACGCTGCAGCCATGATAATCCATTCGACTATAGCAAGTACATATTGATTCATTTTCATCTCCTATTTGATAATGTCCACAGGGATATGTCCCTTATCCTCTATAGCTGTTTTTAGCTTTAGCAATTCAGCGTTATGCAGGCGAATACAGCCTTCGGATTCATTGCTGCCGATAGAGCTGGGTTTGTGGGTTCCGTGTATGCCGATTCCCCGCCAGGTGTTTCCGGAAAACGAGCCCTTTGCGCCTGTGTATAAGGCAATAAAGAAAGGACCATAGGCATCTCTTACCAAACCTTTGCCGTCCCCAAAATCATGTTCCCAGGCGCTGGAATCCTTGATGTAGTTCACCTCAAAATGTCCCTCAGGAGTGGCGTTATCACCAACTTTGGTTTTATCGCCAGGGTTTGCACCCAAGGCCACGCTGTAGCTGGTTAGCAGCTTGCCATCCCGGTAATGATGCAAGAGGTGGCGGCTCTTTTGTATCAGCAGATAATCTCCCTTGGTGATCATGCGGGCGTCCTTGATGCGGGCAGGATCAGGGGCTTTACGGTTTACGCTGTCAGGCTTTGCAGTGTTAGCCTTGGCAGGCTGCTCTGGGGCTTTTACTTTCACACTATCCTGCAACGCTGCCTTGGTGGATTTGGCCTGTGGAGCTTTGGCCTTGCGGATCTGGCACCGATAAACCAGAAGTCCGCTGACAATAAGCAAGCACAGCATCAGGATCAGGCAGGATGCTCTGGGGCTCTTGCTGTTGCGCGCTTGCCTTAGGCGAAGATTATTCATATTTTATCCTGTAAATATAAGCTAAGTTACATTCTCAAATTTATTTCTGAATCCACGTTTCTAAACAGGTGAGGGAATGTCAAATGAAATAAACCAGAGCCATCCTTACTGTTTATTAGTATCATGGTATTATATAAAGATGCGCCGGACTGTGCACTTTTGTCCCAAAGCCTCTTATTGCACGAACCGGCTGGCTGATTTCGGGCAGAAAAGCTCAGTAATATAGCTAATTCACCCATAAAACCGGTAAAACAAAGCAGAAAATTAAATTTGCTCTTGACAGGAAATGGGCTATCATAAGATTAGCACTCAAAAGATAAGACTGCTAAAAACGTATTTCACAAAATTTAAAAATATGGAGGAAAACGAAATGGCAAAACAAATGCAATATGCACATGAAGCTCGTACTTCCCTGCAACGCGGGGTTGATAAGTTAGCTGACGCCGTTAAAGTTACCCTTGGACCCAAGGGCAGAAACGTAGTATTGGACAGGAAATTTGGTTCTCCCACTATCACAAATGATGGTGTGACCATCGCCAAAGAGATTGAACTGGAAGATGTATTTGAGAATATGGGAGCGCAACTTTGTAAAGAAGTAGCGGAAAAGACCCATGATAATGCCGGTGATGGAACCACCACCGCGACGCTTTTGGCCCAGGCCATCATCGAAGAAGGCATCAAGCACGTGACCGCCGGAGTAAATCCGATGTATCTGAAACGTGGTTTGGAAAAAGCCTCTAAGGTGATCGTGGAGAAGATCCGCGAGTATTCAAAAGATATCAAAAGCAGTGCCGAAATTGCTCAAATCGCCACTATCTCTGCGAATAATGATCCTGAAATTGGTGCTCTGATCGCTGAAGCAATGGAAAGCGTGGGCAAAGAAGGTATCATCAATATCGAAGAAGCAAAATCTATCGATACCGAGCTGGAAAAAGTAGAAGGAATGCAATTTGACCGCGGTTATATCTCTCCTTACTTTGTGACCAATCCGGATAAGATGATTGCCGAGCTGGAAGACCCCTTCATTCTGCTCTTTGACAAAAAGATCAGCGTGATGAAAGACATCCTGCCCATCCTGCAAGAAGTTTCACAGAGTGGTAAGCCCATGCTCATCATCTCTGAAGACATCGAAGGCGAAGCTTTGGCTACCCTGGTAGTGAATAAACTGCGCGGCATTTTGAACATCGTGGCTGTAAAAGCTCCGGGTTTTGGAGATCGTCGCAAAGCTATGATGGAAGATATTGCCATCCTTACAGGCGCTACCCTGATCTCTGAAGATATGGGACGCAAGCTGGATAGCACCACTATGGCAGATCTGGGACGCGCCAAAAAAGTCCTGGTAGAAAAAGAGAATACCACCATCCGTGAAGGTGCTGGCACTCAAGCAGACATCGATGGCAGAATCAAACAGATCAAAGCTCAGATGGGTGAAACCACATCTGATTATGACAAAGAGAAGCTGCAGGAACGCTTGGCCAAGCTCTCCAGCGGAGTAGCTGTGTTGCACATTGGTGCTGCCACCGAGACTGAGATGAAAGAAAAGAAAGCCCGTGTGGATGATGCCTTGCAGGCTACGCGCGCGGCTGTGGAAGAAGGAATAGTACCTGGTGGAGGCGTTACGCTGATCCAGGCTGCTAAGACCCTTAAAACTATGAAAGGACTCTCTTTTGAAGAAAAAATGGCTGTGGAAATTATTGCCAAAGCTTTGGAAAAACCACTCTATCAAATCGCCAAAAATGCCGGAGAAGAAGGTGCCGTGGTAGTGGAAAAGATCAAAGGCTACAAAGATATCCATATGGGATTCAATGCAGCTAATGGAAAATACGAAGACCTTTTCGCAGCCGGTATCATCGACCCTGCCAAAGTGGTGCGCTCTGCGGTACAAAATGCCGTATCTATCGCAGCACTATTTTTGACCACCGAATGCATCATAAGTGATATCCCCGAGCCTGAAGGCCCCCCTGCAATGCCAAATCCTGGCATGGGTGGTATGGGCGGAATGTACTAAAACAAACCCAAAATATATGACAAATGCAAGGCCTCCCTTACTGGGAGGCTTTTGCATATTGACAAAAAATGGCGGCAGAAAACTCATGCATAAATAAACATGAAATTTAAGGAATTAGACCCCTCAGTACGCCAGACGGTGCTCTTGCTCATGGCAGCAGCGATCTTCAATGGCGCGATCCAGTCCCTGGGACAAACGCAGGATATCATAGCCCGCAAGGCCCTGCTTGCCCAGGATTGGCAACTCATGTTGATGACCATGATTTCACCGATCTCAAACTTCCTGTCTATCTGGTGGGGAAGGCTGTTTGAGCGTTCACGCCACAAATCCCGATACTTTCTGCTGGCCGGTGTATTTGGCCGCTTGGTGCTGCTCTATGCCATCTGGCTGACCACGATGAACGAATATCTGGTGATGATGGGGCTGATGTTTTCGGCGAATTCACTGCTGATCCCCGCTCAGAATACCATCTATCAAAAGAATATCCGAGACAAACGCCGGGCAGGAGTCTATGGCTACGCACTCAGCCTGGGTGTAGGGGTTTCCATAGCCCTGACCTTTGTGGCTGGCAGACTTTTGGATAGCAGCGAAAATAGCTTTCGCTGGATCCTGGCCTTCTCTGGAATCGCCGGTTTTCTCAGTTGCTTTTTACTTTCCAGAATCAAGATTAATCAGCCTTTGATCGATACTGAGCCCGAAAAGCCGAAGATCAAGCTCCGGGATGTCTTTCTGGATCCCATCCTGCGCACCCGTGCTCTGCTCAAAGAAAATAAACCTTTTGCCTGTTTTGAACGCAGCTTTACGCTCTATGGCATGGGTTTTATCATGATGCAACCGATCATCCCTATCTATATGGTGGATAAACTGCAGCTTAGCTATACCAGCAACTTCCTGGCCAAAGGCATACTTTCGCAGATAGGGATGCTCCTGCTCTCGCCGCTTTTGGGCAAGATGCACGATAAAATGCACCCTCTTAAATATATCGGTTTCAGCTTTGCTTTGCTGATGGTCTTTCCCTTGCTCTTTGTGCTTTCTTCGATCTGGGCGGGAGAATCCGCGATCGCGGTGGCAATTGTGTTTTTGGCTTACAGCATCTTTGGCGTGGCAATGACGGGAGTGAATATGGCCTGGAATATGTCTTCCATCTTTTTTGCCGGAACTCAGGATGCGGCGATGTATCAGAGCGTGCATGTAACCCTCACGGGAGTAAGAGGCCTGCTGGCACCGGTTTTGGGTTTTGCCTTGCTGCGGTTGATCAGCATCGAATCCGTATTCATCGTGGCTGCGGGATTCCTGGCACTGGCTTCTTCCTTAAGTTTCAGGGACTATCACAGGATAAAATACAAAAGCGTGGATATCATCGATAATCCTTCCTGACTTTGTAAAGACAAAGATGAGTGATGAGCTTTTGCGCGTTAAGAAGGGGCTGATACAGGCAGTCTATCAGGATGATGGGAAACAATATAACAAGAGATGAAATATAAAAAGCGGATTAGCTTGACAAAATAACCTGAGTTTACGAAAATGTTTTCAACCACTATAAGGGGATTAGATTGATGAAAAAGAGACTTTTAATTGCAACAGGCGGAGGCGATTGCCCTGGACTCAATGCCGTGATCCGGGCAATAGTCAAACGCGCTTCACAAGAGCATGACTGGGAAATATTGGGCTCTATTGATGCCTTTGATGGCGTCTTGTGGGATCCCATGGGTTTGGTGGAACTTACTCCGGAAAAAGTAGCTGGCATCCATGTGAAGGGAGGCACGATCCTGGGAACGACCAACAAAGGCGGCCCCTTTGCCTGGCCGGTGAAGGATGCTGAGGGAAATTGGACTACGGTGGATCGGGGGCAGGATTTTATTGATCGCCTGCGCTACCAAAATATTGATGCTGTCATCAATATCGGAGGAGACGGTTCCCAGCGCATTTCGCAACAGCTTTTCGAGATGGGATGCCCGGTGATCGGGATTCCCAAAACTATCGATAACGATCTCTCGGACACGGATTTTACATTCGGATTTCAGACCGCGGTGGATGCAGCGACAGATGCTATGGATAAACTGGTGACTACAGCCGCCAGCCATCATCGGGTTTTGATCCTGGAAGTAATGGGACGTTATGCCGGCTGGATTGCGCTTCATGCTGCTATTGCAGGTGGGGCAGAGGTCTGCCTGATTCCTGAGATTCCCTATAACATCGATAAAATAATTAAGACCATCAACGAACGGCTGGATAACAGAGGTCGTGGCTTTGCAAATATCGTGATCGCTGAAGGAGCTTGCCCTATCGATAAAGGTATGGTGTATTCCGATAATGACACACCCGGAGCGATGAAGATCAAGCTCGGTGGAGCTGGCCTGAGACTGTCTGAAGAGTTACGCGAAGCCGGCTGTCCGATCGAAATCCGCGAAACCATCCTGGGACATCTGCAACGCGGTGGCACGCCCAATGCCTTTGATCGCATTTTGGCATCCCAATTTGGCGTAAAAGCCTTTGAACTGGTTTTGGAGAAGAAATGGGGACACATGGTGTCCTACCGTCATCCCAATATCGAAGCGGTATTGATCAGTGATGCGATCAAGGATTACAATCTGGTAAACCCTGAGGGCACACTGATTAGAACAGCGCGAGGATTGGGAATATCACTGGGAGATTAAAGTTTGAGCTTTGTTTAGCGATTTATTAAGCTATAATATTTATTAGAAATACAAAAATAATACATGGAGGCTAAAAATGCCAAAAGTCCTTATTGCCACAGAAAAACCCTTTGCTGCTGAGGCAAGCGCAAAGATCAAAGCCGAATTTGACGCGGCTAAGTATGACTACAAGTTTTTGGAGTCTTATACCGACCCCAGTGATTTTCACAAAGCAGTAGCTGATGTGGAAGCCTTGATCATCCGCAGTGACAAAGTAACCGAAGAGGTGCTCAATGCTGCCAAGAAACTTAAAATAGTGGTTCGCGCAGGAGCCGGTTATGACAATGTGGATCTCAAAAGTGCCACCGCTCATGACGTGGTCGTAATGAACACCCCCGGTCAGAATTCAAACGCTGTGGCCGAATTGGCCATCGGTATGATGATCTACCTGGCTCGTGGAAAATTCAATGGTAAGAGCGGAATGGAAATTGCCGGCAAGAAGCTGGTGCTGTTTGGATACGGCCATATTGCCCGCCTCGTGGCCAGAATGGCTCAGGGAATCGGGATGGCAGTATATGCCTATGATCCCTACATCTCCGCTGATATCATGACCAAAGACAATGTAAAACCGCTGACCAAGGTAGAAGATATCTTCAAAACCGGTGATTACGTGTCCTTACATATACCGTCAAATTCTGAGACCAAGAAATCCATCAATTGGGAACTGCTTTCCCTGCTTCCTGAGGGTGCTACCCTGGTAAATACCGCCCGCAAAGAAGTGATTGATGAAGAAGGTTTGCTCAAAGCCTTTGCAGATAAGAAGGGCTTCCGTTATGTAAGTGACGTAGCTCCGGACAATCTGGACAAGATCAATGAAGAGTACGCCGATCGCATCTTCTGCACACCCAAAAAGATGGGAGCGCAGACCGCCGAAGCCAATGTCAATGC
>Ga0172377_10000209_pt1 | contig 51986 bp, 46 predicted proteins | sample Pumphouse3metaG_FD_119749 | JGI IMG/M metagenome (GOLD analysis project Ga0172377, IMG submission 119749) | Leachate microbial communities from a municipal landfill in Southern Ontario, Canada - Pumphouse #3 metaG | ecosystem: Engineered > Solid waste > Landfill > Unclassified | place: Canada...
GCCATATTGTTCTTTGACCAATCTACTGCGACGTAATGATCGTACTTTTCCATTTTGACCACCTCCAGAGTTTTTCGTACATTGTAACCCGACTTTGTGGGTAGGTCTTTTCATTTTATCGCTTGGTCGTCCAACGCCCTCTCCGGGAATACCAGACCCTTGTGGCGATAACACTTTGACTGTTGTAGTGTCTTTGCGCACAAGGGTCTGGCATTCCCTGCGAGAGACGCTCGATCTTCCCTGCGAGGGACGCTCGATCTCTGTCCTTTTTTTCTGTGTGATGAGAAAATGCCCGAAAAATAAATGAAAGAAAATTGCCGGGGAAGAGCGTCTTTAAGTATGTGGGGGGGGCAATGTCATTTTAACCGGAAATGTCCGGCTAAGTACATATTTTCTTTGCAAAAAGACCGGGGGGTACGTATAATAAACCAATAATAATAAGTGCCTTATAAGGCGGGAGGGAGAAATGACGAAAAACGTTAAAAATGATAATGTAGATAAAAAGATAGAGGGGAAAACACTGTCCGGGAAAGACGATACAAAAAAGAAGGCGCTGGATCTTGCCGTTAGTAAAATAGAAAAAGATTTCGGGGAAGGCGCGATAATGACCATGGGGGAGGGGTATAAAGTTAATGTGGAGTCTATATCCACCGGGTCTCTCGGGCTGGACATGGCTCTCGGGATCAACGGTGTTCCCCGCGGAAGGGTTGTGGAGATATTCGGCCCGGAATCAAGCGGAAAAACCACGCTTACCTTGAGCATAATAGCCAATGCCCAGAAAACGGGCGGAGGAGTGGCCTTCATAGACGCGGAACATGCTTTTGACCCCTCGTATGCGAAGATCATCGGTGTGAACCTTGATGAACTGCTTATTTCCCAGCCGGACAATGGGGAACAGGCGCTTGAGATAACAGAAGCTCTTGTCAGGAGCAACGCGCTTGATGTTGTGGTTATAGATTCAGTGGCCGCTCTTACCCCCCGAAAAGAAATAGACGGTGAAATGGGGGATTCCCATGTGGGCCTTCAGGCCCGTTTGATGAGCCAGGCTCTTCGAAAGCTTACCGCGGCGATAAACAGGTCCAAGACCTGCGTTATTTTTATTAATCAGATCAGGATGAAGATAGGCGTTATGTTTGGGAATCCTGAAACAACGACCGGAGGCAACGCCCTTAAATTCTATTCCTCGGTGAGAATAGATCTCAGACGAATAGCTTCGCTGAAGAAAGGGGACGCGGTTATAGGCAACAGAGTGAGGGCCAAGGTCGTTAAGAACAAACTTGCGGCTCCTTTCAAACAGACGGAATTTGACATAATGTTCGATGAAGGCATTTCACGGGCCTCGAGCGTACTGGATCTTGCTGAAGAAAAGGGCGTTGTAAAAAAGACCGGAACCTGGCTTTCCTACGGAGAAGAAAAACTGGGTCAGGGAAAGGAAAATGCCCGGCTTTATCTTAAGGAGAATACTAAGGTGCTTGAAACTATAGAAAAGGATGTCAGGAAAGCCCTTATCTCCGCCGTTTGATCCTATGATCGTTTTCCCATGAAAAACGGCAATTATTTGCAGGGTTTATCGGGTGGATTATGATTTCTTCCGACATAAGAAGAAAATTCCTGGATTTTTTTAATGACAAAGGGCATGTTGAGGTCCCGAGCGATCTCTTGGTGCCTGCCGGGGATCCCACCGTTCTTTTTACGGGAGCGGGAATGAACCAGTTCAAAGAACAGTTCATGGGAAAGAACGTGACATATAAGCGTGCCGCCACTTGTCAGAAATGTCTTCGTACCGGGGACCTTGATAATGTCGGTAGAACCCCACGCCACCATACCTTTTTTGAAATGCTCGGCAATTTTTCTTTCGGAGATTATTTTAAACACGAAGCTATACAATGGGCTTGGGAATTTTTAACGGATGTTCTATGCGTATCGCGTGAAAGGCTCTGGGTTTCGGTGTATAAGGATGACGAAGAGGCTTATGTAATATGGAAGGATCACGTTGGCGTGGATCCGCGGAAGATCATAAAGCTGGGAGATCATGACAATTTTTGGCCGGCCGACGCGCCTCTTAATGGACCGAACGGGCCTTGCGGCCCGTGTTCGGAGATCTTTTATGACAGAGGATCGGAATATGGCTGCGGGAATAAGGACTGCGGGCCCGCATGTGATTGCGGCAGGTTTGTGGAGGTGTGGAACCTTGTTTTTACGCAGTTTGAAAGAAAAAGCTCCGGGAAACTCGAGCCTTTGCCCGCCAGTAATATTGATACCGGTATGGGGCTTGAGCGAATAACGGCGGTTGTGCGCGGGTGTGAGAGCAATTTTGAGACCGATCTTTTCCTGCCGCTGACGGCTAAAATAAACGAGCTTACAGGAAAGACCGATGAAGCTGCGCTCCGGCTTGTGGCGGACCATACCCGCGCGGCTGTTTTCGCCATAAACGACGGGGTATCGCCTTCCAACGAAAAACGCGGATATGTTGTGAGAAAGCTTATACGAAGAGCATGGCTTAAAGGAAATTCAGGGCAGGGGCCTTTTATATACAGGATAGTCCCCTCTGTGACGGAGATGTTCAGGCATATTTATCCGGAAATGGAAGAGAACAAGGAGCATATAGCGGCGGTGATAGAAGCGGAGGAAAGACGTTTTAATGAAACGCTTAAGGAAGCCGAGCCGGTGCTGGAAGGGATGATAGCTTCCGGTGATGGGAAGATATCGGGGCAAGATGTTTTTAAGTTGGTGGATACTTACGGCATGCCTGCCGAAGTTGTGAAGGATATATGCGACAGTAGAGGCATTGCCGCGGGAATGGATGATTTTCAGTCTTTTATGAAAAAACGTAAAGAGCAGTCCAGAAGAGGAAGCGATATGACAAGTGAGTTTATCTTTAAACCGGATATCTTTAAAGACGCTCCGCGGTCGTCATCCTCATCAGGCCTTCCTCTTAAGACCCGGATAACTTTTATTGTCAAGAATGGAAAAGAGGCGGATGTTTTAGAAAAAGACGACAGGGCAGAAGTAATTACCGATCCGGAAAGTTTGGAGTTCTATCCTGAAGCAGGCGGTCAGGTTGGAGATAAGGGTGTTATATCCGGGTCCAAAGGGCGAATGAGGGTCATTAATACGGTATCTTCCGATAACCGAAAGATACTTAGAGTGAGAGTGGATGAGGGAAAAGTCGTTTTGGGTGACAATGTAGAATTGGATATCGATTCTGCCCTGAAAAAAAGAGTAGCCATGAACCATACCGCTACACATCTTCTGCAGGCCGCGCTTAGATCCTTACTTGGATCCAATGTAAAGCAATCCGGGTCTCTGGTAGATCACAGAAGATTGAGGTTTGATTTCACTCATCTTAAGAAACTTTCCCCGAGAGATATCTTTTCCGCGGAGGAGATGATCAATGAATGGATACGGGACGGGATAGATGTTTGTATAGAGGAAAAAGACATCGCGGAAGCTAAAAAAGAGGGAGCGCTTTCCTTTTTCGGAGAAAAATACGCGGATACTGTCAGGGTAGTGAAGGTGGGAGAAAGGTCTATGGAACTTTGCGGAGGCACGCATGTGGAAAACACTTCTCAAATAGGCCTTTTTGCGGTAGTTTCCGAAAGTTCAGTGGCAAGCGGGATAAGGAGAATAGAGGCCGTTACGGGAGAAGATGCCGAAACTTTCGTCAGAGAGAAGATAAAAGAGGAACTCTTGTCCATCGAAAGTAAACAGGAATATCTTTCCGGGGAAAATTGTGACGATGTGCTGAGCGAAGCGAGGAACATAGTCGACGGCAGGGTAGAATTTACCGGCAGTGTTCTTAAAAAAGTGAATCAAGTTCTTCTACCCGAGCTTTTGAGGCTTAGAGAAAAATCTGAAAGGGAAATGAGGAAAAAGGAAAAAGCCAAAGAAACGGACGTATTTTCAGGTATCAGGATGAAACTGGATGACGCTATTGAAAATTTGCGTATGGCGGGTGAAATTAAGCTGGTGGCGGAAATTTTTCCGGGAGCCGACATGGCTTTGCTTCGTAAAGCGGCGCATTATGCCGGAAAAGCGGCTCCCTTTTCCGTAATATTTCTTGGCGGCGGAGACGGCGAAAAGGCGTACATTGTCTGTTCGGTTCCTGATGATATAGTTGAAAAGGGCATAAGCGCCAGAGAAATAATCTGTTGCGCGGCCTACGCGATAGGTGGAACCGGCGGAGGAAAGGACAATTTTGCCCAGGCCGGAGGAAAAGATCCCGATGAACTGGACAGGGCAGTTGAGAAAGCGGTTGAATTCATAGAAATGAAACAGGAAGGCTGAGATGAAAAGTGTTAAAGTGGGAAGCAAATCTTTTGAGAAGATCGTCGAACGATCCTCCATTGGGAAGGACCGTGTCCGTAAAAAGGTCTCGAGGATACTCGAAGACGTTAAGAAAGACGGAGACAAGGCGCTTATTCGTTACACAAGATGTTTTGATAATGTAGATCTCAGGCGGCGGGAAATTAAAGTTTCCGAGGCCGAAATAAGCGGAGCGTATCAAAACCTTAAACCCGGGATACTTGAAACGTTGAAAGCCGTTATACAGAACATTAACAAATTTTACAGGGATCAGCTCCCCCGATCCTGGACCGTAAGGCATGAGAATGGGGTGGAGCTGGGAGAGAAATTTGACGCTATAGAAAAAGTAGGGGTATATGTGCCCAGCGGGACGGTGCCTTTGGTCTCCAGCGTCTACATGACTGTGCTTCCGGCCCGTATTGCTGGGGTCAAACGGATAGTTATGGCGTCCCCGCCTAACAGGCATGGGACTATAGATCCTCACATACTTGTTGTAGCCGATCTTTTGAAAGTGGATGAGATATACAAAGTGGGCGGAGCTCAGGCCATAGGGGCTCTGGCTTTCGGAACAAAGACAGTGCCGCGGGTGGATAAGATAGTGGGGCCTGGTAATGAATATGTGACAGAAGCCAAAAGGCAGGTTTTTGGGTATTGCGACATAGATATGCTTGCCGGTCCGAGCGAAGTGCTCATAATAGCGAATAATTACGCTGACATAGAATATTTGAAGAAGGACCTTTCCTCTCAGGCGGAACATCACAAGGGTCTTTCTCTTCTTGTTACCCCTTCCAAAAGGATATACAATGTTCTTTTGAAAGATAAGGACGTTCCGGGGTATATCCTGAAAGTGGCCAATTTGGAAGAAGCGGCGGAAGTGTCTAACCTTATTGCTCCCGAGCATCTTCAGCTTATGGTGAAGTCTCCCAAAAGGGTACTGAAGAACATAACTAACGCTGGAGCGGTCTTTCTGGGACAGTTCTCTCCTGTGGCCATAGGCGATTATATCGCCGGTCCGAGCCATGTTCTGCCCACGGGAGGCACGGCAAGATATTCTTCCGGGCTTAATCTGAGAAGCTTTATGAAAAGTTCACACGTAATATCTTATTCAAAAAAAGCTCTTTCCGCTTCCGCTGTTTGGGTGCGGGAACTGACTGCAATAGAAAAGCTTGAAGAGCACTGGAAGTCGGTGGAGGTAAGATGTGAATGACGCCGGTTTTTTAGGCAGAGAGTTTGCATAAGAGGAGGAAGTATGGGTATCTTCGACAGAACGGATCGGACTGAAAAAAGAGAAGTCAGGTCTTACGCAAGAAGATCTAAAGAAACATCCATAGAATTGGATCTTTTGAGAATAGACGGAACGGGCATTTCTTCTGTTTCGACAACCATAGGGTTTCTTGATCATATGATAACTCTTTTCGCGTATCACGGGCTTTTTGACATAGAGCTCAAAGCGTCTGGAGATACGCATGTAGACAAGCATCATCTTAACGAAGATATAGGGCTTGCCCTCGGGGAAGCTTTCAAAAAAGCGCTTGGTGAATGCAGGGGGATAAACAGAATAGCCGCGAAGGAAGCTCCTATGGATATGGCGTTGGCAAAGGTGGTAGTGGATATTTCCAACAGGCCGGCTTTCAGTTTTAAGTTCCTGGGCGAGAAAGCGGATGAACCTGCCGGTGAGGAAGAAGGATACTCCATGCATTACGGTATGGATCTTCTGGAAAGTTTCGCGAAAAAAATGGGAATAAATCTGCATGTTGAGGTGTCGGGACAAGGAGATCTGCATCATTATTTCGAAGCGGTCTTTAAAGCCTTTGGGATGGCTATGGACGAGGCCACCCGTATAGATCCAAGGAGACCCTTTGAAGTGCCTTCGAGTAAGGGGATACTGTAGAATTCCAGAGTACACAGAGAGGATAAGGGCAGAGGGGTAAGAGGTAAGGGCGAAGGGTATGATAGGGATAATTGACTATGGCAGCGGGAACCTTAGAAGTGTGTATAACGCTTTTTGCTATATAGGCGCGGATGTAAAAGTTTGTGACGTTCCCGGGGACCTTGACCGGGCCGACAAAATAGTGCTGCCCGGGGTAGGGGCATCAAAAGACGCGATGGCAGGGCTTGTTGCCGGAGGATACAAGGAAAAGCTTTTAGAGAATATCGGCAAGAATAAACCGTTCCTCGGTATTTGTCTCGGGCTGCAGCTCCTTTTCGATCATAGTGAGGAATCGCCAGGGTACAGTTGTCTGGGACTGGTTAAGGGGGAGGTAAAGCGTTTTCCGGCGGAGAACGGTCTTAAAATACCGGAGATTGGATGGAACGCGGTTAACTTTACAAGAAAAGACTGTCCTATTTTTTCCGGCATAGAAAGCGGAGAATATTTTTATTTTGTTCATTCCTACTACTGCGCGTATTCGGGAGAATACACGGCCGCTTTTACGAACTACGGGGTTGAGTATGCTTCGGCGCTTTGGAAAGATAATATTTTTGCCGTGCAGTTCCATCCTGAAAGGTCTCAGGAAAGAGGGCTCAAACTGTTAAGGAATTTTTCGATCATATGAAGATAATACCGGCGATAGACCTTATAAACGGAAAGACAGTGCGTTTGAAGCAGGGTGAATACGACCGGAAAACCGTTTATGATATTTCTCCCGTTGACGCGGCTAAAAAATGGTCCGATGCCGGAGCTGAATTGATACATGTGGTAGATCTCGACGGAGCGAGCGAGGGCAGACCGGTCAATCTGGAGATCACCGAAAAGATAGTTAAGGCGGTAGATGTTCCGGTGGAAACGGGAGGCGGATACCGTACCAGGGAACATATACTGGCCGCGCTTGAACGAGGGGTTTCAAGGGTGGTTCTGGGTTCAAGGGTTTTTCGGGATGTGAGTTTCGCGCGAGAGATGGCGTCCGAGCTCAAAGAAAAAATAATTTTCAGCCTTGATGTCAAGAATTTCAAACCCAGTGTAGACGGCTGGAAGAACTCGGTAGACATAGATATCTCTACGATAGTGACATGGTTCTCGGACTTCGGGGTTAAAGAGATAATATATACCGATATAAAGTCCGATGGTATGCTTGCAGGGCCGAATATGGAAGGATTGGAAAATATACTGGACATCTCGGGAATAAAGATAATATCCGCCGGAGGGGTAAAGACGGTAGAACATGTTAAACAGCTCATGGGGCTCACCGAAAAGGGGCTTTCCGGCGTGATAATAGGCAGGGCTTTGTACGAGGGGACCATAGATCTTAAGGAGGCTATAGATGCTGGCAAAAAGAATAATACCCTGTCTTGACGTAAAGGATGGAAGAGTGGTAAAGGGAGTTAATTTTGTAAGTCTGTGCGATGCCGGGGATCCCGTGGAAAACGCCAGAGTGTATAACGATGAGGGCGCGGATGAACTGGTTTTTCTGGATATAACAGCAAGTTATGAAAAAAGGAAGACAATAGTGGATGTGGTGAGCCGTGTGGCTGAAGAAGTTTTTATGCCGTTTACGGTAGGCGGCGGTATTTCAAATACGGAAGACATCCGCGTTCTGCTCAATGCAGGGTGCGATAAAGTTTCTATGAACACCTCAGCGGTAGAGAACCCGGATCTGATAAGACAGGCCGCCGAGAAATTCGGTTCGCAATGTGTTGTGGTAGCGATAGACGCCAAGAGCGATAAAAAGGGCGGATGGGAAGTCTATGTGCGAGGAGGACGTGATGTGACAGGCCTTGGAGCGGTTGATTGGGCAAGAAAAGTGGAAGAGCTGGGGGCGGGAGAGATCCTTGTAACAAGCATGGACCGCGATGGGACCAAAGATGGTTATGATATCGCCCTTACAAGGGAGATAAGTGAGGCTGTTAATATTCCGGTTATAGCTTCCGGCGGATGCGGATCTCTTGAGCATTTTGAGAAGGCGTTCACGGAGGGGAAAGCCGACGCGGCTTTGGCGGCATCGGTCTTTCATTTTAAAGAAATATCGATAGGGCAGGTAAAAACATTTCTCAAAGAGCGCGGTGTTCCGGTCAGGGAGGCTCGTAACAGAGAGGCCGCGTCGTAAGACGAACTGAAATATTCACATGATGTATGGCTGAAAAGAAACGATAAGAAGGTGAGGAAATGAAATTCATTGAAGAACTTAATTTCGGGGATAAGGGGCTTATCCCGGCTGTGATACAGGATATGGGGACCTCAGAGGTTTTGACTCTTTGTTACATGGACAGGGATGCTCTCGAAAAAACAATGGGAACGGGAAAGGTCCATGTGTACAGGCGCTCTAAGTCCAGAGTTATGATAAAAGGCGAAACTTCAGGATGCACGCAGGAAGTTAAGGAGATCTTTATTGATTGCGCCGGGAATTCGCTACTTTTTAAAGTCGTACAGAACCGCGCGGCATGTCACAAAGGGTATTTCAGCTGTTATTTTCGTAAGTTCGACGGTGACGGAGGAACGGTTACGGAACAAAAAAGAGTGTTCGATCCCAAGGACGTTTACTAAGGTTTTTTGAGGAATAAGGGCGAATACGTAGAAATTCAATATGGAAGGCGGATACGGATGCACTATCCTGATAAAAAAGAGTTCATTTCTCTCGCGAAGAAAGGGAACGTTATACCTGTTTACAGAGAACTTCTCGCCGATCTTGATACGCCCATATCCGCTTTTTTAAAGATCGATCAGGGGGAATATTCGTATCTGCTTGAATCGGTGGAGGGTGGAGAGAATATGGCCAGATACTCTTTCCTGGGGAATTCTCCTTCGCTTATTATAACTTCCGGGGAAGGTAAGATAACTTTTGACAGAGGCGATAATGTAAGTACCGTTCATACGGATGACCCTATCGAAGAAGTCAGGAAATATATGTCGGAATTTATTTTTGTGCCCGTTAAGGGCCTTCCCCGTTTCTCCGGCGGGCTTGTGGGATACCTTGGTTACGACATGGTACGTTTTATAGAAGATCTGCCCGACGCAAACCCAGATACTGTGGGGATGCCGGAGATGATGTTGATGCTTACGGACACTATGCTGATCTTTGACCATGTAGACCACAAAATAAAAATTGTTTCCAATTGTTTTATTGGAAAAAATGATGTTTCAGATGTTTATGAAAAGGCCTGCCGGAAAATAGACCATATAGCGGAGAAGTTAAGGACGCCCGCGGGATTTACAGATAAAACTTCTTCGGAGGTTTCCCTGGAGGGATACACGTCGAATTTTACCGAAAAAGATTTTTGCAAGGCGGTTGAAAAAGCCAAAGAATATATTTCTTCCGGGGACATAATACAGGTGGTTTTGTCGCAAAGGATAAGGAGAAACACATCGGCGGAGCCATTTTTGATATATAGGGCGCTCCGATCGGTAAATCCTTCCCCTTACATGTACTATGTTAAAGCGGGGGACAAGAGGATAATAGGCACATCTCCCGAGATCCTTGTCAGGTGCGAAGAAGGTACTGTTACTTCAAGGCCGATAGCCGGTACGCGAAGAAGATCCGAAGACCTTGGCCGCGATGCCGAACTTGAAAAGGAACTTCTGGCGGATCCCAAGGAAATAGCGGAACATATAATGCTGGTAGATCTCGGGCGGAACGATATCGGCAGGGTATGTGAATATTCAAGCGTTCAGACATGCGATCTTATGAGCGTGGAAAGATATTCGCATGTTATGCATATGGTAAGCGGTGTTACGGGAAAACTCCGCGAAGATAAGGATGTTTTTGATCTCTTGCGAGCTACCTTTCCGGCGGGTACGGTTACGGGAGCCCCAAAAGTAAGGGCAATGCAGATAATCGACGAGCTGGAGAATCTCAGGCGCGGGCCGTACGCGGGATGCCTTGGATATATAAGTTTTTCTGGTAATATGGATATGTGCATAACTATCCGTACCATAGTAATGTCCGGGCAGGAAGTTAATATCCAGGCCGGTGCCGGCATAGTTCTGGATTCGGTGCCGAATTTGGAATATAAAGAAACTCTCAATAAAGCTATGGCTATGATGAAAGCGGTGGAAACCGCGGAGGGAGGTATGCCATGGTGATCATTGTGGATAATTACGATTCTTTTACCTACAACCTTGTCCAATATCTCGGAGAATTGGGAGAGGAGGTTAAGGTTTTCCGCAATGATAAGATACTTCCGGAAGAAATTGAAGCTTTAATTCCTTCGGCGCTGATAATATCTCCCGGGCCGGGCAGGCCTTCCGATGCGGGAATTTCGAAAAGGGCCATAGAATATTTCGCTCATAAGATCCCGATACTGGGGGTATGCCTGGGACATCAGGCTATAGCTGAGGTATACGGAGCCGTGGTTGAGAGGGGAGACAAGATAATGCACGGCAAGGTGAGCAGCGTGTACCATGAAGGGGACAGGATATTTAAGGATGTCCCTTCTCCCTTCATTGCAACAAGATATCATTCTCTTGTGGTAAGGCCTGATAGTGTTGTTCCGCCTATTGAAGTGACAGCATGGACCGAAGATAATGAAATAATGGCCTTAAAACATACCGATCTTCCGACCTGGGGAGTGCAGTTCCACCCGGAATCTATATTGACTGTTGAAGGGAAAAAGATACTCAGGAATTTTCTGAAAGAAAAAATTTAGACCGATCCTATCGGGTTATGGTGAAAATGGATATACGTTCGAAGATAAAAAAAGTCGTGAAAAAAAAAGATCTTTCAGGCGCTGAAATGGAACAGGTGTTCGAATGCATTATGACCGGACACATTACCCCGTCCCAGATAGCGTCTTTTCTTACGGCGCTTCGTCTGAAAGGGGAGACTGCCGAGGAGATAACTGCCGCGGCTCGGGTTATGAGGCGTAAGTCGGTTAAGATAAAAGTCAGGGAAAAAAATGTTATAGATACCTGCGGAACCGGAGGGGTCGGGAAAGATACGTTCAATTTTTCTACCGCTTCGGCTTTTGTCGCGGCCGGCTGCGGGGTAAAGGTAGCGAAACATGGCAACAGGTCGGCTTCGGGGAAATGCGGAAGCGCCGATGTTCTTGAGGAGCTTGGTGTAAGACTTGAAGTTACTCCGAGTCTTACGGCAAAATGTATAGACGATATAGGTATAGGGTTCTTGTACGCTCCCATTTTTCATTTATCGATGAAATATGCTATTGGTCCGAGAAAAGAAATAGGTATAAGGACCATATTCAATCTTCTGGGTCCATTGTGTAATCCGGCTTTTCCGAAATACCAGGTGGTTGCGGTGTATGACGCCGGGCTTACGGCTCTTATTGCCGAGGTTTTAAGGAACTTGGGAACATCAAGAGCTTTCGTTGTGCATGGCGAGGATGGCATAGACGAGGTTACGATAACCGGGAAGACCCTTATAAGCGAACTTTCAGAGGGAAAGATAAAGACATGCCGGGTCGATCCTTCTGATTTTGGTTTCAAAAAAAGAGCTTCTAAAAGCATAGCAGGAGGTTCCCCGAAGACCAATGCCGGTATAATGCGAGCTGTTCTTTCTGGAGAAAGAGGCCCTATTAGGGATATGACCCTTATGAATTCGGCAGTGGCGCTTGTTGCGGCCCGGGAAACAAATGTTTTTCGTGAAGCTGTCAAAATGGCCGAAGAGTCTATAGATTCGGGAAAAGCCTTGGAGAAATTGCGGCTTTTATGTGAGATGACACGCGGCGGCACGGGAAAGAAGAAGGGCAGGAAATGATATTATCGAGAATAATCGAGGAAAAAAGAAGGGAAGTGGACCGTGACCAGCGGATGATCTCTTTTAGTTCGGTAAAAAAGAAAGCGGAATCTCTTTACATAAAGAGTTCTTTTAAGAAGAACATTTCAAGGAAGGGACACATAAACCTTATAGCCGAGATAAAAAAAAGTTCTCCGTCCAAGGGAGTTATCCGGGCTGATTTTGACCCCGTGAGAATAGCCCTTGCTTACAATGCCGCGGGAGCGTCCGCCATCAGTATCCTTACCGATGAAAGATTTTTTGACGGTAAATTAGAATATTTGAAAATCCTCAAAGATAGGGTGGCGGTCCCGGTTTTGAGAAAGGATTTCATTATAGACGAGTACCAGATATACCAGTCAGCGATAGCCGGAGCGGATGCCGTACTTCTTATAGCTAACATACTTACCAGAGAGGAGCTTGCCAGGTACTATCAGATAGCCAAATCTCTGGGAATGGATGTCTTGGTGGAGGTTCACAATTCGGAGGATGTGGAGAAAGCTCTTTCTACACCCGCGTCTATCATAGGTATAAACAACCGGGACCTTAACGACTTTGACGTTGATATATCGATTACCCAGCGCCTTATCAGGATGATACCGGAAACTAAGATAATAGTTTCCGAAAGCGGAATAAAAAATTACGAGCATGTTATGTTTTTGAAAAGTCTGGGAGTGAATGCCGTTCTTATCGGCGAGACTTTCATGAGGGCCGACAATATAGGGGAAAAGGTCAGGGAACTTATGAGGGATTCATGAACCGCAGTGTCATGAATGTTACTTTTTCCGGTATTCTATGGGTTAAAAAGTAGAGTTCTGCGAAATGTCTATTTCTCGTCATTGCGAGGGAGCGAAGCGACCGAAGCGATCTTATAAACTATTATATTTATTGAGATTGCTTCGGCCTTCGACCATACTCAGGACGAAATCCTGAGCGAAGCGAAGGGCTTCGTCACTCACTTCGTTCGTTCCTCGCAAAGACGGGGCAAAAGTCCATTTCGCAGAACCTTAATGATTAAGACGGAGAGGAGGGTAAAATGAGCGATACCAGGATATTACTGAGCGAAAAAGATATTCCTCAAAGATGGTACAATATACGGCCGGATCTGCCCGTACAGCTAAAACCTCCCTTAAATCCGGCAACCGGAAAGCCCATAGATCCGAAGGATCTCTTGCCGATCTTTCCTGAAAGTCTGATAGAACAGGAAATGTCCCAGGAAAGATTCATAGAGATACCCGACGAACTTATGGATGTCTACAAGATATGGCGCCCTACCCCGTTAAGGCGCGCCATTAGACTGGAAAAAGCGCTTAAGACGCCGGCAAGAATATATTTCAAGGATGAGAGCGTATCCCCGGCGGGAAGCCACAAACCTAATACTGCCGTAGCTCAGGCCTATTACAATAGGAAAGCGGGAGTAAAAAAGATAACCACCGAGACAGGAGCGGGGCAATGGGGGAGCGCTCTTTCTTTTGCCTGCAATATCTTCGGACTTGAATGTGAAGTGTACATGGTGCGCTGCAGCTATGAGCAGAAGCCTTACAGGAAATTTATGATGCATGTCTGGAACGGCACGGTATACCCATCTCCCAGCGATAGGACCGAAGCCGGCAGAAAAGTCCTTGCGCTTGATCCTGATACTCCGGGGAGTCTCGGTATCGCCATATCGGAAGCTATAGAAATAGCGGCAAAGAATGACGATGTTAAATATTCTCTGGGCAGTGTTCTTAACCATGTTCTTCTCCATCAGACCATAGTTGGGCAAGAAACCGTAAAACAGCTCAAGATAGCGGGAGAAAAACCCGACACTCTGATAGGATGCTGCGGAGGAGGAAGCAATTTTGCCGGGTTCTGCTTTCCATTCGTTAAAGGTAAGCTCAATGGAGAAAATATAGATATAATCGGCACAGAGCCCACCGCTTGTCCCACTCTGACGAGGGCTCCGTACAGATACGATTTCGGGGACATAGCCCAGACAACGCCTCTCATACTTATGCATACTCTTGGGCATAATTTTGTTCCTCCGAACATACATTCCGGTGGATTAAGATATCACGGCATGGCCCCTCTTGTGAGCTTGCTTGTAGATCAGGGGATAGTTGAGGCTAGAGCGTACCATCAAAACGCTGTTTTTGAGGCGGCTCTTCTTTTTGCCAGAGCAGAAGGTACTATCCCCGCTCCCGAAACCGCGCATGCCATAAAAGCCGTGATAGACGAAGCTGTTAAGTGCAGGGAGACGGGCGAAGAGAAGTGTATAGTTTTCATGTTCAGCGGGCATGGGCATTTTGATCTTGCCTCTTACGATAATTTTTTAAGCGGGAACCTTAAGGATTACGAACTTCCCGACGAAGATATACGTAAGGCTCTGAAAAGCGTTCCGGTAGTTTCGATCCCGGGAGAAGAGGAAAATGGTAAAGGTCAAGATCTGCGGAATTAAACGTCTTGAAGACGCTGTGGTTTCGTGCGAATGCGGTGCCGATTATCTGGGCTTGATCTTTGTGGAAGGCACGCCGAGATGCGTAAATAAAGACGAAGCCGCCTGTTTGGTAAGATCTCTCCGCCGTGACTTTGAAAAGAAAATCCCGGTAGCAGGGCTTTTTTTGGATGAGGATCCTGAAAAAGTGATATCGGCGGTGATCGAATGCGGACTTGATATGGTCCAGCTGCAGGGCGTGGAGACCCCCGAGCAATGCGCTTTGATCAAAGCCAAAACCGGGTCTTGTGTTGCCAAGACATTCAGGGTGGATAAGGCCGGGGGGATATACGGAAAATTGTCGCTCAGGGATTACGATGGATGCGATTTTTTTGTATTCGATACTTTTCATCCGGGAATGGCAGGTGGAACCGGAGAGGTTTTCGACTGGAAGAGCCTGGTGTCTGAAAGTTCGAACGCAAAAAAACCTTTTTTCTTAGCCGGTGGTCTTTATCCCGGAAACGTAGGTTCCGCGGTGAAGACCCTGAGGCCCTATGGAGTCGATGTCTCAAGCGGAGTTGAGGAGTCTCCCGGGAAAAAAGATAAAAAAAAGATCAAGGAGTTCATAGAAAATGCCAAAGAGAAGAAGTTTGCCTGACAAGAAAGGATATTTCGGTGATTTCGGGGGACGATATGTGCCCGAAACGCTTATTTCGGCTCTTGATGAGCTGGAAAAAGCCTATGTTAAAATAGCGCGATCCGGCGATTTCAGGAAAAAGCTGGCGTATTATCTTAAGTCTTACGCGGGAAGGCCCACACCGCTTTATTTTGCCGAAAAACTCACTAAAAAATTCGGCAGAGCCGGGATATATCTTAAACGGGAAGATCTTCTCCATACCGGAGCGCACAAGATAAACAATACGCTGGCCCAGGTAATACTGGCCTATGCAATGGGCAAAAAAAGGGTTATAGCAGAAACAGGGGCGGGACAGCATGGCGTGGCTACGGCTACAGCCGCGGCTTTGTTCGGCCTTGAATGCGTAGTGTACATGGGAACTGAGGACATTGAAAGACAGAGTTTAAATGTTTTTAGAATGAAACTTCTTGGCGCCCGGGTCGTCCCCGTAAGTTCCGGGTCTTCCACCCTTAAAGACGCCATGAACGAAGCTATGAGAGACTGGGTGGCCGAAGTCGGTAATACTTTTTACGTGATAGGTTCGGTGGCTGGGCCTCATCCCTATCCCATGATGGTAAGAGACTTTCAATGTGTAATCGGCAGGGAGACAAGAAAGCAGATTATAAAGAAGGAGGGACGGCTTCCCACACACCTTCTGGCCTGTGTAGGCGGAGGAAGTAACGCTCTTGGCCTTTTCCATCCGTTCTACAAAGATCCAGAAGTTAAGTTTATAGGTGTTGAGGCTGGAGGATTAGGCATAAAAAGCGGACGGCATGGCGCGGCTCTTATGAAGGGGGATATCGGAGTTCTGCACGGGAGTAGAAGCCGCGTCCTTTCTGACAAGGACGGACAGATATCGCTCGCGCATTCCGTATCGGCAGGACTGGATTATCCCGGTGTCGGGCCCGAACACGCTTTTTATAAAAAGACAGGAAGAGCTGTGTATGTTTCTGTTACGGATAAAGAGGCGGTTTCGGCGGTCAAAATGATTTCGAAAGAAGAAGGGATAATTCCCGCTCTTGAGTCGGCTCATGCGGTGGCTTTTCTTTCCCGTCTTATCCCGAAAACAGAAAAGAAAGACCTGGTTGTTGTTTGTCTCTCGGGACGGGGAGACAAAGACATAGGAATAATGCAAAGTTATATGGACTTGTGAGGCGAAATAATTCTCCTGACCTTAGCGGGGCGGAGCGGAGGAAGTTAATGAATAGAATAGATAAAACTTTTTCGGAACTTAAGAAAAAAAAGAAAAAGGCGTTTATTCCCTATATTACAGCCGGTGATCCTGACCTCGCGACAACGGAAAAAATAGTTGTTTCGCTTGAGCGCTCGGGAGCGGATATAGTAGAGATAGGAATACCTTTTTCGGATCCTATAGCGGACGGGCCGGTAATACAGAAGGCGGTTCAGAGATCTCTTCTGGCGGGATGTTCTGTGAAAGGTGTTTTTGAAATGGTCAAAAACGTCCGTAAAAAAGTGGATCTGCCGATAGTTTTCATGACTTATTACAACATAATTTACAGGATGGGAGTAAAACGATTTGTTGAGCAAGCGGCGCTTTCCGGAGCCGACGGGATAATCGTTCCGGATCTTCCTCTGGAGGAAGCGGGAGATCTTTTAAAAGAGGCGGCAAAAAGAGATTTTTGTGTGATAATGCTCACTTCTCCCACAACCTCTCCGGAAAGATATAAAAAGATCGCGGCCTCATCGCGAGGATTTGTTTATCATGTTTCTCTTACTGGAGTGACAGGCATACGCAGTTCAATTACTATCGGCCTTAAAAGCGATCTGGCCTTTTTCGGGAAAAGATCCAAAAAACCCGTTTGTGTGGGCTTCGGTATCTCCGGTCCCGGGCAGGCAAGTGAGATAGCAAAAATTGCCGACGGCGTCATAGTAGGCAGCGCTATAGTCAGGATCATAGAAGAAAATTCCGGGAAAAAAAGGGGGATACCGCGGAAGGTGGAATTGTTCGCTTCAAGAATAGCGGATGCTGTGCACGCGGTGTAGAAAATCCATGCGCATAATGGGGCTTGATGTAGGAACTAAAAGAATAGGGGTTGCTGTGAGTGATGAGACCGGTACTTTGGCTGGTGGAAGATGTGTGGTTTTAAGGAAAAACGATAGAGCGGCTCTGGAAGAGATAGGGAAAACAATAGAGGACCTGTCGATATGTGAAGTGGTCGTCGGGATGCCGGTTAACATGGATGGCACCAGAGGTCCTGCCGCGCGGAAAGCCGAAGGTTTCGGCGAGAAACTTTCCGCGGCGTTGGGAGTGAAAGTAGTTTATTGGGACGAACGCCTCAGCACCAAAGAGGCGGAAGACATATTGATAGCGGCATCTGTAAGACGAGATAAACGAAAAGGGCTTTTAGATAAAATGGCCGCCGAGATCATACTTCAGAATTATCTGGACGCGTCAAAAGGAAAGAAAATTTAAGTTATCAGGAGAGGAATAATGCATAAATTGACAGTTATGGAGAATGGTTTGAGCGTGATCACTTCGGAAATGGAGAACATGACATCCGTTTCTCTTGGAGTCTGGATAGGGGTCGGGGGGAGATATGAATCAAGGGAAAAAAGCGGCATCAGTCACCTGGTGGAACATATGCTTTTTAAGGGAACTTTATCACGTTCTACAAAAGAACTTAAACAAGCAGTGGAAGGTGTGGGAGGGGCGTTTAACGGGTTTACATCCGATGAAGCTACCTGTTACATGGTAAAGGTGCCGAAGAAACATATGGAACTTGGCCTTGATGTTCTTTCGGATATGGTTCTGAGGGCCAAATTTGACCCCGGGGATCTTGCCCGTGAAAAGTTCGTTATTTACGAAGAGATAAAAATGTACAGGGACCAACCCGCGGAACATGTGCTTGAGCTTCTTGCCGGGTTGATGTGGCCCGGGAACGCGTTAGGGAGGTCCCTTACCGGAACGGTTCAAAGTGTGGACGCCGCCTCACGGGAAGATATCATTAATTTCCGGGAAGAGTATTACCATCCCGGGAACATATCAATAGTAGCCGCCGGGAATGTGGGTCATAAAAAACTTTCAGCTTGTTCCGAAAAGCTGTTCTGCCGGTACCCCCGGGGGAACAAAAACGTGCTGTCACCGCCCGAGATAAAAAAAGACGGCCCCAGATTTAAATTCTCCCGTGGGAATACCAAACAGGCTCATATAGCCATGGGCTTCTACTGCCCTGTAAAGACCGATAAGGAAAAATTCGCCGTTAATATCATGAATATTATTCTTGGAGGGAACATGTCCTCTCGTCTTTTCGAGCACCTCAGAGAGGAACAAGGTCTTTGTTATGATATTTCTTCCGTATACAAGAGATATAGCGACGTAGGAGAGGTACAGATACACGCCGGTGTCGACAACGAAAAAGTGGTGAGGTCGGTGGTATCCATAATAAAAGAACTTGGCAGGATATCTTCGGGAATGGTGTCCCGAGGGGAGCTTTCAAGGGCCAAGGAATATATGAAAGGACAGTTTCTTCTGGCCATTGAGGGAACATCTAACAGGATGCTCTGGCTTGGGGACAGGTTTGTTGTTCACAAACGTATTCCCGAAGTCGATGCCGTTCTTAAAAAAATAGACGCGGTTACGCGGCGGGACATAAAGAACGCGGCTTGCGGTATTTTTAGCCGGGACTTTGCGAATCTTGCTCTTATTTCCAGGACTTCGGAAAAAGAAAAAGAAACAATGATAAGAAAAGTACGGAAACTGTAGCTTTCAGATATTAGCCGTTTATCATTGATAAAAACAGCCCGTCAAAATATAATACACCCGTGTGAACTGTCTCAATTGCCGCAAGGGCAAAGGTTCTAAAAAAAGAGGAGATAAAGTTATGGCCGCGGTTTCGGGAAAAGATCCCTTAATAGCTCCGAGTATACTTTCCGCCGATTTCAGCAGGCTCGGAGAAGAGATAAAAGATATCGAGAAGGCCGGGGCCGATTGGGTGCATGTGGATGTTATGGACGGTGTTTTCGTTCCCAATATCACCATCGGTCCGGTAGTGGTGAAGTCAATAAGGCCCGTAACATCTCTTATACTCGATGTTCATCTTATGATACAGTCGCCCGAAAAGTATATTAAAAGTTTTGCCGACGCGGGAAGCGACCTTATAACTTTTCATGTAGAGGCTTGTAAGGATCCAGCAGACGTGATAGAAATAATAAAGTCCTGCGGCAAGAAAGCCGGCATTTCTCTGAAACCCGGGACGGATATTTCCTTGCTAAAGGGTCTTTTGGGAAAGGTGGATATGGTGCTGGTAATGACAGTCGAACCGGGTTTCGGGGGGCAGTCTTTCATGGGAGAGATGATACCCAAAATAAAACGGCTCCGGGAAGATTTTGCCGGAGACATACAGGTAGACGGAGGAATAAACGCTGAAACGGCGTCGGAAGTAGTGAAGGCCGGAGCTAACGTTCTTGTCGCCGGAACAGCTATTTTCGGAGAAAAAGATTACCGGAAGGCGATAGATAATTTAAGGAACAGAACATAGGATCAGCGTGTAATGCTGCGTATAATTACCAAGGAGGAAGAGTATGTCAGGGATAAAGTTCGGGACCGACGGCTGGAGAGCCGTGATAAGCGATGATTTTACTTTTGAGAACGTAAGAGTAGTCGCTCAGGCCATAGCGGATTTTGTCAAAGCTCAAAAGAGCGCCATATACAGGAAACGTTCGCTGGCAGTCGGGTTTGACACCAGATTTCTTTCCGAAAAGTATGCCGAGATAGTGGCGGGCATACTGGCCGCCAACGGAATAAGGGTGACGCTTTCAGATAAGGCCTGTTCCACCCCTTCGGTGGGGTTGTGTATTAGCGGCAAAAAAATGTCAGGCGGGGTCATGATAACGGCAAGCCATAATCCGCCGCAGTATAACGGGATTAAATACAAGAATTTTTCAGGAGGGTCGGCAGGCAGCGAGATCATAGATGATATTGAAAAAAGGCTTTTTAAGAGTTCTATAAAATCCATGTCAATTGAAGACGCCGTTAACAAAAGGATCGTGAAGAAGGAAGATCTTATGGCGCGTCAGGTCAAAGAAGTGAGGAAATTTGCCGACATGAAACTTTTGAAAAAGACACGCCTTAGAGTAATTGTCGATTCCATGAACGGAACAGGCGGTAAATATCTTGAAGAGATATTGAAAGGCACTGGAATAAAACTTGACTACATATATGCCGACAATAACCCTTCTTTTAACGGCAGGGCGCCCGAACCTAACGAAAAACACCTGACAGAGCTTATGGGCCTGGTAAAAAAAGGCAGATATGATCTGGGGGTGGCTACCGACGGGGATTCGGACAGAGTGGCCATAGTGGACGAGAAAGGCAGGATACTTACCGGTCATAAGGTGATGGCGCTTCTCCTTGTCTGTCTTGTGGAGAACCGCGGGATGAAAGGCGGGGTAGTTCAAACGGTCTGCGGGACAGGGCTCATAGACAAGATGGCGGAAGAGTACGGCCTCGAAACTTATGAGACTCCCGTGGGTTTTAAATATATATGCGATATGATGACCCGGAAGGACATACTTATAGGCGGAGAAGAAACAGGGGGGATAGGGTTCAAAGGATATATACCGGAAAGGGACGGGTTCCTTTCCGCGCTTCTTGTAATGGAACTTATGGCGTCCAAAAGGAAAAAAATAAGCGAAATAGTTTCCGGCCTGAACAAGAAATACGGAAGTTTTGTTTACGAGAGAGAGGACATACTGTTTGACGCGTCTAAAAAGAAAAAGCTTCTCTCCGGCCTGAAAAAACATCCTCTTAAAGAGATCTTCGGAAAGAAGGTCGTAAAGATAAACGATTCAGACGGGTACAAGTTCATTCTTCATGACGGCACCTGGCTTTTATTGAGACTGTCGGGAACAGAGCCCAAACTGAGGGTATACAGCGAGACCCCGTCCAAAAAAATATCGCTTGAATATATAGCTTTGGGCAGGAAATACGCTTTTGACCTGATGAAATGAACGGAAAGGGAATAAATGAGAAAAGAAATATCTCAAAAGATAGAACAATCTAAAACGCGCAACTTCTGCATTATCGCTCATATAGATCACGGCAAATCAACACTTGCCGACAGGATGATACAGCTTACCGGGGCTGTTCTGGGAAGGGAATTCAGGGATCAGATGCTGGATTCCATGGATCTTGAAAGAGAGCGGGGGATCACAATAAAGTCCAGCGCCGTCCGGCTATGGTACAAAACCCTTTCGGGGGAGCACTATGTGCTAAACTTAATAGATACTCCCGGGCACGTTGATTTTTCTTACGAGGTCTCGAAGACAATAGCCGCTTGCGAAGGGGCTCTTCTTGTTGTGGACGCCGTTCAGGGAATAGAGGCCCAGACCATGGCCAATCTTTATCTTGCAATGGAACATGATCTGAAAATAATACCGGTTATAAACAAGATAGACCTGAAGAATTCACGGGTAGCGGAAGTGAAGCATCAGATACAGGAACTTATCGGTGTTGATGAAGACGAAATACTTCTTATAAGCGCGAAAGAAGGGACAGGTGTAAGGGAAGTTCTGGAAAGAGTAGTGAAGGACGTTCCCGCTCCCAAGGGCATGCCCGATATGCCTTTGCAGGGCCTTATTTTCGATTCTTCCTATGACACCTACAGGGGTGTTATAGTGTATGTCAGGAATATGAACGGAAAGATACGGGCCGGAATGGAAATAAAGATGATGAATAAAGGTTCAAGATACGAAGTGAAGGAGGTCGGGGTCTTTACACCCGGAGAGATGCCGGTATCAGAACTCGACTGCGGACAGGTCGGGTACATTGTGTGTAATATAAAGGAAGCTAAAGAAGTTGTTGTGGGGGATACCATAACCGAATATTCTTCTCCCGCTGCCGCCGCGCTTCCCGGGTACAAACAGGTCAAACCTATGGTGTTCAGCGGTATCTATCCGGTCAGTAACGAGGATTATGAAGACCTGAAAAGCGCCATGGAAAAATTACGATTATCGGATTCATCTTTTATGTATGAGCCGGAAACTTCGGCCGCTTTAGGATTTGGTTTTAGATGCGGTTTTCTGGGTCTTCTGCATATGGAAATTGTACAGGAGAGGCTGGAAAGGGAATTTTCGCTGGATCTCATAGCGTCGTCGCCGAGCGTTAATTACAGGATAAAGTTATCCACGGGAGAGCTTATAGAGGTGGACAATCCCACGAAGTATCCCGACAAGGAGAAGATAGACTACATAGAAGAGCCGTTTGTAAGGTGCTATATTTTTGTTCCTTCTGAATATATAGGCTCTATAATGAGGCTATGTGAGGATAAAAGAGGAGAATTTGTGGTTACAAAATATCTCGACCCGGCAAAGGTACAGATAACTTACAATATGCCTCTGTCCGAGATAATAGTGGATTTCTATGACAAGATAAAGTCTTCCACTCAGGGGTATGGATCCCTGGATTATGAGCTGAAAGGGTACCGCAAATCAAATATATCCAAGCTGGATATTCTTATAAATTCGGTGCCGTGCGACGCTTTATCTACCATGGTCCATCGCGACAAATCTCGGAGGATAGGGATAGAGCTGGTGCAGAACCTTAAAGAAAGCATTCCGAAGCATATGTTCAAAATAGCGATACAGGCGGCGGTAGGAGGGGATGTTATAGCCCGGGAAAATGTTTCGGCCCTGAAAAAACATGTTACGGGAAAATGTTACGGCGGAGATATAACACGGAAACGTAAATTATGGGAGAAACAGAAAGAGGGGAAAAAGAAAATGCGGAGAATAGGACAGGTGGATGTTCCTAAAGAGGCGTTCCTTAAAGCGATGAGGATATCATGAAAATGAATTTTAAGACCTGGGATTACTGGTGGTACGAATGGATAAAACCTATAATGATAGCGGTTATTCTTGCTATGTTCATACGCTCTTTCATTGTACAGCCTTTTAAAATACCGTCGAGTTCTATGGTGCCGACTTTCATGCCCGGAGACAGGATATTTGTAAATAAATTCGTGTACGGAGCGAAGGTGCCTTTTACCGGAATACGCTTGCCCCGTCTTGAAGAACCCGAGACGGGAGATATAGTTGTTTTTATTTCTCCGGAAGAAAATAAAAAATTTCTTGTTAAAAGGTTTATAGCTTCCGGTGGAGAGACCGTTGAGGTAAAACAAGGCGAGATATTCATAAACGGCAAGCCTTCGGAGAGCGATATACTTAAAAAGTTTTACTATTACAATGTGGGTCAATTTTTACCGGAGGGTAGTCCAGTAACGGTTCCGGAGGGAAGTTTTTATGTTCTGGGAGATAATAGCGCCAATTCAATGGATTCCAGATACTGGGGTTTTGTCCCGGAACGGAATATCGTAGGGAAAGCTTTTATAATCCACTGGCCTCCCGGGAGAATAAAACTTTTATCCGGTAAATAGATTTTTTGCTCGGAGATTGTATAAGATAAAATATATCTTCAGGAAGGTAATATGAATTGGGCCAACAGACTGACCGTTTTAAGAATACTGCTTGTTCCTGTTTTTGTTATCTCGGTACTTTATCACAGGCTGGACCTGGCATTTGTTTTTTTTATTTTAGCGGCCGTGACAGATGCCATGGACGGGTACATCGCCCGGACTTTTGACCAGAAAACAGCTCTTGGAGCTATGATCGATCCGATAGCCGACAAGTTGCTCATATTAAGCGCTTTTGTCAGCTTAAGCATTGTTTCGGGTCTGCCGGAGTATTTGCGGATGCCTATATATGTTCCCGTGATAATCATATCCAGAGATGTTATTATTCTTCTTGGAGCCGGGATCATTTATTTGAACAGCGGGGTCGTGGCAATAAAACCCACGGTTATAGGTAAGATCACTACTTTTTTCCAAATGCTGACGATTATTCTTGTCCTTCTTAAATTCGTCTATGCCTCCTGGGTATGGAATATGGCGGTGTTGTTGACCGTGGCGTCGGGGCTTGACTACATAAAACTTGGGGCGAGGCAGGTAAATGGCAGACAGTAAAACACGTACTATATGCATTGTAGGCAGGCCCAACGTGGGGAAATCATCCCTCTTTAATTGTCTTTTGGGAGAAAGAAGAGCTGTTACACTGGAGCAATCCGGAACTACGCGCGATCGGGTGGAAGCGGTCATGCGGGTGGGAAAGTGTTCGGTCAGGCTCGTTGATACCGGGGGATTTGAAATCTCGGACAAAGACGACATTTCCATTCAGGTGAAAGAGCAGATTTTGAAGGCGATGGAAGATGCCGACAGCGTTATAATGGTGGTTGATTCAATGAACGGCCTTACCGGAGGAGATATGGAGGTAGCAGGCCTCTTAAGGAGATCCGGGAAAAGAGTAAAGATAGTGGCTAACAAGGCCGACAACGACAGAATAGCAGAACTGTCGTATGATTTTTATAGCCTGGGTTTCGGGGATCCGGAAGCTGTCTCATGCATTCACAGAAGAGGGATAAGAAAATTAAAGAACTATATACTGGATGAGGTTAAAAAAGAAGGGGAATCGGAAGTTGAACAGGAAAAAGATGTTCTTAAAATAGCTGTTGTGGGGAGGCCCAATGTGGGGAAATCATCCTTTGTAAACAGCTTGCTCTCAAGGAAACACGCTGTCGTAAGCGATATCCCGGGTACGACAAGGGATTCGATAGATACGTTTTTCACTATGGATGGATCCCGGTATATGCTGATCGATACTGCCGGGATACGGCATAAAAGAAAAATAAAGACTGTAGTGGATACGTTCAGTATGATGAGGTCGCATGAGGCAGTAAGAAGAGCTGACGTCGCCGTGCTTATGCTCGATGCCGCGGACGGGGGAACAAAAGACGACCTTATGATACTTGACCATATTGAAGAAGAAGGGAAAGGATGTCTTGTGGTAGTTAATAAATGGGATCTTTCGGAAGGCGTGGATGGAGTTTCCATAGATGAATATCGTAAAAGCCTTGTCTATGCTTCCGATAGGATAGGGAGGTACCCTATTATGTTCATCTCTTCTGATACGGGCAAAAATGTCATGGCGACCCTCCCTATGCTAAAAGTGTTGAACATTAACCTCGGCATGAAAACATCTACGCCCTTTCTCAATAAGATATTCGAAAAGTCGGATCCATCCAAGGTGTCCGTTCCCAGAAAAATGAAAAGACCGAACTTTTTATACATAGTTCAAAGCGGATCAAAGCCTGTTGAGTTCAGATATTTTGTGAGTGACCCGGCAAATGTATTGCCGGCGCATGTGAGTTTTATTGAGAACCGTTTAAGGGAGAATCTTCCTTTGACGGGCATACCGATACGAGTAATCTTTTCCAGGTCCAGAAAGGATCGCCTGAGAGAAAATAGAAAAAAATAAAAGAGGAAGAATCCGCATGTTTATGTTTTTTTCGGTACTTTCGGCCTATCTTATCGGTTCCATTCCCACAGCTTTTATATTCGGCAAGCTTGTAAAGGGAATAGATATAAGAAAGCACGGCAGCGGTAATGTGGGAGCTACCAATGCTATGCGGGTTATAGGAAAAGGTCCGGGATTGGCGGTTTTTGCCATAGATATTTTTAAAGGTTTCGCTGCCGTTACATTACTGCCTTCCATAGTGAACGAACTTTTCTCCGGGGGAGATCTTTATGGGAACAGCACATTTTATCTGGTTCTCGCGGCGGCGGTAGTTTCCGGCCACATCTGGACATGTTTTTTGGGATTTAAGGGAGGTAAAGGAGTTGCCGTCACGGCGGGGGTTATGTTGGGGCTCTATCCTGTAATATTTTTCTCGGGGTTCATAGTGTGGATTCTTTTTTTTCACCTATGGGGGTATGTTTCTCTTGCTTCGTTAGCCGCGGCAATTTCTTTACCTATTTTATCGGTACTTATTAACGAAGATCTTGTGACGACTCTTTTCATGGCGGGATTATGTTTTCTTGGAGTATGGTCCCACAGAGACAATATTAAACGTTTGATACAGGGAACAGAAAAGAAAATCGTTAGGTCTCAAAAAAGATAGTTTTTCCTGCTTGCATTCATAAAAACATCTGGTATACTGTAGTTGTTAGGTTTCCCAAAAGGGATTTTTTTAATTGAACTTATTTAAAAATTTTAAAAAGAACACCAAAAGACTATGAAGAAAATAATTCACAGAGACATATTTGGCGCTAATCCGAGAAAAAGAGAGGTCTCGGTCGATGAGACGATCTTTAAGTCGGGTACTACTATCCGAAAGAGAAGAAGCTGTAAATATTTCGTAAGTGAGAAAAAGGTTTCAGCAGATATTAAAGAATTAGAATTTTGGATAAAAAACCAAAAAGCACGGGGTTTGAAAAAAAATTGTCACGTTTTTAGAGAACTTAATACCTCTACAGGCATAAATAAAGTGATATGTAAAGTGATGGGGGAATTTTTCGCGGTGTGGGGAAGTATGGCTTTTAAGATATTCTATGTTAATGAGGTCAAATTGGAATTTGGTAATAGCAAGAGGGAAAACGGATAGGAGAGATATGGAACAGTATTCGAAAAAGACAATAAGCTGGAAAGTTCCTTTGGCCGTGTTTTTTAAGCTCAGCGCTATAAAATTAAGGCTTGTGTTCATGGAATTTGCGACAAGGATCTAACTCCCAAGGCTGCCGTTTTAGGCAGCTCTTACCTCCCGAAAGAGGGAAGCGGCGTGTAGCTGTTTCCCTCTTTCTCTTTATCATCCGAGTTTTTGATACGGTTAGTATTGTATAATTACGTGATTTGGGGTATTATTCTTTAAAGTTTGTTGGCAAACTATATGTTTCTAAAGCGATATACATTATCTCAACTACTTAAGCGATTATCCGATACCGTGCCGAGGAGGGTCTCTGTGCTCCGTACAGGGAGGATCCACACCGGGCGGAGGGGCCCTGGTAGGAGTACAGAGACCCTCCTTAGAGTGTCACCTATTTAAAACGGCGTTAAGTCAATTTAGCGAAAGGCGGGATGAATGGTATTGAAAAAAGGTCTCATCTTGTTGATGATAGCGGCGCTATCGGTGAGTTCGGGATGCAGAACGGTCAGGGCCCCCGGAACCCCTTTGACGTCATGGTTCCCTACGGAAACCATTCAAAAAAAATTTTCTACCAATGAAATATGGGGTTCTCTTCAAAAAAGAAAAGCCGATGCATCCGGATCGTTGGATATCGGCGATCTGATTGATATGGCGCTATCTAATAATCCCCGTACACATCAGGCTTGGGAAGAAGCCAGAGTTATGGAAGCGCGGGCAATACAATCCTCAAGCGCATGGTTCCCAACGGTACAGGCGACAATGGGAGCCGAATACCGGAGGTCCGTTGTTAATAGGCATAAGGTCAATGTTAATCAGTCTGGATATGGCCCGGGGGCTTCGGTGGACTGGCTGATCTTTGATTTTGGCGGAAGAAGCGCCGGGGTTGAAAAGGCCAGACAGCTTCTTATTGAAGCTAATTTCGAGTTTAACCAGGCTATACAGGATGTGCTTCTCGATACAATGAACGCGTATTACTCTATTATGGCAAATATTGCCATGGTAGATGCCCGGGAAGATGATGTGGCCGATAGCCTGAAATCCTTTGATGACGCTCGGGAAAGATTGAAAGCGGGTCTTGTTTCCAAACTCGACGAACTCCAGGCGGAATCTTCTTACAAGAGGGCATTATATGCTCTTGAAGACGCGAAAAGGGCTTTGAGTTCCGCAAAAACCGATCTTGCGGTTGTTCTGGGGCTTCCCGCGAATGTGGATATAGAGCTGGCTGAAATGGACGGGGAGGATACTCCAGACATAAGCGAACAGGATGTAGCGCTTTTGATAGAACAGGCTTTACGGCAAAGACCGGATATTGCCGCCGGGCGAGCCGGGTTGGAAGCAAAAAAGTCTGAGATTGTCAGAGTAACATCCGATCTTCTGCCAAGTCTAAAGGCCGGAGGGTCTGCTGAAACGAACTGGTACACATATTACGGCGCGATGAAAGACACCCTGACCAGCTACAAGGACGATTATCTCTATGGCGGATATCTGAAGCTGGAATGGGATGTTTTTGATGGTTTCAATAACTACTACAGAAGAAAAGAGGCTCAGAGAGAACTGGAAGCTGAACAGCAGAAACTTATATCCGCGCATTTGAACGCGAGCAGAGAAGTATGGGATAGTTATTTTGCCTTTGTTTCAGCCGGAAAGAAGTATGAATATAGCAAAGCGTTCCTTGATACAGCAGAAATGTCATATGATATTGCATTGGAAGGATACCGTTCCGGGCTGAAAAACATAATAGATCTTCTTTCTTCTCAAAGCCAGCTTTCCGACGCGAGAAGCAAGTTCATACAATCGAAACAAGAACTTTTCTCCGGTTCGGCAGGTCTTTTTCATGCTATTGGAAGTTTGACGGCCGAGCACGATAATAGAGAAGGTATTCTCCGCCCGTAAAATGTTTTATTGTCAAAAAAAAGGATCGAAAATATGGATAAAAACGAAAAGATAAAGAGCAAAATTGCTGATATGGGGTTTAATGTCAGGACGGCATTATCCAAAGCAGGGGAAAAGGCAGGATACAATAAATGGCCTCAGGAAAGAAAAAGGATAGCGGGGATAATTGTACTTGTTGTTCTTTTTGTCTTGCCTTTCATTTTCAGGGGGTGTTCAAGACAAGAAAAAACGGGAATTCATCCGCGTTCCATTGAAACTGCCTTGGCGGTGAAAAAAGACGTTCCGACATTTCTTGATTCTTTCGGACAGATGGTTTCGAGCGGAGACGTTGATATAAGGTCGCAGGTTACGGGAAAGATACTTAAGGTGCATTTCGTTCAAGGCGAAGAAGTGGGGGAAGGGGATCTTCTTTTCAGCGTAGATCCGGCGCCGTATCAGGCGGAACTTGATAAGGCAAAAGCTCTTTTAGCTCAGAATACGGCTTCTATGCGTCTTAAGGCTGACACACTCGAGAGAAACAAACTGCTTTTTGAAAAAGGTCTTATTTCCCGCCAGGAAATAGAAGAGTACCAGGCCGACTACGATTCCGTTGCGGCGACCGTTGAACTTGACAAGGCAAACGTTGAGGCGTCTCTTATCGATCTTGAGTATTGTGAGATAAAGTCTCCCGTCGATGGATTGACAGGGAAAAGACTGGTAGATCCCGGGAACATAGTTTCAGCCAATTCCGGACCGGATTTGGTTAATATTAAGCAGATAGACGTTCTTTACCTGGATTTTACCCTGGCCGAAAAGTATCTTTATCAAGTACGTTCGGCAATGTCCCAGGAAGTGTTGGAGGTCAAAATATTTGTTCCCGGTTCAGATGCGGAGGCTGTTACAGGGAAGTTGGATCTTGTGGATAACGCGGTAGATGTTCGGACGGGCAATTTTTCTTTAAGGGCTTCGGTGGATAATACGGACAGGGTATTGTGGCCCGGGCAGTATGTTACGGTAAGGCTCATACTGGGGACGGAAAAGGGCGCTATAATTGTTCCTTATGCGGCGGCCAAGATCGGGAAACAGGGATATTATGTTTTTACCGTGGGAGAAGATAATCTTGCCTGTCTGAGGCAGGTGACCGTTGGAGCAAGACATGGTGAGGACATTATAATCGAGAACGGCGTCGCCGAGGGCGAAGTAGTCGTTACTTTAGGTCAGTTGGGGCTTCGCCCCGGGATCCCTGTGGTCGATACATCGAAAATATCCGGCGCGGGTAAAGCAAAAGGAAAGAATTAACAGAATTCGTTACAGGCTGTTCGGAAAGCCTTGTTCGAAGGAGACAAAGAGAAAAAGGTCCGAGAGGGAGTAATGGCTGTATTTTCAGAAATTTTTATACGTAAGCCTATCATGACCACATTGTGCATGGTCACGGTGATGTTCATAGGCATAGCTTCGTATTTCAAGCTTCCGGTAAGCGATCTTCCCGTTGTGGATTATCCGGTAATAACAGTTTCGGCTTCTTATCCCGGGGCAAGTCCCGAGACAATGGCTTCAACGATTGCGTCTCCACTGGAAAATGAATGTATGCAGATCCAGGGGCTTGAATCTATCATTTCCGACAATACCGACGGGTCAACCAAGATAACCCTGACTTTCAGTCTCGATAAAAATGTCGATCTTGCGGCGCCCGATGTGCAGGCCGCTATATCACGGGCTCAAGCTAATTTACCTTCCGATCTGCCGCAGCCTCCGTCTTACGAAAAAACCAATCCTTCTGAAGCCCCGATAATATACATAATGCTGACATCTGACACTCTTACTGCCGGAGAGCTTTATGATTTCGGTAATAGAACCATAGGCAAACGCATGAGCATGCTTGCCGGGGTATCGCAGGTTCTTATATACGGGACGAAATCAGCGGTGCGGGTTCAGGTCGATCCCAACAAGCTCGCGGCACTTGGTATCGGTATTAACGAAGTTTCCGGTGTATTGAGGTCGGGTACGGTGACGATACCCGGAGGGTCCCTCATCGGTCCTGAAGGGACTTTTTCAATACAACCGGAAGGCCAGCTGTTCAAGGGAGAAGAATACGAAGAGCTGATAGTGCAATATGTAGATGGGGCCCCGGTGCGCATAAAGGATATCGGCAGGGCTATAGATTCGCTTCAGAACGATAACGCGTGGGTAATGTATTCGGGGTCGCCGGAAGACCCGGTGGAGTCGGGAGTTGTGTGTGTAGCTATTGCCCGTTCGGCGGGGGCTAATACAGTGGCTTTGTCCTCTCAAGTCAAAGAGACTCTGAAGAGTTTGGAAGACGAGATCCCGGGATCGGTGGCGGTAGACATATTGTACGATAAATCCGAGACAATACTGGAGTCGATCAATGATGTTAAAACCACGATTTTAATAGCTCTTGTACTGGTGGTTTTGGTGATATTCCTTTTTCTTGGAAGGTTGAGCGATACGGTAATACCTTCTATGGTCTTGCCGCTTACAATTTTCGCTACTTTCGCGGTAATGCTCGCGGGGAAATTCAGTTTAGACAATCTTTCGCTTATGGCGCTTACCCTTTCCGTGGGTTTTCTCGTTGATGACGCCATTGTTGTCCTTGAAAATACCACAAGGCATATTGAGCAGGGCAAAAAGCCCATAACGGCGGCAATAGACAGCATGCGGGAGATAACGGGTGCCGTGATATCTACCAGCGTGGCTCTCATAATAGTGTTCATCCCGCTGGTTTTTATGGGAGGGGTAGTCGGGAGAAATTTCAAGGAATTCGCCATGACCGTCATAATCGCCATAGTATGTTCCACGGTCATGGCCCTTACTATGACACCGCTGATGTGTTCGCGTATGCTGAAAGAAGTAAAGGGCGCCAAAACTCGGTTTCAGAACCTTATAGACCGGCGCATAGGCGGAATGATAAAAAATTACGCGGTTTTTTTGAAATGGGTACTTATGAGACGTTACATAGCCCTTATTGCCTGGGGGCTCTGTTTCGCTGGCACCCTGTGTTTTTTTTCCATACTACCCAAGTCCTTTATGCCCGAAGGAGATTCGGGGGCCATACAGGGCGGCATTCTCATGCAGCAGGGAACCGGCACTAAAGATGTACGGAATTTTCAGGATCAGATAAATACTGTTTTGAGGGCCAACCCTTACGTGGAAAAGATCCTTACGGTTACAGGAACAAATAGCGGGGCAGACCAAAGTTCGGGCGTGCTGGTGGCGGTTTTAACCAAAGGTAAAAGGCCCAGTATACAGAAGATAACGAGAGACCTGTCGTTTCGCCTTATGTCAATGCCCGCAGGGTTTGCGTTTATACAGCCCATACCTTCTCTACAGCTGAGCACCGGAGGAGAAAGTACGGCTACAGGTAGCCGTTATTCTTACGTTGTCACCGGAGAAGACGCTGAGGCGGTTTACGGCGCGGCAGAAGCCCTGCAGAATAAGATGGCCTCTCTCCCCGGATTTATCGATATACAAAATAACGTAAAACTTAACATGCCGAAATTAAAGGTCAAAATACTTCGAGACAGGGCATCGACTTTTGGAATATCGGCTCAAGATATAGAGCAAGCGCTTTTACTTGCTTACGCGGGAGGGAAAATAACCACATATAAGACCGATGTGGACCAATACGACGTTATTCTGGAACTGTTAAAAGAGTATCAGAGGTCTCCGGATGATCTCGGCAGGATATATGTCAGGTCGGGAGTGACCGGGGAACTTATCTCTCTGGAGGTTCTGGCCGATTGGGAAGAGACCGTAGGCCCCCAGAACGTGCCCCATTCCAATCAGCTTAATTCCGTTACGCTTTCCTTTAATCTTCTGACAGAGGTGCCGGTCGGAACCGCTACAAAAGCTTCAGAGGACGCCGCTAAGGCCATACTTCCCCCCGGAGTCTCGGGCCGGTTCCAGGGAGAGGCCCAGGAGTTCCAGGAAGCTGTCAGCAGTCTCGCGGTGCTTCTTGTTCTCTCTATCTTCCTGATGTATGTGGTTTTGGGAATATTGTATGAGAGCTACATACATCCTTTTACAGTGCTTACCACCCTTCCCGTAGCGGCTTTTGGCGGACTGGCGACTTTGGTTATTTTCGGGGCATCGCTTTCTTTGTACGCATATATTGGGATGTTCATGCTGCTGGGAATAGTTTCTAAGAATGGAATATTGATGGTGGATTTTGCCAAGCAGAGAATGGAAGAGGGTTTGAACGGCTTCGACGCCATTTACGAGGCGTGTAAAGAGAGGTTCAGGCCCATCCTTATGACAGGCGCGTCAACAATAGTCGGCGCTGTGCCTATTGCCATGGGATTTGGAGCCGATGGGTCTTCCAGACAGCCTCTTGGTCTCATAATAGTGGGAGGCCTTCTTTTCGCGCAGGTGCTTACGCTTTTTGTCACTCCCGGCATCTTTCTATACATGCAGCAGTTCCAAGAGAATTTTCTTGATAGGTTCGAGCTCTCCCGCTCCTCCACAGCCGCATCAAAAGATCAGAACTAGATCATCCCCGGGGTCTGCCCCCCCGGACTATTGTTACCTGACACGCGAAGAGTTCTCTTCGATCCTTCCCCATGGAATTTCTTAACGGCTTTCGTGCGGCGTTTTTTGACCTTGCGGAACTCACCCTCCTCCTCCCAAATATTTTTTTGGGCTCCGGAGGGTTCAAACAGCCGCAAGTGTTGTAATTGTCAAAAAACGCCACACGAAACCCTAAAATTCCAAACGGGGCCCCTTTGGATCAAAGAGAACTCTCCGCGTTAGCGGTGACACCCGACAAGAGAGATCGAGCGTCTTCGCTACAAGGGTCTGGTGTTCCCGGAGAGAGCGTCCCTCGCAGGGAACACCAGACCCTTGTAGCGGCAACGCTCCGGGAAGCATTAATACGATAGACCCGCTTTAAGGTAGTGAAATTTGAGCCCTCGAAATGTTGACTACCATTACTATGTGTGTTAGACTCTATAGTCAATTATGAGTAAAATAAGTATAATAGGGGATGGCGGCTGGGGCACGGCATTGGCTATCCTTTTGAATTCAAAGGGTTTACAGGTAACGCTTTGGAGCGCTTTCCCAGAGTATGCCGCCCGGATCCGCGAAAAACGCGAAAACACCAAGTTTTTAAAGGGTGTATTTCTGCCTGAGGGAATCCGCATTGTGTCCGATGCTGACTCTGCTTCAGGAGCGGATATTACTTTTTTCGTCGTGCCGTCCGAATATTTGAGAATAGTTGCGGAAAAATTCAGGGGGATGGAGGTCGGAGAGATAATCAGCGCTACAAAAGGGATTGAGAACGGTTCATTGAAAAGAGCATCAGAGATCCTTTCGGAGATCTTTCCGGGAAAAGAAATTTGTGCATTGTCCGGTCCGAGCATTTCAGGTGAAGTAGCCGCGGGCATGCCCACAGCCGTGGTTTTAGCTTCATCGGGGACAAAATGCGAAGATGTGCGGCCTGTGTTAATGACGGAAAGTTTCCGCGTGTACACGTCAGATGACGTGCTTGGAGTTGAACTTGGGGGCGCTGTAAAGAACGTTATAGCCATAGCTGCCGGGATATCCGACGGTATGGGGTTCGGGACCAATACCAAGGCCGGACTTCTTACCCGGGGTCTTGCCGAAATAACACGGCTTGGTGTTAAGATGAAAGCTAAAAGCGAGACTTTCAGAGGCCTCAGCGGACTCGGAGATTTGGCCACGACCTGTATAAGCAGACAAAGCCGCAACCGCTGGTTCGGAGAGGAAATTGGAAGGGGACGGAAGGTAAACGAAATACGGGAAAAAACAGAAATGGCCATAGAGGGGGAAAAAACCTCGCGTTCCGTTTTTCAGCTTTCCGAAAAATACGGCGTGGATATGCCTATCTCAAAAAAAGTGTATGAAATAATTTACAAAAACGCGGATCCTTCTTTTGCGGTAAGAGAACTTATGACGCGGGGGGCAAAGCGGGAAGATTATTGTTAGTAGTAGCGGAGTGAAGGGTTAATATAAAAGTCGGGACGTAGCGCAGCCTGGTTAGCGTACTAGTCTGGGGGACTAGGGGTCGTGGGTTCAAATCCCACCGTCCCGACCATTTTAGGTTCGAAATACGAATAAAAAAACAACAAAAGATCCGGGCAAGATTGGTGATGCTATGAAAAAAATGAATGTAGGAGTTGTAGGTTTTGGTGTTGTCGGAAGCGGCGTTGTCGAGGCTCTCGAGAAGAATAAAGACCTTATTCGGGAAAGAGCCGGAGTATCGGTTTCGGTGAGAACTGTCTGCGACAAAGATCCGTCCAGGCTAAAAGAGCTGGAGAAGAAAGAAAATATCAGGCGGACAGCGAATTACGAAGAAATACTGGGAGACCCTGAAATAGATGTGGTGGTGGAACTTGTGGGAGGCATAGAACCGGCTTTCACTATTATCAAAGGGGCGCTTTCTTCCGGGAAACATGTTGTTACGGCCAATAAGGCTCTGCTTTCCGAGAAGTGGAAAGAGATATTCTCCTTAGCTTCTGAAAAAGGCCTTTTTGTAAAATTCGAAGCGAGCGTAGGCGGCGCGATACCTATAATCCGTACCCTTCGGGAGAGTTTTGTCGGCAACAAAATAAGCGCGGTGTACGGAATACTCAACGGGACCACCAATTTCATACTAACTACAATGGAAACCGGAGGTGTGTCTTTCAATGATGCTTTGAAAATAGCTCAGGAGAAGGGAATAGCCGAAAGCGATCCAACCCTTGATATAAGCGGGGCTGACAGCGCCCATAAACTTGCCATACTTTCTCTGCTTTGCTTCGGACAGGAGGTCTATTCAAAGGACATTTATACCGAGGGTATTTCGGCTCTGGAAGTCCAGGATATAGCAAATGCCAAAAAGTTGGGGTATGGCCTTAAGCTTCTGGGCATAGCTAAAAATTCAGATAGGGGTCTGGAGTTAAGGGTGCATCCCACTTTGATCAAATTGAGTCATCTTTTATCGGGTGTGGGCGGTTCGGATAATGCCATCTACGTAAGGGGAGATCTCGTCGGAGAGGCTCTTCTTTTCGGCAGAGGCGCCGGGAAATATCCCACCGCGAGTTCTGTTGTAGGGGATCTTGTGGAGATAGCCGCCCGTACGACAAGCCGCGGCAAAGAGGCCTTGCCCGATGCGGGCTATCCCGCAAAGGAATTGCAGGCCAGGGAAATGGAGGACATGGAACTGGCATATTATCTGCGGTTTTCGGTTACAGATAAGACCGGTGTTCTGGCGGGAATATCGGGGATACTCTCCGAAAATAATATAAGCATCGCGAATGTTGCCCAGGAAGAAAGAAATGAAGGGGAGACAGTTCCTGTTGTTATACTTACACATAAAGCGAAAGAAGGCGATATGCGCAAGGCCATATCGCGGATAGATTCTATGGACTCGGTGGCATCAAGAACAGTGGTAATACGTATTGAGGACTAAAATTTAAGGATCTCTCATGGGAATTATAGAGCGCTACAGAAAGTATCTTCCGGTGACAGGCAAAACCCCGATAATAAGCATTGAAGAGGGGGCGACGCCGCTGATAAAGGCGGAAGCAATATCCGATATCATGGGACCCATGTTCAATGTGTGGCTTAAGTATGAAGGGCTTAATCCGACGGGAAGTTTTAAGGACAGGGGAATGACCATGGCCGTTTCAAAGGCTCTTGAAGAAGGGTCCAAAGCCGTTGCCTGCGCGTCTACCGGCAATACTTCAGCTTCGGCCGCGGCTTATGCCGCGAGAGCGAAAATGAAATGTATTGTTGTTATCCCCGAAGGCGCGATAGCTATGGGGAAACTGGCGCAGGCTCTCATACACGGAGCGAAGGTCATCGCCATAAAAGGTAATTTCGACGAGGCATTAGAGATCGTCAGAGAGCTTACGGATAAGTACCCGGTAACTCTGGTGAATTCTATAAACCCCTACAGAATAGAGGGGCAAAAGACCGGGGCGTTCGAAATTTGCGACGCGCTCGGTAAGGCGCCTGATTTTCACGCTTTGCCGGTAGGTAACGCCGGGAATATTACAGCTTATTGGAAAGGATATACAGAGTATCATGAGGAAGGCCGGATAAAGGATCTTCCTGTGATGCTGGGATTCCAGGCGTCCGGCTCGGCTCCCATAGTGGAAGGCAGGCCTATAAAAGATCCGAAAACTTTGGCTACCGCCATAAAAATAGGAAATCCCGCGAGCTGGACATCCGCCGAAAAGGCGAGAGACAGTTCCGGCGGGATAATAGATATAGTTACGGACGATGAGATCATAGATGCTTACAAGTTGCTGGCCGGCAAAGAGGGTGTTTTCGCGGAGCCCGCTTCCGCGGCCGGGGTGGCCGGGATAATGAAACAGGCCGCTAAAGGGTATTTTGAGAAGTTCTCTGGGGCGACACGAAAACTGGATATAGTGTGTGTGTTGACAGGCCATGGGATGAAAGACCCGGACAGGGCCATAAAAAGCCTTGAAATGCCCGTGGTGGTAAAACCTTTGCTGAAAGAAGTTCTGGATGCTGCCGGGCTGTAAAAGATTTAAGGGGATAACATGAAATATGTTGTGCTTGTGCCTGACGGGATGGCTGGTCTTCCGATAGAAGAACTGGATGACAGGACATGTATGGAGAGGGCAAATACCCCCAGAATGGACATGATAGCTTCCAAAGGGGTAGTAGGTATGGCAAGGAATGTCCCAAAAGGGATGATCCCGGCGAGTGACGTTGCAAATCTTTCCATCTTAGGGTATGACCCGAAAAAATATTATTGCGGCCGGGGCCCGCTTGAAGCGGCTAATCTTGGGGTGGAACTGAAAGAGAACGATGTGGCGTTCCGTTTCAATACCGTAACTGTCGGGGACGGGAAAATGGTGGATTATTGCGCCGGGCATATCTCAACAAAAGAATCCGGTGTCCTGACAGATCTTTTGTCAAAAGAGATCGGAGGCGGAAAATTCAGTTTTTATACCGGAACAAGCTACAGGAACCTCATGGTGGCGCATTGTGCCGGACCTGAAGAAGCCGATAATCTGGCAAAACTTAAATGTGTTCCTCCTCACGATATAAACGGCAAAAGCGTATCCAGATATTTTCCGAAAGATCCGGAGATAACAGATATAATGAAAAGATCAATGAGCATTCTGGATGGAACAGATATAAACAAGGTGAGGGTGGACCTGGGGCAGAATCCCGCGAATATGATATGGATATGGGGCCAGGGCAAAAAACCGGACATGCCTCTTTTCAGGGATGCTTACAATGTTTCGGGAGGAGTGATATCCGCGGTAGACCTGATAAAGGGAATGGGCAGGGTCCTTGGGATGGAAGTGGCGGACGTTCCCGGAGCCACGGGATATTACGACACCAATTATGAGGGCAAGGCCGCCGCGGCGTTAAAGATACTTGAAGAAAAAGATCTGGTATTCATCCACGTGGAGGCGCCCGATGAAGCGGGGCATAACGGAGACATCCGTGAGAAGATAAGGGCCATAGAGAATTTTGACCGCAAGATAACAGGTCCTGTTATAGACACTCTTACTGATGGCGGATGCGGGTACAGAGTTATGATAGTTCCGGATCATCCAACGCCCATAAAATTAAGAACGCACACGTCCGATCCGGTGCCTTTCGCAATGGCAGGGGCGGGAATAGAGCCTGATGAAGTTACCGTTTTCACCGAACGCGCGTCCAAAGCGGGAAGTATGGGTGTTATGACAGGCTCGGATCTGATGAAGAAGTTACTCTCGAAAGAATGGTGACAGCGGCGGGTAAATATCCCGGTCCTATTCGGGGAAAGGTTCATTATGAAAAGATCGAAGAAGGGAATAATAGTTCAAAAATTCGGCGGCAGCAGTGTAGCTAATACTGACAGGATAAAAAATGTCGCTCGCAGAGTAGCTGAAACCAGGCGAAAAGGCTACGATGTAGTAGTAGTGGTCTCGGCGCTTGGGGATACTACAGATGAGCTTCTTGAACTGGCTTCACGCATTACGAGCCGCCCTCCGGAGAGAGAGCTGGATATGCTGCTTTCTACGGGAGAGCAGGTTTCGGTGGCTTTACTGGCAATGGCTCTGCATGAGATGGGGTTTCAGGCAAGGTCTTTCACGGGAGCCCAGGTAGGCATAATCACCGACTCTTCCCATACAAAGGCCAAGATAGTGGACATCTCCACAGACAGGCTGAAGAAAGTTCTTTCGAAGGGCAGAATAGCGATAGTAGCCGGATTTCAAGGGGTGGATCTTAAGCAGGAAATAACCACATTGGGAAGGGGAGGGTCCGATATGACCGCTGTAGCTTTAGCGAAGGTGCTTAAGGCGGAACTCTGTGAGATATTTACGGATGTGAAAGGCGTTTATACAGCGGATCCACGGGTAGTCAAGGCGGCGCGGAAGCTTAAGACCATAAGTTATGATGAAATGCTTGAACTTGCTTCTATGGGAGCCCAGGTGATGCAGGCCCGGAGCATGGAAGTAGCGGGTAAATTCAACGTGCCCATGCACATAAGATCGAGCATTTCCAGGGAAGAGGGAACAATAGTGACCAAGGAGGTCAAAGACATGGAAGATGTCCTGGTAAGAGGTGTTACAGCGAATAAAGATGAGGCTAAAATAACGGTGTATGATGTTCCCGATAAACCGGGAGAAGCCAGCAGACTTTTTCAAAAATTGGCGGATTCCGATGTTAACGTGGATGTGATAATACAGAACGTTTCGAGGACAGGTTCTACCGATATCTCTTTTACAGTTGGAAGGAAGGATCTTGCCAGAACGGAAGGAATAGTGAAAGGTATAGCTCGAAGCATAGGGGCCAAAGGAGTGAAGGTAACAAAGGATATAGCCAAACTTTCGGTTGTAGGCATAGGAATGAGAAGCCATTCCGGAGTAGCGGCTAAAATGTTCAGGGCTCTTGCTTCTCAAAAAATAAACATTGACATGATATCGACCAGCGAAATAAAAATATCATGTGTTATTTCAGAAAAAGCCGCTGACAAGGCCGTAAGAGCCGTACACAAAGCTTTCGGGCTCGGATCGTCGAGCCGGAAAAAATAAATAAACTTTTGTCCTTTTGTATGATACATAAACAAGGAATTAACATGAAGAAAAATAGAAAAGTGGCCATATACGATACGACATTGAGAGACGGGTCCCAGACGGAAGGAATTTCGTTTACTGTCAAAGACAAGCTGCGGATCGCGTCAAAACTTGATGAGCTGGGAGTGGATTTTATAGAGGGCGGATGGCCGGGTTCTAATCCCAAAGATAACGAGTTCTTCGCTTTGGCAAATAAACAGCTCAAGCTTAAAAAGTCGTGTTTGACGGCTTTCGGCAGTACCAGAAGGTCTGGAATAACTCCGGCAAAAGACGGTGTTTTGAGGAATCTGCTTAAGGCAGAGACCCCTTATGTGACTATTTTCGGGAAAAGCTGGGATCTTCATGTTAAGCAGGTTTTATGCACCTCTCTTAACGATAATCTGGATATGATAGAGTCTTCCGTAAAGTTCCTTGTTAAAAAAGGGCGTAAAGTATTTTTTGACGCCGAGCACTTTTTTGACGGATACAAAGAAAATCCCGCTTACGCGATCGAAACTCTTAAAGCCGCTGCCGCGGGGGGAGCTGAGGCTCTGGTCCTTTGCGATACCAACGGCGGATGTCTTACGAGCCGGATCTTTGAGATAGTTGAAGAGACTTTTTCCAAGGTTGCATCACCTCTCGGCATACATGTACACAATGACGCCGAAATGGCGGTAGCGAATTCTATAGCCGCTGTTCAGGCGGGATGCGTTCAAGTACAGGGCACCTTTAACGGTTATGGTGAAAGATGCGGAAACGCCAATCTTGTTTCTATCATACCCGCGATAAAGTACAAGCTTGAAATGGAATGTCTTTCGGAATTTGCCTTAAAGGACCTTACCGAGGCGTCTTTGTACATAGCCGAGATCGCCAATGTCAGACAGGTGGATTCTCAGCCCTATGTCGGCAAGAGCGCTTTTGCGCACAAGGCCGGCGTGCATGTTAACGCCATGCTCAAGAATTCCAAAACATATGAGCATCTCGATCCCGCGAAGGTGGGCAACAAGAGAAGAATGCTTATATCCGAATTGTCCGGAAGATCGAGCATTATTGACAAGGCGGGGGAAATGGGGATAAAAATAGATTCTTCTCCTTCCGCCGCTGCGGAAATACTCGATCATGTACAAAGCTTGGAGAATAAGGGGTACCAGTTCGAACTGGCGGAGGCATCGCTTCTTCTTCTTATGAAGCGAGCAGCGGTTCACATTAAAAAACATTTTGAATTGAAAGATTTCAGGGTGATCGTGGAAAGCCGGTTCGGGGGAGAGATAGTGTCGGAGGCCACAGTAAAGGTACAGGTTGGGGAAGAGTTGAGGCATACGGTTTCTCTGGGCGACGGCCCGGTGCATGCCATGGACCAGGCCATAAGAAAATCCCTTATCGAATTCTATCCTTCGCTCAGCGAGATGCGTCTTTCTGATTTTCGGGTAAGGGTATTGGATGAAAAATCCGGTACGGCGGCAAGCGTGAGAGTGCTTATCCAGTCGGAAGACGGGACCGATTCGTGGTGGACGGTAGGCGTTTCGGAAAATATTATAGAGGCAAGTTGGATGGCCCTGAAAGATTCCATAGAGTACAAGTTTGTTAAAGACGAGTCCAGGAAGAAAAAATGAAAGAGCTGCCCACCAGGTACGACCCCCGTAGTGTAGAAGACAGTATGTTCTCTCTCTGGCAGGAAAATGGGCTTTTCCGGACCGAGGGGAAAAAGGAACTTCCTCACTATTCCATAGTTATCCCGCCGCCCAATATCACGGGAGTTCTGCACATGGGGCACGCTCTCAACAATACTATCCAGGATATTTTAGCGCGCTGGAAAAGAATGCAGGGTTTCGAGACCCTCTGGCTGCCCGGCACCGATCATGCCGGGATAGCTACGCAGAATGTTGTTGAGAAAGCGCTCGTGAAAGAAGGTTTAAAAAGACACGACATAGGGAGAGACAAGTTCATTGAGAGGGTATGGCAATGGAAAGAGGAGTATGGAGGAACCATCATAAATCAGCTTAAAAAGCTTGGATGTTCCTGCGATTGGGAAAAAGAGCGTTTTACGATGGACCAAGGTCTTTCGGAAGCGGTTAAAGAAGTTTTTATCAGGCTTTACCAAGAGAACCTTATTTACAAGGGCGATTACATTATAAACTGGTGCCCGAGATGTTCCACGGCTCTCAGCGATGAGGAAGCCGAACATCGTGATCTTGAAGGTATGATCTACTACATAAAATACCCGGTAAAAGGAAGCCGCTCTCTTGTAAAAGAAAACGAGGACTACGTGGTCATAGCTACCACAAGGCCGGAAACCATGCTGGGGGATGTGGCGGTAGCGGTGAACCCCAAAGATCCGAGATATCAGGATCTCAGGGGCAAGACACTGGAGCTTCCCATAGTCAAAAGGGAGCTTAAGATAATTTACGACGAAAGTGTCGACCCCGAATTCGGGACCGGAGCCCTAAAGGTTACCCCCGCGCATGATCCTCTGGATTTCGAGCTTGGGATACGCCATGACCTTCCGAATATAAATGTCATGGAACCTGACGGCACGATAAATTCCATTGGAGGGGACTATGCGGGCATGGACAGGTTCGAATGCCGCGAAGCGATAATAGAGGACCTGAAGAAAAGGAAACTTTTTGTCAGATCTGAAGAACATACCCATGCGGTCGGGCACTGCTACCGCTGTCATGTGGTGGTTGAGCCCAGGCTTTCCAAACAGTGGTTCGTAAGGATGAAACCTCTATCCAAAGACGCCATAAATGTAGTGGAGAGCGGAGAAGTGACCTTTTATCCGTCTAGATGGACCAAGGTTTACCTGAACTGGATGAGCAATATCAGGGACTGGTGTATTTCAAGGCAGATCTGGTGGGGGCATCGCATACCGGTGTGGTACTGTGTGTCTTGCGCGGAAGGCAAGAATATCCGTGATATAGATGTAACCGGCTCCGGAAGTCCCGGGGTATTCGTAGGAAAAGAAAAGCCCGATTCATGTCCTTTTTGCGGAGGAGCGGAACTGGAGCAGGATCCGGATGTTCTTGATACCTGGTTCAGTTCGTGGTTGTGGCCTTTTTCGACAATGGGATGGCCCGGAAAGAACGAAATTTTAGACGCGTTCTATCCCACCAATGCGCTTGTAACGGCGCAGGAAATAATATTTTTCTGGGTGGCTCGGATGATAATGGCCGGGTTGAAATTTGCCGGCGGTATACCTTTCAGGGATATCTATATACACGGCACAGTGAGGGACTCTACCGGCACTAAGATGTCGAAATCCCTGGGCAATGTGATAGACCCACTGGATATTATTGAAGAAGTCGGGAGCGACGCTTTGAGGTTCAGCATAATATCCATAACATCCCAGGGGCAGGACGTTTTTCTTTCCAGGGACAAATTCGACATTGGCAGGAATTTTGCGAACAAAATATGGAACGCCGCGCGCTATGTTATGATGAACGCGGGCAATATCCCGGAAAACGGGGAGATAGACATGGAGGGCCTCGATCTCGCCGACAAATGGATACTTCACAATATCAACCTTGCTGCCGGGGATGTGAGCGAGTGTTTTGAGAAATACCGTTTCAGCGATGCGGCGTCGCGGTTGTACGATTTTATATGGCATAAATACTGCGACTGGTATCTTGAGATCTCCAAACTTTCGCAGAACAAGGATAATACACGAAGGGTCCTGGTCGAGGTGTTGAGAAGGTCAATGCAGCTTCTTCATCCGATAATGCCGTTCCTTACAGAAGCTGTCTGGCAGATATCACCCCCCGAGAAGACCCGTTTTATATCTGTTTCCGAATGGCCCGTGCCTAAGGAGGAGTGGAGAGACGAGGTTTCATCCTCGGGAATGGAGAGGATAATCGGCTGTATAACGTCAATAAGGAATATAAGGGCATTTTGGAACGTTGCCGCATCGGCGGTGCTTGATGTTTTTTTCGATCTCGGAGACGAAGAAGGCCGCAGCCTTATAAAGAACAATTCTTTCATGATAGAAAAGCTGGCATCGTGTAAAGTAGTAGCTGTGGGGAAAGGATTGGAAAGACCCGAAAAGTCGGTAGCCGCGCTTACAGGAGGAATGAAGATCTTTGTTCCCCTGGGCTCTTTAGTTAACGTGGAAGATGAAAAGCGAAGAGTGTTGGAAAAAATACAGCAGATAGAACGTTTTCTCCTCTCGGTAGATAAAAAATTATCAAATGCGGATTTCATCTCCAAAGCCCCGGGTGAAGTGGTGGAAAAAGAAAAGAATAAACTTGTTAAGTTCCGCAAGGAGGCCGACACCTTAAAAGAAAACCTGGCGGCTCTTGTATAGGCATAGGGCTCCTTTCTCATGAAAAAAAGACTTCAGAACATACTTGCGCTTTCGGGAGTGGCCTCAAGGAGGGCTTCCGGAACTCTAATAGAAAAAGGTATTGTGAAAGTGGATGGCAAGGTCGTAAGGGAAAGGGGAGCGCGCTTCGATCCTGAAGAACATGTTATAACCGTCAGAGGGAAAGAAATAAAAGCCGAAGAAAAAAAGTTGTATTTTCTCTTTAATAAGCCGGCTGGAGTTATATCCACGGTTATAGACACCCACGGCCGAAAAAAAGTAACGGATTTTTTCAGGGACGTCGACGCCCGGTTTTACCCCGTGGGTCGTCTTGACAAAGATACAACAGGGGTCATGATCCTCACAAATGACGGAGAACTGGCTCACCGTCTTTCTCATCCCAGTTTCGGCGTTGAAAAAGAATATCTGGCGGTATCATCATTGAAGCTGGATGATAGGGCATTAAAGGCCGTATCTTCCGGAGTCGATATAGACGGGAAGAAGACAGCCCCGTGTTTGGTTTCGGAGATCGCCGATCCTCAGGGCAGGAATGTCTACAGGGTCCGGCTTCACGAAGGGAAAAAAAGACAGATACGTGTTATGTTCGTGTCAGTGGGAGCGAAAATAACAGAACTTGACAGAACGCGATACGCGGGATTGTCCGCGGAAGGCCTTAAAAGGGGAGAACGCCGGGAATTGACGGATGGGGAAATAAAGACCCTTAGATCTCTTGTTCTCTAAAAGTGACCATATGACGGATCTTGACAAAAAAAGAATAGACGCGATAGTGCGTTTCGCGCTCAAAGAGGATGTTTGGACCGGGGACATAACAAGTCAGGCTGTTCTGGACAGATTTATTAAGGCGGAAGGGGTCATAGTATCCCGGGAAAACGCCGTACTTTGCGGTATGGATATAACCGAAAGGGTATTCGCCGCTGTGGATTGTACTACCAGGTTCAGGCCGGAAGCCTCTGACGGAGATGTCATCCATCCGGACATGGAAATAGCTTTTGTGGAAGGAGACTCTCATTCTATTCTCAAGGCGGAACGGACCGCTCTCAATTTTTTAGGTCTCATGAGCGGGGTTGCCACAAATACAAGAAAACTCGTCGAGGCTCTTGAGGGCACTGGTATAAAGGTATATGATACTCGAAAGACCATACCCCTCCACAGGTATATGCAGAAATATGCCGTTACGGTTGGGGGTGGATGTAATCACCGAAAAGGCCTCTGGGACATGGTCCTCATAAAGGATAATCACATCCGGGCCTTTTCCATGCAGACGGGCATTACAGATCCGGCAGAACTCTTGCCGGGAGTCATAGATAGAGCCCGCTCAGGCGTTCAAAAAAACATAAAAGTTGAAGTTGAGGTCGAGAACCTCATCGAATGCGAGGCCGCTCTCGGAGCCCGTCCAGACGTCATAATGCTGGATAATATGCCCCCTGATACGGTTGCCAAAGCGTCCGGCATAAGAAAAAAAATGGGCCTTGAGGGAAAAGTTCTTTTTGAGGCATCGGGAGGAATTACGCTTGAGAATATCCGCGCTTACGCAGGTACCGGGATAGACGTAATATCTTCCGGTTCCATTACTTCTTCCGTGCGCTCGGTTGATCTTAGTTTAGAGATAATTTTTCGCAAATAAACCGGTTTTAGAAAGGTCCTATGGATAAGTTCAAACTTGTGACCGATCTTGTTCCGGCAGGCGATCAGGCTTTGGCCATAGAGAAAATGGCAAGGTCTATTTCTTCCGGGAACCGTTTTCAGACCCTTCTGGGTGTTACAGGAAGCGGCAAGACATTCACTATGGCCAATATCATCGAGCGGGTCAAAAAACCCGTGCTTGTTATCTCCCACAATAAGACCCTTGCCGCCCAGCTTTATGCCGAGTTCAGGTCGTTCTTCCCGGAAAATGCCGTAGAATATTTTGTGAGCTATTATGACTATTACCAGCCGGAGGCATATGTGCCGCAGACCGATGTCTACATAGAGAAGGACGCGTCAATAAACGAAGACATAGACAGATTGCGCCTTTCCGCCACAAGTTCCATATTTTCAAGGCGTGATGTTCTGGTGGTAGCAAGCGTATCGTGTATATACGGTCTGGGATCTCCCGAAGACTATTCTACAATGCTGTTGAACGTTCATACGGGAGAGAACGTGTCCCGGGACGACGTTATAAAAAAATTGGTGGAAATACAGTATGAGCGTAATGATACAGACCCCGAAAGGGCAAAGTTCAGGGTCCGCGGGGACATAGTGGAAGTTTTTCCCGCATATAAGGAAACATCCTACCGGATGGAGTTTTTCGGCGACGAGATAACCCGAATTTCCGAGATACACCCCGTTACGGGCGAGGTAATAACATCTCTTGAGAAAGCCGCCGTATACCCGGCAAAACATTTTGTTACTACCAGGGATAAAATAGAAAAGGCGTCAGTTTCGATCAAAGAGGAGCTCGGGGAGCGTCTATCGGAACTTAAGGGGCAGGGAAAGATCCTTGAGGCTCAGCGCCTCAGTTCCCGCGCGAAATATGACCTTGAGATGCTTAATGAGCTCGGCTACTGTAACGGTATAGAGAATTATTCCAGGCATCTTTCAGGCAGGCCGGAGGGGTCGAGGCCCTGGTGTCTTTTAGATTATTTCGATGAGGACTTTCTTATTATAATCGACGAATCTCACGTCACTCTGCCCCAGATAAGAGCCATGTATAACGGGGACCAGGCAAGGAAGAAAACCCTCGTGGATTACGGGTTCAGGCTCCCCTCGGCGCTTGATAACCGCCCGCTTAAGTTCGAGGAGTTTATGGAAAAAGTGAATGAAGTGATGTTTGTTTCCGCCACTCCGTCCGAATATGAAATGAAGAACAGTTCCGAGGTCGCGGAACAGGTAATAAGGCCCACAGGGCTTATGGACCCACCTATATCGGTAAGGCCAACTACCGGCCAGATACAGGATATAGTTTCAGAGGTTAGAAAAAGGGCAGAGGCGAATGAAAGGGTGCTGGTAACGACCATAACAAAACGCCTGGCGGAAGAACTCACCGCGTATCTTAAGGGCATGAAACTGCGGGTAAGGTACCTTCACTCGGAAATTAACGCCCTTGATAGAATAGAGATCATAAGGGATCTGCGCCTCGGGAAATTCGATTGTCTTGTCGGTATAAACCTTCTCAGGGAAGGGATAGACCTTCCCGAAGTATCTCTCGTCGCTGTGCTTGATGCCGATAAGGAAGGTTTTCTCAGGAGCGATACATCTCTTATTCAGGTGGCGGGAAGGGCCGCGAGAAACGTTAACGGGGAAGTTATCTTTTATGCCGATAATATAACACCGTCCATGAAAAGGACTATTGAGATAACCCGCAAGAGACGCGAAAAGCAGGAAAAATATAATCGGGATAACGGTATAGAACCAAGGACCGTGCAAAAAGCCGTGGCGGAGGGTATTGAGGCATACAGGAAAGCCAGAGAAATAGTACAAGGAGTGGCCGGTAAACCGGGTAAGGAATACGACGCTTTCAGCGTGCTTGCGGAACTTGAAAGAGATATGGAAGATGCCGCGAGGAACCTTGAGTTCGAAAAGGCCATAGAATACAGGACGCAGATAGAAAAGCTCAAGAAGGTCATCAAAAATGAGGGGGTCGAAATATGAAAAAATATAATGCCGCGGCTATGTGGTGCCATCTGGGGGCTTTCGCCGGGATCATTTTCCCTTTCGGGAATTTTCTGGTGCCTCTCATTTTGTGGCTTGCCAGAAGACATGAGGATGAACTGGTGGACGATCAGGGCAAAGAATCACTAAACTTCCAGATAAGTGTTTTTCTTTACGGCATAGCAAGCGGGATACTGGTGTTTCTTATAGTGGGGATATTTCTTCTCATCGCGCTGTTTTTTTTCACCATAGTGCAGGTGATCAAGGCTTCTTTGTCGGCGAGCGAAGGCAAGCCCTACAGATATCCGCTGTGCATAAGGTTTATCAAGTAAAGCCGCGACGGCGGTGAGCGCTCAAGAGGGACCATTGACCATAGACTATGGACTATGGGCTAACAACACAGGAGGCACGATGGAACGGATATACGTTGAACTTGTGGGATTCATTGCCGGGATATGTACGACTTTATCTTTTATCCCGCAGATAGTTAAAATGGTCAAGACCGGCAAGGTCAGGGATATATCGTTTTCAATGTATCTTGTTCTCAGTTTTGGGATATTTTTGTGGCTTGTCTACGGGGTCTATATAAAAGAACTTCCGATCATAATGGCAAACGGTGTTTCTCTGGTATTATGTCTGGTCATATTGGCAATGAAAATGATTTTTCCGCTTGGGGAAAGATCGCGTTCGGCAAGACCGGACGGTGTTTCATCCTCTGGGAAGGAACCCGGTGCAAGCCGATAAGAAAGAGGTGTGGATTGAAAATACTTGTTACGGGGGCGACGGGGTTTCTGGGCTTTGATCTTACGCGGAAGCTTGTAAATGACGGGCATGATGTTGTATGCTCGGTGAGAAGAACAAGCAACACGTCAAAACTCGATGGTTTGAACGTATCTTTGGTATGCGCCGACATAACCGATGGTGTGGCTTTTTCCGACGCGGTCGCAGCGGCGCGGCCTGATGCGGTTTATCATTGCGCCGCGAAAGTCTGGGATAAAGATGAGGAAAAACTCTTCATAAATAATGTTAAAGGTACCGGCGAAGTATGCGGAGCATGTTACAGGCATAACATAAAAAGATTGATCTACCTGAGCTCGGTGGCTGTTGTAAGCGGTAATCAAAAGACGCCGCTTACAGATGATATGGAATATAAGTGTTCCGATGCTTACGGCAGATCCAAGGCCGAAGCCGAGAAGATAGCGGTTTCTTACAGGGAAAAAGGCCTTAAAACGTCGATTATCAGGCCTTGCATGGTTTATGGCGAAGATGAACCCCATGCACTCCGGAACATAATGAGATCTGTGATGTCCCGGAGGATACCCATACTTGATGGGCCCGATATGGACGCGAAACTCGCTCTCGTTTACGTGGGGAATGTCACAGACGTTTTACGCCTCGCGCTGGTTAAAGATGAGGCTTTAAGCGGATCGTTCATGGTGGCGGACAAGGATGTGATAACGATAAGGAAGTTCATAGAGATCATAGCCGATGAGATCCGGGCTAAAAAGCCTTTTGTGATACCGGCCTGGGCGGTGAGGGCCGCGAAGGTACTTCCGCCGGTGCACGTAAAAATGAAAAGAATGTTCAAGGACAGGGTTTACGATATATCGAGGATGACGGATATTCTCGGGTATGTCCCCGAAGTTTCCACGGAAGAGGGGCTGAGAAGGACCGCGCGCCACTGGAAACTTTTGGAGAAGGGCGAGAACAAGTCTCTTTTGAATGTCTTCCCCGAACAGGACATTTAGACCGACGGTAGAGTTCTGCAAAATGGACTTTTATTCCGTAGTTGCGAGGAACGAAAGAAGTGAGTGACGAAGCCCTTCGTCTTGTGGGAACATATGAGGCTCAGCATTTCGGCAGACTTGGCATAGGGCCGAATCAATGACGTGAAATCGCTATTTTGCAGAACTCTAAGACGACGGGAATGAGGAGGTAAGCGTATTTTGTCTGAATTGAAGATAACCATTCTTGGAACAGCCGCGGGTGTGCCCACAAAGGAAAGGGCCCACACCGCGATATGTTTGAATTATCAGGGAGCCTCCTCTTTTACCTGCCTTTTTGACTGCGGCGAGGGAACGCAGAGGCAGATGCTTATAGCGGGTATCGGCATTAATAGTTTGGACAGGATCTTTATAACGCATTGGCACGGAGATCACTGTTTGGGGATACCTGGACTGATAGATACTATGGGGTTTGAGGAAAGGTCCCAACCGCTTTATATTCATGCCCCTGAAGCAAGGAAAATGAAGTCCCGCGGCGGACTTCTTTATCCTATGGGCAAATTCGAAGTGTCAGGTAAGAACGTGCCGTTCAAGGGGAATAAAATATCCGAGATATTTTCTGCGCCAGACTTCCGTGTCCTATCCATCCCCGTGAAGCACAGCATTCCGGCGGTCTCCTATGCCTTTATAGAGAATGACAGGGTCTCTATCGATATTGAAAAAGCCGCCCGTTTCGGGTTTGATGAAAAAGACAGGATGCTCGGTGTAATAAAGCGGGAAGGGAAATGTGTTATAAACGGAAAGCGAGTAACCCTTGATGATGTATCGAATAGGACAAAAGGACGCAAAGTCGTGTATTCGGGAGATACCGAGGTATGTGAAAATCTTATGAAAATTGCTCAGGGAGCTGATCTTCTTATTCAGGACTGCACTTATCTGGAAGCTCCCGTTGAGAAAAGGCATCATTGCCACGCTTCTTTGCCTGAAATAGTGAAAATGGCCGAAGGGCTTGGCGTGAAAAAGATCGTTCTGACCCATTTCAGCCGGAAATACGGTGATATCGAAGCGGTACGCCGTATAGTGGGATTCCGTGATGGTTTCGAAATAGCGGCAGATCTTTATTCGGTCACCATATAACACAATATTTTGTGGGGTGAAAAAATATGAAAGTATTACTGCATATTTGCTGCGGAGTCTGCGCGGGTCCGGTAATAGAAAAACTTTTATGCCGCGGGTACACAGTAACCGGATATTTCTACAATCCTAATATTCATCCCGCTGACGAATATGAAAAAAGGCTTGCTTCCGCTCAAAAGGCCGCGAACGAATGGAATTTGGAACTCATAGAGGGAAAATATGACAGGGAAAGATGGTTTGAGGCCGTGCAGGGAACAGAATATGAACCCGAAGGAGGGAAAAGATGCGAGATATGTTACCGTTTGAGGCTTCAGAGAACATATGAATATGCCAGAAGGTACATGTACGACGTTTTTACCACTACACTTACGGCCGGTCCGATGAAAAAGGCCGAGACCATAAACCGGATAGGGCTGGAAATAGGAGGGGACAGGTTCATTGCTGACGATTACAAGAGGAACGGAGGATCTGAGAAAGCCTATCTTCTCGCGCGAGAACTGGGGCTTTATCGGCAAGATTACTGCGGCTGTGTTTACGGACATGAAGAGCAGCTTAAAAGGAAAACCGAAAAGAAGAAGAATGAGAAGAAAGATTAAAAAAGAAACTTTGCTTATACTGAAAAAAGTAAAAGATACGATTTCGCATTACGGCATGCTGGAGAAGGGGGAACGCGTACTTGCGGCCGTTTCAGGCGGAGCGGATTCCGTGTCGCTGTTTCACGTTCTTTTGGCTTTAAGGTCAGATCTCGGGGTGGATCTGGTTATAGCTAACCTCGACCATGGTGTGAGAGGCAGAGAATCGGCGGCGGAATCGCGATTTGTTAAGTCGCTGGCCGAGGATCTCAATGTGAAATGTATTCTCGGGAAACTCGGTTCAATGAAACTTGTTTCAAAAAAGATGTCCCTGGAAGAAAAATTACGGAAAAAAAGATATGAATTCCTGGTGAAGGCCGCCCGGGAAACAGGGTGTAATGTTATCGCTACCGGACACAATATGGATGATCAGGCGGAAACCCTGCTTATGAGAATGATAAAAGGATCTTCAGCTGAAGGGCTTGGGGGAATACCGCCTCTCAGGTTCGAAGGGAATATTAAACTGATACGGCCGCTTATAAGAACCTCCAGAAAAGAGATAATAATGTATTTGTCCGAGATCGGCGGGGAATATGTAAAGGACAGTTCTAATGATGACACAAGGTTCCTGCGTAACCGTGTGCGGCGAGATATCCTGCCCCTGCTTGAAGAAATAAACCCCGCTATAAAACCCACACTTGCTAACATAGCCGACTCTGTGAGGGAAGAGACGGTCTTCTCCCGTTCTCTCAGGGAAGAAAAAACGAGCGGATTTCTTTCTTCCCGCGGGGGGATTCATTGTGTAGGGCTGAAACAATATCTGGCGCAGCCCTCCGCTGTACGCCGGGAAATATTTAAGGAACTTTTCGTCTTATCGGGCGGGAACGTGAAAAAGTTATCTTACCGGCACTGGATGCTCCTGGACGCTTTTGCCAGAACCCAGTCAAAAGGCCGTTCCCTGGATCTTCCCGGAAAGGTGAATGTAGTAAAAAGCAAAGGAAAACTGACGTTCGGCATGTCTCGATAGTTAAAATTTTTTGCTGACTTTTATCCGCAAACGGGAGGATACATACGGCATATTTTGCCCAGGGACGTTCGCACGGCTCCAGCGGCCGTGCTCACTCCACGTGAAGCTGTTTTAC
>Ga0172377_10000211_pt1 | contig 51863 bp, 54 predicted proteins | sample Pumphouse3metaG_FD_119749 | JGI IMG/M metagenome (GOLD analysis project Ga0172377, IMG submission 119749) | Leachate microbial communities from a municipal landfill in Southern Ontario, Canada - Pumphouse #3 metaG | ecosystem: Engineered > Solid waste > Landfill > Unclassified | place: Canada...
CTTATAGACGCATCATAAAGGTTTTAGTGGCTCTCTTTGAGATGCGCACACTGGCCAAATCATAATGCGTCAGCTGGCCAAGTGTGAATGCACTCGGTGGCTAAATTCTTTGCGTCCCAACAATAAAAATGTAAATTTTATTTCAAAAGGTTTATCTAATCATAAGGATACTTTAAAATTTGATATGGGTTCAGGAAGTGCAAGTAAAATATCTGAAATAGGGGCTATAACTATAGAAGTTGATACTCTAGATAATCTTGTGAAAGAAAAAATTACATTTATAAAAATGGATATAGAAGGAGCAGAAGGATTAGCCATAGAAGGAATGAAAAATCATATATTAAATGATTATCCTAAAATGGCAATAAGTGTATATCATAAAGTAGATGATTTCTGGAAAATTCCTCAACAGATTTTTAATATCAGAAATGATTATGATATTTATATGAGACATTATACAGAAGGTACCGATGAAACCGTAATGTTTTTTATTCCTAAAAGAATTATCTAAAAGAATTGTTTTTATAAATTTCTTTTAGTAATTCTTCTAATTCTTTAATTGTGTTAGATTTTTCAATAAATGTTTTATAAGCTTTTTCACTTTGCTTTTTATGAAAAGCTGAATCAGATATGTATTTTATTATACATTCTTTCATCTCTTTATATGAATCTACACTAAAATGAGCATCTGTGATATGATGAATATCTCCATAATTTAATGTGACAACTGGAACAGAATTCATAATTGAATAATATCCTCCTGTCCCTCCACCTATTCTTCCTGGATTTACAAATAAGTCAAAAAGTTTCATTACATCATATAAATGTTCCTGATATTCTAAAAGAGTAGAGTTCTTTCTTAACTTAGGAAATTCATTACAGTATTTTTCATAGTTGTCAAAAGTACCAATAAAAACTACATAAGTATTATATTCTAGTGTTTCATTTAACATAGAGATAAACTCTTCTGTAATTTCTTGAGTCAATCTATTTCCTACAACACTTAAGAGAAATTTATCTTCAGGGAAACCAAAATCTTTTCTGGTATAAGATACTTTTGATATTATCTCACCTCTTGGATGTGATATTACTATTGAAGTTGGATCAATATTTGTTTTTTTAAGTAAATCAAAATCTTTGTTTGTAAGTTCAGATCTATTTATGTGGATTTGAGCTTCACTAATTGCAAGATCAGAAGTTGTTGGAAAAGATATTGTTGTGACTAAATTTGAGCATAAATCAGCTGTTAAGTTACCTGAACCAATATTGAGTATAAAGTAAGGTTTATATTCTTGTACTATTGATAAAATATTTAAAATTTCATTTTCATCAGGCATATCAATATTAGATTGATAAAAAGGAATTTCAATATCTCTATAAGATATTTGATTTATATTTGAATAAAAATCCATTTTGTTGGCAAAAGTACTTTCAAAAAAAGGAATTTCTGCTTTTTTTGTTAAAAGCTCAGAAGTGTTTATTATAAGTATTTCTTTGTTAAAATTTTTCTTAAGATGATAAGCTCTTTCTAATAAAAGTTTTGTTGGAGCATGGAGTTCTCCTAAAAATTGCCCAGTAAATAGAAAAATTAAATTTCCATTTCTTTCTTCTTTACAGATAAATTTAAAATTCGAAAAGAAGTTTTTATAGTTATTATAAATATTTTTATATAAACTCCATAAGTATTCTTGATTTATTTTATTTTCTAATGGTTTTATAAAATCCAAACGTAAATATTGCCAAAATAAAAAATATTTTGTATTAGGTGTTAATGATTGATCATTTGTAATATCATTAATCAATGAATTAAACATATCAGATGAAAAGAAATTCAGATTTACTAAAAAAGAATTTAAGTAGTTTTTAATAACGTCATTAGTTATACTATTTATTAAAAATTTGAAATGAATAATAAATTTTTTTTGCTCTAATTCATTTAATCTATTTAAAATATTTCTTATTTTACTTAATGATGAAGTTAAATTATTATTGGGATTATCAATTGATTCTAAAATATATTTTGTATGTTTAAATAAATGATTATCTAAATTAGAGAAAATACTATTTAAAGTGATATTTTTATCGTGTGATGAATCATCCAATTTTATTATTTTGTAATCAAAATTTATAAATTCTGTTATTAAAAATTTATTTTTAAAATGAAAAACTTTTTGAATTTTCTCAATATTTTCTTCATTTTTGTTAATTTCATCTAAATTTTTAATTTGTTTAAAATCTATATTTATAGTAGTTGTTGGCTTTTTATCAAAATAATAAATAGGTTTAGTTATTTTTTCATTATCACTTATATTGGTTTTTATGAAAATATCAAATTCATGTTTAATGCTTAAATCAATGTTATTTGGTAGAAAAATAAAATTTTCAAATATTTGGTTATATAGCCTAAAAATAATAGTTAAATAGTTAATGTCATCACTTGCAAAATAAACATAATCTGAAGTTTTTTTTTCATCTATAAATATTTTGAATAATGATGTTATTTCTATATCTTTAATGCAAAATATTTTTAATTTAAAATTTTCTGATAAACTAAAATTGTTTTTAAATTGAGGATTCTTTTCGCAAGAAAAAAAAAGGATAGTTTTCATATAAGTGCCTAATTTATTTTTGGGTAATATAGCATTCTTTATCTTTAATTATAGAATTACTTAAATTCTGTTAATATGACATAAGTATGAAAATATAAAATATCAAATCATTAATTAACAGAGAATTACTATGCAAAATATTGAATTATTAAATTTTATAGATTTAAAACTAGAAGAAAAAGAGATGATTTTAAAATGGAGAAATCATGCAGACATTAGAAAATGGATGTATAATCAGGATGAAATAAAACTTGAAGAACATTTGAGTTTTATAGATAGTTTAAAATCAAGAAAAGATAAATTATATTTTTTAGTGAAAAAAAAAGATGAATTTATTGGTGTCATAGATTTTACTCAATTAGTTAATAAAGAGAGTGTTCATATGGGTATTTATTCAAATCCAAATATTAACGGCAATGGAAAAATACTTTTAAATAAAATAATAGATTATTCTTTTAATAACTTGAAAGTAAAAAGAGTTTTTTCAGAAGTTTTTGCTGAAAATGATAAAGCTTATAATTTATATAAAAAATTTAATTTTAAAGCTATATCTGAAAAAATTGTAAATAACAAAAAAGTAATTTGTATGGAGTTAAATAAAGATTATTTCATAAATTTAGTATCAAATATGTGATTTTAATTAAGGAGTTAAAGAGTGGTTAATCAGGAAATATTAATTTCATATAAAGAAATTATAAATAAGTATTACAATTTAGATGAAGAAATAAAATGTATTTTAGCAAAGTTGTATGGGGAAAACATAAATTGTGTTGATAAAAATTTTAATATTAGCAAGGTTATTGCTGTTGATGAGAATTTGATAGAAAAAAAGATAAAAGATGAAAGATTAAATGATTTCATAGGAAAAGCAGGTGTATATATTTTTTTAGATAATAAAATGAATCCTGTTTACATCGGTTACTCATCAACAATAAGACAAAGGTTAGGCTATCAGTTAAAAGGTTTAACTCATGGTGTTTCTACTTTACTAAAGAATATAAAAACTATAGAAAAGTTATTTGATAAAAACTTAAAATTTGAAGGTAAATCTATAAAAGATATCTTTAATGAATATATTTCTTTTCTTATTGTTATTGATTATGGTAAAAAAGATGAAGAAAATGTAAAACTTGCTAAATCACTAGAAACAATTTTAATTTCCCTTTTTAATTCAAAATATAATCTTTAAGGTAAAAAATGACAGAAGCACAAATACAATTACAAAATGCACTTACAACAACTTTTTTAGCAAATCTTGCTTTTTTAAGTGAATATGATAATGAACTTTATCATAGAGTAGATGAACTTTCACGTATGATAGAAAATGAAACTTATAAAGAAAAATATGCATTAGATTTTATAATGGAAAATGGAGAATTTGATATATATGATATTGTAAATAATAAATATCTTTATGATAAAAAACCTAAAAAGTTTAATGATGAATTAATTAATAAAATACAATTTGATGAAAAACAATCAATTCTTAATGTTGAACAATATTTTACTTTTAAAGAACAATATCAAGTTAATAAAGATGAAAGATTTAATTTTGTAAATCTTAGAGAATATAATATTTTAACATTAAATGATACTTTTGGATATACAAGTATTTTGAATGATTTTATGAATAAAGATTCAAAAAAGTTAAAAAGAATAGATAAATTTATATTTTTAGGAACTTTATTGGGAAGGCATATCCCTAAAATAGCAGAAAAGATAAACGCGAAGACTTATTTGATACTAGAGAGAAATTTAGAAATATTTAGACTTTCTTTGTTTGTAGTAGATTATAAAATATTGGCGAAAAAAGGTGCAATTTTTTCAATAATGGATACTCCGAGAGATGAAGAAAGAAAAATATTCGATTTTCTAAAATATAATAGACTAGAAAATTATATTATCAAGTTATCGACTACTAATATTAATATAGATAAATATGTAGATAATGTGTTAAATGTATTAAATACATTAAACCCTGTAGGATATGATTATAATAGATATTTATATACTCATGTAAATAGAACAACACAATATATAAAAGAGAAATATAGAATTTTACTTTTTGATAAGATAAAAGAAAAATGTAATATTTTTTATAAAACACCAATTTTATATATTGCCTCAGGACCTTCTCTTGATGAAAATATTAATTGGATAAAAGAAAATCAAGATAAATTTTTTATTGTAACAATTGGTTCATCATATAAAAAATTACTTTTAAATGGTATACGTATAGATATGATAACTACTTTAGATGAACAGTACGTAATTTTAAATGATAAGCAATTTGATGAGGAGAGTGTTTCAAAAATAAGTGAAAATACGATAGTTCTTGCTTCAACTATTACAAATAGAAGAATTTTAGAAAAATTTAATCAGAAAAATTTATTTTTGTATGAAGTTTTTTTCCCTTTTCACATAGGAAATTTAGCTTTTGATGGTTATAGCATTGGCGAAGTTACCTTAGATATACTTCTTAAAATGAATCCTAGTGAGATTTATTTATTAGGTTTAGATTTAGCATTAAATCAAAAAACGGGTGATACTCATTCTAAAAATTCGGATTCAGGAATATTTAAACTGAATTTACAAGAAAAGCAGAATAAGAATATTTTTGATCATAGGAATAGTTTAATTAAAGTTAAAGGTAATTTGAAAAAAGAAGTTTATACAACACCGTTATTTTTTACATCAATAAAATCTACAGAAGCAAAAATTTTGTTTAAAAACAAGAAAACAAAAATTTATAATTTATCAGCTCATGGAGCATATTTCTTTTCTAGTATTTCTAAAAGAATAAAGAATGTAAGGTTAGATAAATATGAAAATAAATCTTCTATAAATAATGAACTTAAAAAAATATTAATAGAAAATTCTTTGATGAATCTTTCAATTAATTCAAAAAAAAGTATTAATAAAGAAATCTTATTTATGAAGAGATTCAAAGAACATTTAGAAAGATTTTATCAAGTAGAATTTAAGAATTATAATTTGTTTTTAAAAAGAGTATTTATGGAAATTAAAAAAATACAAGATAAAGGTTTTCTTATTTTTAATCAAATTATTAGTAATTATTTAGATATAGTTGTTCCGTATCTGTTATACCATTTCAATGACAAAAATTTGATAAATGAATCTGAGGAAGTTAAAAACGTTAAGAAAATATTTATTAAACAAATAAAGGATATTACAAATGATTATATCTTATGTTTAGAGCGACTAACAAAATAAAAAGGGAAGAAATTCCCTTTTTATTTAGAATAGAATGATTAAGATTATTGTAATAATCTTAAAACATTTTGTTGTACGGCATTCGCTTGGCTGATTGCATAAGAACCAGCTTGAGAGATGATGTTTTGTTTGTTAAAGTTTGCAGACTCTTGCGCATAATCAACATCTCTGATTATAGATTCAGCAGCTTTTACGTTTGTAGCTTGAGTCATTAAGTTTCTAACAGCAGATTCAACTTGAACTTGAGTAGAACCTATATCTCCTCTATATCCATTTAGTCTAGTTATAGCGTTATCTATAGCTTTTTGTCCTGCTGATGCCATTGAACGTGTAAACAAACCTGTTGTAGCATTAGCAGAAGCTTTTGCACCAGCCTGAGATCCAGAAGCAAGAGCCTTTAAACTTAATCCTACAACATTTGATTGTATAGTTTTCGTTTTAATTTTATCTGCAACTCCTTCTCCAATTTGGAATGACAATCCTTGTGATGCAGTTCTTGCACCTGCAAGAGAACTTGTAGTTCGTTCTTTTTGTAAAAGATTAGTTCCATTGTAGTTTGTTTGTTCTGCAATATTATTTAATTGTTCTAAAAGTTTAGCAACATCTTTTGCAATAGCCGTTCTACCTGCGTCTGAAGTCGTACTAGTATTTGCTTGAATTAATTTCGCTTTTATTGAATCTAAAATATTTGATTGCTCAGCCATTGATTTATCAGCAATTTGTAATAATGTTACAGCAGAATTACCATTTGCGATACTTTGATTAATAGATGTACCCTGAGTTCTTAATTTATCTGCAATTGCTAAACCAGAAGCATCATCAGAAGCTTTATTAATTCTTAAACCTGTTGATAACTTTTCTAATGAACTTGTAAGAGTCTTATTAGTATTTTGTGCTGCTTCTTGAGCAGTTAATGATGAAACGTTAGTATTAATTCTCATAATAGATCCTTTTAATTATGACACATTGTGATTTGACTCACAGCCTATAACCTTCTTGTTTCTTTTTTTAAGTCCCAAGCATAGAGAGGAAAATCTTTTCATCTCTTCGGAATCCATCGATCCCTAATCTTTATATTGAAAGTATTACACACCATTTCTTAAAATTAGATTAAATTATCTAATCTTTTTTAGGATTACACCACTTTCAATATGGTTAGTATATGCAAATTGGTCAAACAATGCAAATCTTACGATTTCATGGCTCTTTGTAAGCTCTTTTAAATCTCTATGTAAAGTTTCAGGATTACATGAAATATATATAATTTGTTCAAAATCTTTAGCTAAAGCTCTTGTTGTATCATCAAGTCCTGATCTAGGTGGATCCATAAATATAGTATCAAAGTTATAATCTTTTAGATTTACATCTTTTAATCTATTAAAAACTCGCAACTCTTGAAGTCCTTGTACGAACTCTTCGGCACTCATTCTTATAAATTGAATTTTATTTATATTGTTTAATTCACAGTTTTTTAAAGCTGATTTTATAGATGTTTTTGAAATTTCTGTTGCTAGAACTTTATTAAATTTAGTAGATAGAGGAATTGTAAAATTTCCACCACCACAATAAAGTTCACATAAATCTCTTGAAGAAGTTTCTATATTGTTTAAAACCCATTCAATCATTTGAATATTTACATTTGTATTTGGTTGGGTAAATCCACCTTCTTGGTAGGCAAATTTGAAGTTTTGATTATTAATAGTTAATGTTTCATTTATTGATTCAGAACTAAGAACTATTTTTTGTTTTCTACTTCTTCCCATGATTTTAATGTTTAGCTTTTTTTCAATCTGTTTTGCCAATTCATTCCACTCTTCATCTAACTTTTTGTGATAAATTAAAGTTACAAGCATATCGTTAGTTGTGCTTCCTAAAAATTCAACAGCAAAAAGTTTATATGAAAGAGTTAATTCGCTCATTAATAAATCTAAAAGTTTTGGCATGATTTCTTGAATATGTGAACTTACAATTTGGCATGAGTTTATTTCTAGAATATTTTTATTAAAATCATTCATGGCATAGGATAAAATTTCTTTTTCATTTTCATCTTTTTCCCACCAAATTCTAAATTCAGCACGATTTCTAAAAGCTTTTTCTTCACTTTTTATAATGTCAAAATCCATAGTTGTAAAGTCGGAAAATCTCTCTTTTTCTCTTTGAAATTTAAAATTTAATTGTTCTTTATAAGATTTATCATATAAAACACAAGAGCCACATTTACCAAAATATTCGCAATTCATTATTTAGTTTCCCAACCTTTTTTTGTTTAATCTGGAATTATATAAGATTATAGGTATTTGTCTCTTTAAAGATAAAAAATTAAGCTTTAGGGTATAATCGAAAAATATTTAAAAAGATAGGAGAATGTTTATGAAATCATTAGTAATAAATATAAAAGATGACACTATTGTAGATAAAGTTTTATGGATGTTAGAACATTTCAAAAATGATGGATTGGAAATAATCTCAAAAGAAGATATGGAAGATTTAAAACTTTTAAAAGAGACAAGAATTGAAGAAAAAATAAATTTTGAAGATTATTTAAAAAATGCAAATTGAAATTAGAAAGAGTGCAATAAAAGATTTAAAACAAATTTCAGAACCTTACAAAACAAAAATACATAATAAAATATTAGAATTAAAAAAATTCCCAAATTTACAAAATATAAAGAAACTCACAAATTTTGAACCAGCATATAGACTAAGAATTGGAGATTATAGAGTTCTTTTTGATGTTGAAAACGAGCTTATAATAATTGGTAGAGTTTTACACAGAAAAGAAAGTTATTAAAATATGAAAGAAAATTGGCAACAACAACTACAATCACTATTAAATTGTGATTTAAAAACTTTATATCCATTGGCTCGAAGTCTAAACAGAAAATTAGAATTTTATGTTGGACCTACAAACTCAGGTAAAACCTATAATGCAATGCAAAAATTAAAAGAAGCAAACTCAGGTCTTTATTTAGCACCTTTGCGACTTTTAGCTTTAGAGGGTTATGAAGATTTAAAAGCTTCAAATATAATTGCTAGTTTAATCACTGGTGAAGAACAGATGTTAAATGAAGATGCAGCTCATGTATGCTCAACTATTGAAATGATAGATTTTGATTTAGATGTTGATGTGGCAGTTATTGATGAAGTTCAAATGCTTGATGACGCAGATAGGGGTTGGGCTTGGGTAAATGCAATTATTGGATGTCCTGCTAAAAAAATTATTATGACAGGAAGCGTAAATGCTCTTGATGCTGTTAAAAGAATTGCAACTTACCTTGATGAAGATTTAGAAATTGTAAAACATCAAAGAAAAAATGAGTTAAAAGTTCTTCCAAAATGGACACCTTTAGAAAAACTTGAAGATGGAACTGCATTGATTGCATTTTCAAGAAGAGATGTTTTACAGTTAAAACAAAAACTTCAAAAAAAATATACGGTTTCAGTGATTTATGGAAATCTTTCACCTGAAGTTAGACGAGATGAAGCTCAAAGATTTAGAGAGAAAAAAAGCCAAATTTTAATAGCAACTGATGCCATTGCTATGGGATTAAATCTTCCTATTAAAACAATTTTATTTACAACTGATACAAAATTTGATGGTGTTAGTAAAAGAAAAATAACAGTTAATGAAATAGTTCAAATAGCAGGTCGAGCAGGGCGATATGGACATTTTGAAGCAGGATATTTGGGTGCAACTAGAAGAGATGTTTTAGATCATGTAAGACTTGAATTTGAAAGTCCAATAAAAACAATAAAACCACCGTTTAAAGTAAAAATAAATAATAATCAACTTGAAGCACTAGCAGCTCATATAAAAACAAATTCTTTAACAAAAGTTTTAAAGTTTTTTGCTGATAATATGTATTTTAGCGGACCTTTTATCGCTGCTAATATTTCTTCAATGCTTGAAGCTGCTGCTATTGTTGATACAAGATTTAATCTAAAACTTGAAGATAAATATCTTTTAGCACAAGCTCCAATAACAACAAAATCAAACATTATTTTACAAGCTTATGAAGCTTATATTGCAAGTGTAATTAAGAAAAAAGTATGTCATTATAAACCATCTATTACTCTTCCTAAAAAAGCAATAACTCAAAGAGATTTACTTTTAGTTGAAGATGAAGTTAAAAAAATATCTTTATATTTATGGCTTTCATATAAACTTCCAGAGCTTTTCCCTGACCATGATAAAGCATATATTTTAAGAAACTCTTTTAACTCTTTTATTGAAAAATCTTTAAAAGGAAATTTGATTGAAGAAGAAAGTCCTAAAAAAAACTTTTCAAAACCATTTCCAAAACGAGAAAATGACACTAAAGAATCAACAAATCACAAAAAAGATTATAGACCAAGAAGACGAAAAACAATTTAATATAAAATTAGCTAAAATTATATACTTAACAAAGCTCTAAAATGTAGAAGGATTTAATATCGTGTTTGGATTTTTTAAAGTCAATGAAGATTTATTTTTTGAAGAATTATTATCAGATGAGATGGATATAAATAAAATTGAAAAATACATAAATAAGGGCATAAACATAAACAAAAAAGATGAAAAAGGTCAAACGATTATTTTTTCTCTTGCTGCAAAAAGAAAACTAGAAGCCTTAAAAATCTTAATCAAAAATGGTGCAAACTTAACCCTTGAAGACCTACATAGAAAAACTGTTTTAGATGAAGCAGTTGATAGAAATGACGGAATGATGATTCGTTTTTTACTTGATAATGGATTTCATATAAATCATAAAAATAATTCAGGAAGAACAGTTTTCCAAAATGTTGCACTTATGGGGAATAATAAAATTTTCCAGATTTTTATGAATTATAATGCAGATTTTAATATAAAAGATAGTCATGGAAAAACAGTTTTATTTGATGCTGTTGAGGGTGGAAATCTTGATATTTTAAAAGATGTGATAAATAATATAAACAATTTAAATATATTAGATGAAAATCATCAAAACGCACTTTTTAGTGCAGTTTTAAAAGATGATACTTCTTTGGCTACTGAGTTGATTTTAAATGGAATAAATGTAAACTTTTTAGATAAAGATGGACAGAATGTACTTTTTAACGCAATTTTACAAGGAGTTAAAAATCTGCCTTTAATTGAGCTTCTAATAAAAAAAGGTATTAATACAAATATTATTGATAATCACCATAAAAATATAATTGATGAACTTTTATATGTTTTTGATTTGCAAAAAAACTCATCAAAAGAACTTGAGGGAAAATATAAAATTATTACTGAAGAAAAAGAGTATTTACCTTTAGGTTTTTTATTTTTAGAACATGGTTTTGAGATTGATAAAATAGATGAAAATGGAAAAACAAAATTACAAAAAGCAGTTGAAAATAAAAATTTTACAAATGCAGAATTCTTATTAAATTGTGGAGCTGATGTAAATATTTGTGATGAATTTGAGAAAAATATAGTTCATAAAGAGATATTAAAAGGTTACTCAAATTATAAAATGATAGATTTTTTAGTATCTCATGGAGCAAATATAGATGCAAGAGATTTAGATGAAAAAGGTGTAGTTGATGATATTGTTGAAATAATTGCAATTATAAAAGGCTTTAAAAAACCACATGCTTTTTTTTCAAATGAAATAAAATATGATGAAAAATACGATATTTTATTAAAAAAAGTTCTTACTTATAGACCAAATATTGAACGACAAAGATTAGATGGAACAAATATTTTATTTGATATGGTTGTATATAATGATTTTGAGACTCTAAAAACTATTATAAATTATGGAATAAATTTAAATATTAAAGATAAAAGAGGTTACACGCCACTTATGTATATGGTTGAAGAAGGCTTGAAAATAAGTGACAAAAAGGAAAAAGATAGTTTTATTGAAAGATTAATTTATTTTTTAAAATATAGAGTAAATATAGATGCCCAAGATAATGATGGTAGAACAGTAATTCATAAAGCTGTAATTGCAAATGATTTAGTAGTTTTAGAAAAACTTTTAACAAAAAAAGCAGACTTAACTATAAAAGATATTCACGGTAGAACAGCGCTTCATCATACTCAATGGCACGGAAATTATAAAATTGCAAGATGGCTGATTGCCGCTGGTGCGGATATGAATTTACCTGATAATTCAGGTTTTACATTATTAAATTATGCTGCTACTTTTGGACATACAAGACTTATTGTTGCACTTATTGCCTCAGGAGTTTTAATGTATAATAGAAATCCAAAAAATAAAAAAGTTGCTTTATTTTTTAAAAATAGAGAGAATAAAATAGAAAAATTGCTTTCAAGTAATATTACAGATGATAAAATGCAGCTTGCATTTAAAGAAGTTGTTCAAAATCTCAAAAATGAGATAAATGAAGCTTTAATTTAATAAGGGAAAAGATGTTTAATAAATCAATTATAGTTTTAGCAGCAGGTGCGGGTACTAGAATGAAATCAGATACTCCAAAGGTGTTACATAAGATTTCTGGAAAACCGATGTTATATTATTCAATAAAAGAAGCTTTAAAATTAAGTGATGATATTACAGTGGTTTTATTTCATCAAGCACAAAGAGTTCAAGCAGAAATGCAAATATATTTTTCTAATATAAAGTTTGTAATTCAAGACCATTTAAACTATCCAGGAACTGGTGGTGCTGTTATGGGAATAACTCCAAAATACGAAAAAGTATTAGTTTTAAATGGAGATATGCCTTTAATTCAAGCAAGTGAATTAGAAAAATTTGACATAAATGCAACTATTGTAATGTCTGTTTTAGAGCTACAAAGTGCTGATGGTTATGGGCGAGTTATTATTGAAAATGGAAATGTTAAAAAAATAGTTGAACAAAAAGATGCAAATAAACAAGAACTAGCTGTAACAACTGCAAATGCTGGAATTTACCAATTTGAAACAAAGTTTTTACTTGAAAATCTTCCAAAATTAAATAATAACAATGCTCAAAAAGAGTATTACATCACAGATTTAGTTGAAATGGCAATAAAACAAGGAAAAACTTTAAAGCCACTTGCTGTAAATGAAGAGAATTTTAAAGGTGTAAACTCAAAAGTTGAATTAGCTGATGCTGAGGTAATTCATCAAAATAGAATCAAAAAAGATTTTATGAAAGAAGGCGTTATTATGAGACTGCCTGATACTATTTATATAGAAGAAGGTGTTGAAATTCTTGGTGAAAGTATCATTGAAAATGGTGTTAGTATTCTTGGAAATTCAAAAATAATAAACTCGCATATTAAAACAAATTCAGTTGTTGAAGACTCAATTATCAAAGATAGTGATGTTGGACCAATGGGGCGAATTAGACCTGGAAGTGATTTAAACAAAACACATATTGGAAACTTTGTTGAGACAAAAAAAGCTATTTTAAATGGTGTAAAAGCTGGTCACCTTTCTTATCTTGGAGATTGTGTTATTGATGAAGGTACAAATATCGGATGTGGAACAATAACTTGTAATTATGATGGAGTAAATAAACATCAAACAATCATAGGAAAAAATGTATTTGTGGGAAGCGATACTCAGTTTGTGGCACCGGTGAATATTGAAGATGATGTTTTAATAGGTGCAGGTTCAACTGTAACTGGAAATGTAAAAAAAGGTGAATTATATCTTACTCGTGCAAAAGCAAAAGTTATTGATGGTTACTTTTATAAACACTTTTCAAGTAAAAAATAAAGATTTCAAATGTTATTAAAAAATAAAAAGATATTAGTTGGGGTTACTGGCTCAATCGCTATTTATAAGGCTTTAGATTTAATAAGACTTTATATAAAAGCAGGGGCAATTGTAAAAGTTATTATGACAGAAAGTGCTAAAAAGTTTATAAATCCTATAACTTTTGAAGCAATTTCACAAAATAAAGTTTTAGATGAAAGTAGTGAAAACTGGGATAAAGCTCAATATTATAATCATATAGATATTGGAAAATGGTCAGATATTTTTGTAATTGCACCAGCTAGTGCAAATACTATAAATGCACTTGCAAATGGACTTGGAAATAATCTTTTACTTCAAACAGCCTTAGCATATCCAAGAATGAAACTAATAGCACCAGCTGCAAATACAAATATGTTAAAAAATCCAATTACACAAGCAAGTCTAAAAATGTTGAAACTTTGTAATTATGAAATTATTTCTTCACAAACAAAAGAGTTAGTTTGCAAAGATGTTGGTGATGGAGCTATGGCTGAACCTGCTGATATTTTTGATGTTACTTGTAAAGAACTTTTAAAACAAGAGTATTGGACAAATCGAAAAGTAGTTTTAAGTGGTGGCGGAACTATAGAAAAAATTGATGATGTAAGATACCTTTCAAATTTTTCATCTGGAAAAATGGCTTCAAATCTTGCAAAGGCTTTGTATTATAAAGGTGCAGATGTTTGTTTGGTTAGTTCAAGAGGTTATGAAAATTTACCAAAAGATATTCATATTATAAAAGTGGAAAGTTCAAGTGAAATGTATGAATATTTGGTTGATTCAATAAGAGTTGCTAAAAAAGGAATTCTTACAAAACCTACTTTAATGGATAGTTCAACTCCAACGTTAATACTGAAAAAACCATTTTTATTTATGGTGGCGGCTGTTAGTGATTATGTCCCTGCATATACACAAAATGGAAAATTAAAAAAAGAATTAATCGGTACTTCTTGGCATGTAGAGTTAAAACAAAATATGGATATTTTAAAATCACTTGATAAAGATGGAATTATTACAATTGGTTTTAAAGCTGAAATGGATGAAACAACAGCTTTAAATAGTGCCACAAGAATGTTAGAAAACAAAAATCTTGATGGAGTTTGTTTAAATATTTTAAATGAAGAAAATAGTTTTGGAAGTGATAACAATAATATAGAGCTTATTTTTAAAGATAATTCCTATGAATTCAAAGGCTCAAAACTAGATGTTTCTTTAGAAATCTTAGAGAAATTAGAAAAAGAGTTTGAAATTTATGGATGATTCAAATATTCCTAAACATATTGCTATTATTATGGATGGAAATGGAAGATGGGCTAAAGAGAGAGGATTTAATCGAACAGCTGGACATGAAGAAGGTGCAAAAGTTGTGCGAGAAATCACAACATATTGTTCTAATATTGGAATAAAATATTTAACTTTATACGCTTTTTCCACTGAAAACTGGGAAAGACCAAAACTTGAAGTTGAATTTTTGATGAAACTTCTTGAAAGGTATTTGAAAAAAGAATTAGAAGTCTATTTAAAACAAAATGTTAAATTTAAAGCAATTGGAGATTTAACAAGATTTTCAAAATCTTTACAAAAAACAATATCAAATACAGAAGAAAAAACTTCACATTGTAATGGTTTAACTCAAGTTTTAGCATTAAATTATGGTTCAAAAAATGAAATAATTCGAGCTATCAAAAAATTAAATAATTTAAATCTTGAAGTAAGTGAACAAAATTTAGAATCTTGCCTTGATACAGCGGGAATGGGTGATGTTGATATTTTAATTCGAACAAGTGGAGAAGTAAGACTTTCAAATTATTTATTATGGCAAAATGCTTATGCGGAAATGTTTTTTACTCAAACTTATTGGCCTGATTTTTCAAAAGCAGAACTTGACGATATTTTAAGTGATTTTTCTAAAAGAGAGAGACGCTTTGGAGCTATTTAGTTTTATTTTTGGTATATGTATTGGTTCTTTTTTAAATGTACTAATTTTAAGATTACCCAAAAACGAATCTTTAATGACTGCAAGAAGTCATTGTCCAAAATGCAATCATGTGATTTATTGGTATCATAATATCCCTCTTTTTTCATATTTATTTTTGAGGGCAAAATGTTCTTATTGTGGAACAAAAATATCTTTTTTATATTTTTTTATTGAGTTAATAAGTGGAATTATAACTTTAGCTTTATTTCTAAAATTAGGTTTAAATCAAGAATTTATTTTTATGGTTTTATTATCTTATGTTTTAATAACTCTATCTTTTATTGATTTTAAATATAAAGCTGTGCCTGATTATTTGCTTTTGTTAGTTTTTATTGTTTCATTTTTTGCTTCAACTTTTTCTATAATCGAAGCTTTTAAAAATGCCTTTTTATTCAGCGGAGCTTTCATTTTATTAAATTTTGTAATTACTTTTTATATCCAAAATATAAAATCAAGAATTTTAAAAGATGAGAGTTTAAAAACTCAAGAAGCCTTAGGTGAGGGTGATATTCCAATAATTGCTATGTTTGGAATTATCCTTGGAATAAATAGTGGATTAATAGCTATATTTTTAGCAGCAATTTTCGCTATAATTCCCGCAATTTATTCAAATTTTGTAAAAAAAGATATTCAAACTCCATTTATTCCATATTTAATTTTGGGATTTTTTACAGAATATTTTTTTGATTTAGAAACAATTATAAAGGTCTTTTTTTGAAATTAAAACAATATTTACATTCTCAATTAGCTATTACATTTTTTCCCATATTTTTAGCATTATTTTTTATAACATCAGTTGTTTTTTTAGTAAAAATTGCAGCTTTAACTTCTATTATCACTCTTGATTTTATTGAATTATTTACATTGTTTTCGTATGTTATACCTCAAATTATATTTTATACTATGCCTATTTCATTTTTTTTGTCATTAGTTATTACATTGGCAAAATTAGCAGGGGAATATGAATTAACAGTTATTACATCTTTTGGATTAAATCCTATAAAAATTTTAAAAATATTTATACCGGTTACTCTTCTTTTATCTATTATGTTATTGGTTATTTCTGTAGGATTAATTCCAAAAACAAAGTTTTTGACAAAACAATTTTTAGATAAAAAGAAAGTAGAAGCAAATTTTAATATAAAAGCTAGTGAATTTGGACAAAAATTTGGTGATTGGTTAATTTATATAAATACAAAAGAGGATAAAGTTTACGATGAAGTAAAACTTTTTAAAACAGAAGATAAAAAAGACCAATTTATTGTTAGTCAAACAGCAGTGTTAGATAATGATAAAGGTTCTTTGAGTTTTAAATTAAATGATGGTAAAGCCTTTGTTATTGATGAAAAAGAGTTTAATCAAATTGATTTTAAATCTATGTATATAAATGATTCTATTTCAGATAGTAAGATAGATATTTTTACTAATTCTTATGAATATTGGAAAAAAAATATTCAGCAAAATACTAATATTGATGATTTATCATTTTATATTTTAACTTCATTATTTCCTATAATATCACTTTTTTTAGTTATTACTTTTGGATATTTTAATCCAAGATATGAAAAAAATAGAGCAGTTTTTTATTCTTTGATTTCGGTAGTTTTATATTATGTTTTAATCAAATTAATTAGTGATAAGATTTTATTACATGCTTTATATGCAATCCCTATTTTCTGGATTACTGGAACATATCTGTTGTATTTTAAAACAGTAAAAAAAGAGTATTAATATAAATTTATGAATTTAAAATTTACTCTTGCTTACGATGGAAGTTTATATCAAGGAAGCCAAAAACAGCCAAATGGTAAAACAATTGAAGATAAACTTTTATTTGCATTTAAAAGAATAAATATAGAAACAAATATAGTTTTAAGTGGAAGAACAGATAAAGAAGTTCATGCAACAGGACAAGTTTTTAATTGTATGGTTCCTGATTTTTGGTTCGATTTTACTAAGTTAAAAGAAATTTTAAATAGAAATCTTCCCACTTCAATAAAAATACTTAAAATATCAAAAGTTAAAGATGATTTTCACTCACGATTCCATGCTAAAAAACGAGATTATAGATATATAATTACTTCAAAACCTACAACTCCTTTTAATGATAAATTTATTACTTATGTAGAAAATGTTGATGAAGAGTTATTGAAAAAAGCAATAAAAGAGTTTATTGGAGTTTATGATTTTAAATATTTTCATAAAACAGGAAGTGATAAAGATATTACTACAAGAGAAATTTATAATACAGTTTTTTATAAACATAAAGATATTTATATTTTTAAATTTACAGCAAATTCATATTTGAGATCTCAAATTAGATTAATGGTAGGATTTTTATTGGCTATTAATGATAAAAAACTAACCATTGAAGACTTAAAAAAACAATTAAGATTAGAAAAAAATATTTTTAAAATGCCAGTAATTGCTAATGGTCTTTATCTTACAAAAATAAAATATTAATTGATGATAAAATACTTGACAAATAAAGACTCAATAGGTTATAATTCTTTAGCAGTTTAAGATACTGAGTGCTAAATTATAAAAATGGTCGTAATTAGTGATAGATAAAAAAGAGTTTTTATTACAATATATTATTAAAGCTTATATTGAGCATTTAGAACCAATTGGTTCAACTCAATTAAAATCTATGTACGATATTACTTATTCACCAGCAACCATTAGAGGTTACTTTAAAAAGTTGGGAGAAGAAGGTTATCTTGCACAAGAACATATAAGTAGTGGACGAACTCCAACTACTGAAGCTTTAAAACAATATTGGGAATCGAAACTTAATTTTAAGTTAAAAGGCGTGAATTTACGAGCATTGGAATATTTTGCTTCTGAAATAGGGCTGTCTGTTTTTATAAAAAAAGAAAAATCTGATGTGCTGAAAAATATTTTTAATGTTGAAAATAGATATATGATATTAGAATTTTCTTCATTTGCAATAAGTGTAAAATATTCAGATGCACTTTATAGGTTTTTAAATGATATGATAGGTTTAGATTTAAAAGATATTACGAAAGTTTCGAAAGATGTTGGAGCTTACGAGGTTTATGAATCAATAAATCAAACTTTGCAAAATTCAGATTTTCAGATTTTTAATTACAAAGAGTTTCTAAATTTAGCTTTGAATTATGATTTTAATGAATATACTATAAATAGTTTTTTAAAAGGTCAAATTTTAGATGAATTAAAAGAGGGTTTATATTTTGATAAGTTTTTACCATCAAATTATATTGGAATCTGTAATTATTGTAAAATCAATAATGAAGATGTGAAAATGCTAGTAATTGGTGAATTACCAAAAGATTATGAATATTTTTATGAAAAAATTACAACTTTTTAGGAGATAAATATGAATGAAAAAAAAGAAGAATTAATACAAGAAGAAATAACTGAACAAGAAGTTCAATCAGAAGTAGTAGTTGAAGAAGCTACTAAAGAAGAGAGTTTAGAAGATAAGATTGCTGCTTTAGAACAACAATTAAAAGATAGTGAAGATAAATATTTAAGAGTTCATGCTGATTTTGAGAATATCAAAAAAAGATTAGAAAAAGAAAAATATCAAGCTATTGATTATGCAAGTGAAAAATTCGCAAAAGATTTATTAACTCCAATTGATACATTAGAGTTAGCCCTAGCATCTTCAAATACACAAGTAGATGCGCAAGAATTACTTGAAAAAGTAAAAGAAGGAATAGCTTTAACAATAAAAAGTTTTAATACAACTTTTGAAAAACATAATATTTCAAAAATTGAAACAGATGGTGAATTTGATCCAAATGTACACAATGCCGTAATGCAAGTAGATAGTGCTGATCATGAAGATGGTGCAATTGTATCTGAGTTACAAAAAGGTTATTTACTAAAAGATAGATTATTAAGACCAGCAATGGTTTCAATCTGTAAGAAATAATCACTTTGACCGTGATGTCATAAAACTAGATAGATTTGAAAAGATATAAATTAAACAAAAAATTAAAACTTAATAAAAGGATATAAAATGAGTAAAGTAATTGGAATAGATTTAGGAACAACAAACTCTTGTATTGCAGTTTATGAAGGTGGGGAAGCTAAAATTATCCCTAATAAAGAGGGAAAAAATACAACTCCTTCAATTGTGGCATTTACTGATAAAGGTGAAGTTTTAGTAGGAGATCCTGCAAAAAGACAAGCAATTACAAATCCTGAAAAAACTATTTATTCTATTAAAAGAATTATGGGTCTAATGATGGATGAGCCAAATGCAAAAGAAGCTCAATCAAAAGTTGGATATAAAATCGTTGATAGAAATGGTGCTGCGGCTGTTGAAATTGGTGGTAAAGTTTATACACCTCAAGAAATTTCTGCAAAAATTTTAGGAAAACTAAAAGCTGATGCGGAAGAATATTTAGGTCAAACAGTAACTGAAGCTGTTATTACAGTTCCTGCATATTTTAATGATGCACAAAGAAAAGCAACTCAAGAAGCTGGAACAATTGCTGGACTTAATGTACTAAGAATCATTAATGAGCCAACAGCTGCATCATTAGCTTATGGTTTAGATAAAAAAGGTGAAGAAAAAGTTCTTGTTTACGATTTAGGTGGAGGAACATTTGATGTTACTGTTTTAGAAATTGGTGATGGAACTTTTGAAGTACTTTCAACTGATGGAAATGCATTCTTAGGTGGAGATGACTTCGATAATAGAATTATTGATTGGTTGGCAAAAGAGTTTAAAGATGAAAATGGTTTTGATGTTAAAAATGACAAAATGGCATTACAAAGATTAAAAGATGCTGCTGAAAATGCTAAAAAAGAGTTATCATCAGCTGAATCAACAGAAATCAACTTACCATTTATCTCAATGGGTTCAGCGGGTCCTGTTCACTTAGTTAAATCATTAACACGAGCAAAATTTGAGTCTATGACTGAAGATTTAATTACTGAAACTTTAGATCACATCAAAATTGCACTTAAAGATGCGGGATTAGATAAAAGTGAAATCCAAGAAATAATTATGGTTGGAGGAAGTACAAGACTTCCAAAAGCAAATAAAGTTGTAAGAGATTTCTTTGGAAAAGATTTAAATAAAGGTGTAAATCCTGATGAAGTTGTAGCTGCTGGTGCTGCTGTTCAAGCTGGAGTTTTAAAAGGTGATGTTAAAGATGTATTATTATTAGATGTTACTCCTTTATCACTTGGAATTGAAACTTTAGGTGGAGTTATGACTAAATTAATCGAAAAAGGTACAACAATTCCTGTTAAAAAATCTCAAGTTTTCTCAACAGCTGAAGATAATCAACCTGCTGTTTCTATTCATGTTTCACAAGGTGAGAGAGAATTTGCAAAAGATAATAAATCTTTAGGTATGTTTGAACTTTCAGATATTCCAGCAGCAAGAAGAGGAGTTCCTCAAATTGAAGTAACATTTGATATTGATGCAAATGGTGTTTTAAATGTATCTGCAAAAGATAAAGGAACGGGAAAAGAAAATAAAATTACAATTTCAGGTTCATCTGGATTAAGTGATGCTGAAATTGAAAAAATGGTTCAAGAAGCAGAAGCTAATAAAGATGTTGATGCTAAGAAAAAAGCTCTAATTGAAGTAAGAAACCAAGCTGATGGATTATTACATTCAACAAGAAAAACTTTAGAAGAAAATGAAACTGCAGTTTCAGAAGAAGAGAAAAAAGCTATTATAGATGCAGCTGCTGAATTAGAAGAGACTTTAAAAGATGATAATGCAACAAAAGAACAAATTGAAGAAAAATTAAAAACATTAACTGAAAAATCTCATAAATTAGCAGAAGCTATGTATAAAAAAGAGGGTGGAGACGCTGCTGGCGCCCAACCAAACCAAAAAGCAAAAAAAGATGACGATGATGTTATCGACGCTGAAGTAGAGTAAATCTCTGCTTCATGCAAAATTTGTTTTTTTTACTAATACTATTCTTAATAGTTATTTTTTCTGTCCTTTTATACTTAAAAAGTAAAACCTCGAGGCTAGAAAAATTACTTACTGGTGAATGTCCATCTTGTGGGCAAAAAGCAAAAGTCTTTTTTGATGAGAAAACAAAAACGACATTTAAATCTGAAATCATAAAATCAAGAACTGTTCAAAATCATGGCTGCTCTGGAGTAAATGATGTTGAGTTTATTTGTGATTCATGTGGATTAAAAGAAGTACATTCCACAAACTTATTACCTACTTCTTGTGACTCATGAAATCTTTAGTATTTATATCATTAACAGCACTATTTATTTTTTCAGGGTGTGCAACAAAAGAAAAAGTAATTCCTGAAGAACAAAAAATCGAAAAAGAAGTAAAAGCTGATTCAAAAAAAATGCAAGCTGTTGGTTTTAATGAAATTGAAGGTTTTTATAGTGATGATTTAGCTCACGCATTAGATGTTTTTAAAAAAGATTGTACGAAATCTAAAAGAAATGAATTATTTAAAGAAGTTTGTCAAAAAGCTGAAAATGAAACAGATGGAAGAAAGTTTTTTACTATAAATTTTCAACCATACAAACTTTTAGATGATAACTCTTTGGATGAAGGAATTATTACTGGTTATTATGAACCACTTCTTTATGGAAGTTTGAAAAAAAATAATAGATACAAATATCCAGTTTATAAAACTCCAAAAGATATGATGATTGTTGATTTTGTATCAGCTTATCCTGAATTGAAAACTTATAAATTAAGAGGAAAAATAGTTGATAATAAAGTAATTCCTTATGATTCAAGAGCTCAAATAGAAAGTAATCCTAGTAAAAATCTTGAAATTATTGCTTATGTGGATAATAAAGTTGATTTATTTTTACTTCATGTTCAAGGTTCTGGGAAAATACTATTAGATAATGGTGAATTAATTAATGTTGGTTATGCTGAACAAAATGGAAGAAAATTCAAAGGAATTGGAACTTATATGCTCAATCATGGTTATATAGGAAAAGATGAATTATCAGCTCAGGGAATGAAAAAATATTTAGATAAAAATCCTGCAAAAATGGATGAAGTTTTAAATCAAAATGAAAGTTATGTTTTTTTTCATAAATCAAATCAAGGAGCAACAGGAAGTTTAGGAACACAACTTACAGCTAAAAGAAATTTGGCAGTAGATAGAAGTGTTATTCCTCTTGGAATGCCTGTTTTTCTTAGTACAAAAAATCCTATTGATAAAAAACCTATAAATCAGTTAATGGTGGCTGCTGATGTTGGCGGTGCTATAAAAGGTAATATTCGAGCTGATTTCTTTTGGGGATATGGGGAAAATGCTTTTGCTTATGCTGGGAAGATGAAAGAAAAAGGGAAAATGTATATTTTAATGCCAAAGAAATAGTTGCGGCTTACATGCAACAACCATTTCCACAGCAATCAGGTCTAATATCTTCTTTATAAAATGAAATCACGAAATTATTGAACATTTCTTGAAGTTCAAACTTATGTGTTTTACAAAATTCATTATTCATAATATTTTTCATTTCTATTGCTTTACTTAAAGCTTCGTCTTTTGATTCAAAAGTTAAATTATTTTCTAAATTGCTTTTTTTTAAACATGCGCATTGATTTGCTACTACTATTTTGTACATAAAAATCCTTAAAAATTCGATAAATTAATGTTGCAAGAGTAGCTAAATATTTATTAAAGCAATTTAAGAAGAAAAAATAGATAAAATATAATAATAATTGATTTTAATAAAGGAAAATAATGCATATTACAAATCTTATCTCTTTATATTTTGGGAAGTTCGCTAAAAAAGAGTTTCTTTCTCCTATTCAAAAACTGATTAATTCTACTTATGTAAGATTAATGGGTTTAAATATGAGCGAATTTAAACATTCAAGATATTATAAATCTTTAAATGATTTATTCACAAGAGAATTAATCATAAAAAGAGTTATAGATGAAAATAAAAATGTAATTATTTCTCCAACTGATAGTTTAATCACACAATGTGGAGAGATTAAAAATGATATTGCTTTACAAATAAAAGGAATGCAATATAGTGTTGAAGAGTTGCTAACATATTATTGTTCTTCAAACTTTGAAAAAGTTAAAGACGGTTCTTTTATGAATTTTTATTTATCACCAAAAGATTACCACAGATACCATGCTCCATGTGACTTTAAGTTATTAAAATTAATCCATGTTCCTGGGAAACTTTATCCAGTAAATCTAAAATATCTAAATAATGAGTTTGAGCTTTTTGTTCAGAATGAAAGAGTAATTTTAGAGTGTGAAACAAATGGGAAAATTTTTTATATGGTTTTTGTTGGAGCTTTAAATGTTGGACAAATGGTATTTGAATTTGAAGATAGAGTTGAAACAAATACAAATGCAAAAGAGATGAAAGTATATACTTATGAAAATATTGAAATAACTAAAGGTGAATGTTTAGGATATTTCAAAATGGGCTCAACTGTTGTTATGCTTTGGGAAAAAGAGATGGTAGAACTTCAAGATTTACTTGATAAAAATGTTAGATTTGGACAAAAAATAGCAAATTTTTTATAAAATAAAAGAGAGATTGGTTGAATAATAAAATATCTTTAAAAATAGCTTGGTTGTTTATTGTAATTTTTTTACTATATGTATCTTTTGTAGTATTTTTATTATCTCCTAAAATAAACTATTTTATATTGAATAGTTTGATATTTGCATTTGTAGTATTTTTAGTAATTACAGCATTTGTGATTATAAAAATAATTGCTCCTATTAATCAATTTGAAACAAATAAAAAAACTTTTGATGAACAGGTTTGTATAAAAACAAAAGAGATTGAGAATAAATTATATTTTGATGAGTTGACAAATTTAAAAAATAGATATGCTTTAGAAGAAGAGATAAAAGAGAATGATTTTGTATCAATAACTTTAATTGATATAGATTCTTTTGACGATATAAACGAACTTTATGGATTTTCAACTGGTAATTTAGTTTTAATTGAAGTTGGAAAAATATTAAATGAATTTTCATTAAAATATGATGTTTCAGTTTATAGAATATATGGAAATGTATATTGTTTAGCTGATAAAAAAATGATGGGATTTTTTAGATTTAATGAATTAATAGAAGAATTAGCAATACTTTTTAAAAATAAACCGCTTTATATTGAACATCTTGATCTTGATATTTTTGTAAATATAACTTTGGGTATTTCAATTGCTCAAGAAGAATCTATAAAAACAGCAGGAATTGCACTTAAAAAAGCTAAAAAGAACAATCTTCCATATTTTGTTTATAACAATGACATAGATACAAAAGAGATGATTGAAAAATCTATGTATTGGCGAGAGAAAATAAAAAAAGCACTTAAAAATGATAAGGTAATACCATTTTATCAAGCTATTTTTGATGTAGATAAAAATATAGTTAAATATGAAACTTTGATGAGAATAGAAGATATTAATGAAAAAGGTGAAATTGTTTATTTAAGTCCTTATTTTTTCCTTGATATTTCTGTTAAAACAAAACAATATCTTCAATTATCAAACCAAATAATATCAAAAGCTTTGAAAGATTTAGGGAAAACAGATAAACAAATATCTATAAATTTAAGTTTTAAAGATATTTTAGATGGTGAGTTTATAGTTTTTTTAGATGAAAGTCTTGACAAAATTACTAATGAAGATAAATCAAGAGTAGTTTTTGAAATTTTAGAAAGTGATTATATTAGTGATTATACTTTGCTTGAGGATTTTATTAGTAAGTATAGAAAACAAGGCATAAAAATTGCAATTGATGATTTTGGAACGGGATATTCAAATTTTGCACATATTTTAAAAATCAAACCAAATTACATAAAAATAGATGGTTCATTAATTAAAAATATTTATACAGACAAAAATTCACATGAAATGGTTAAATCAATTATTGATTTTAGTAAAGCTTTAAACATAAGAGTAATTGCAGAGTTTGTTCACTCTCAAGAAGTATTTGATTCTTTGGTTAAATTAGGTGTTGATGAATTACAAGGTTTTTATTTAGCTGAACCAGCACCAGATTTCTTTAGTTTTAATTAAAAACAAGTTTATTGTTGTAGAATTAAACTAAAATAAAAAGGATTAAAATGTCAACTATTACAGAATTAGGAACATTAGATTTATCTGGTACAAAAAAAGGAAAAATTTCTATTTCAAATGTAACTGAACCTTATGGAAAAGATACAGAAGACATAGTTAGTATTGGTATTTCTTTAAATGGGCAAGATATTCAATGGAAATCTCATATCCCTTATGAGAACTTAGCAGATGTGATTTTAATACTTCAAAAAGCATTAGATACTAAAAAATAAAATTCATAATTTTATGAAATAATTTTGTGATATAATATTCTTTTAAAGAGGTATATTATGTCACAAAAAAGAATTATAGGAAGAAGAGAAATAGTATCTATCTTAGATTTAGAACTGTTTGATTTAGATGTAAAAATTGATACAGGAGCTGATTCTAATTCCCTACATTGTGATGATATTTTTATTGACGATGAGAAATTTGTAAATTTTACATTATTAGATGAAATTCATCCAGCTTATCATGGCAAAAAAATGAAAATGCCACTTTATAAATATAAAAGAGTAAAAAGTTCAAATGGAACTGTACAATTAAGAGCATCTATAAAAGTAGATATATTGTTTTTTGGTAAAAAATATAAAACAGTTATTTCTTTGACTGATCGTTCTGATATGAAATATCCTATGTTAATGGGAAGAAAGTTTTTAACTGAGCGGTTTTTAGTTGATGTTTCAAAAGAATATCTTACAAAAGTAAATTAAAAGAGATTAATATGAGAATTTATATATTATCAAGAAATAAAGATCTATATTCAACAAGAAGATTAGTTGAAGAAGCGACTGCAAAAGGTTGGGAAGTTAGAGTAATAGATTATTTAAAATGTACTATTGAAATTATGAAAAATGAGTTAGTTGTAAATTATGAAGGAAAAGTATTACCAACTCCTGATGCAATAATTCCCCGAATTGGAGCTAGTAGAACATTCTATGGTGCTGCAATGGTAAGACACTTTGAAATGATAGATGTATTTAGTACAACAGGAAATTTAGCACTTACTAGAAGTAGAGATAAATTAAGAAGTTTGCAAGTTTTATCAAAAAATGGTGTTGATATGCCAAGAACTGTTTTTGCTTCAAATAAATCAAATGCTAAAGATGTGATTGCTCTAAGTGGAGGAGCTCCTTTAGTATTAAAAATTCTTGAGGGAACACAAGGTGTTGGTGTTGTTTTAGTTGATAGCGAAAAAGCAGCAAAATCTGTTTTAGATGCATTTTATGGAATGGATGTAAATTTACTTGTTCAAGAGTATATCGAAGAAGCAGGTGGAGCTGATATTAGAGCATTTGTGGTAAATAATGAAGTTGTAGGTGCCATGAAAAGACAAGGTGCAGAGGGAGATTTTAGATCAAACTTACATCAAGGTGGAAGTGCAGTTGCATATAAACTTAATAGAAAAGAAAAAGCAACAGCAATAGCAGCAGCACGAGCGATGGGACTTGGTGTTTGTGGAGTTGATATGATTCCATCAAAAAGAGGACCACTTGTAATGGAAGTAAATTCAAGCCCAGGTTTGGAAGGAATTGAAAAATCTACAAATATTAATATTGCAGAAAGAATTATGGAATTTATTGAAAAAAGCCTAAAAGTTAGTTGTTCAAGTAATCCGCAAAAAAGAAGAATCAAAAAAGACAATATAGGAGCATAATATTGCTCCTAAAAATATTTTAATTATAAGTCAAAGTTTCTCTTAGTTCTTGTGTCCACAAAGCCATCCCACCAAATAAATGAGCTGTATTTTTATATCCTTGCTCTATTAAAAAATTTCCAATAACTTTTGTTCTATTTGCATGAGCACAAATTAAAATAAAAGTTTGCTCTTTTGAAGTAACTAATTTATCGAACTCTTTCATCCAATTTTTTATATCATACTCACCAAATTCATCAAAAAAAGTTAATAAATGAGCATTTCTTATAACTCCTGTTCTTTTGAATTCTTCTTTTCTTCTAACATCAATCATTATAATATTATCATCAATCATTTTTTCTACTATTTTAGGTTGTAAGTCAGCTAATATATTCATTATTATCCTTTTAATAAATTTGATATTAACATAAAATATATAATAAAATCTTATAATATTAAACATGTAAACAAACTCTTTACAAAGATTAAATATAATACAAAAAATAAAAAGGTAGTAGAGAATGAAAAAAATATTTCTAATATTTTTAATTAGTGTAATGGGTGTTTATGCCTATGAAGAGTTAAATATAGATAATTTTGAAGAAAAAATAAAAGGCAAAAATGTAATTGTTGATTTTTATGCTCCATGGTGTCCACCTTGTAAAATTGTTGCAAATAATTTAGAAAATTTTAATATTTCAAAACCTAAAGAAGTTCATATTTATAAAGTAAATGTGGATGATGAATTAAATCTTGCTAAAAAATATGGAGTTTCTGCTCTTCCAACTTTGATTTATTTTAAAAATGGAAAAGTTGTAAAAGATTATGTTGGTGTTTTAAACTCTGATGAGTTACTTCAAGCATCAAAAGAAAATTTTAAATAAAGATAAATTAAATGAAAAAACTTTTATTATTAATATGTACCTTTATATACTCCTTTTCGGCTGGCTTAAATCAGGAATTTTTAGAACCTAATGAGGCTTTTAAACCAACTTTCACTAAAAATGAAGATAGTATAAATTTTAAATTAGATTTAGGTCGAGATATTTATTTGTATGCAGATAAATTAAAAGTTTTTATTATAAAACCTGAAAAAATTGAGATTACAAAAGAGATAAATATTCCAAAATCAGTAGCTTATGAAGAGTTTGTAGTTCATTTTAATAATTTAGATTTAACTATTCCTTTTAGTTTATTAAAATCAAAAGTTGAATCAAATGACTATGAAATAGAAATTAAATTCCAAGGATGCTCAAAACTTGGACTTTGTTATGCTCCTATGAGTGAAAAATATTTGCTTACATTTGATAATAATATTTCAAAAATACAGACTATAAAAGAAGAACAACAAGCTAAAACTACAACTTTAAATGAAACCGATTCAATTGCAAATAGTTTAAAAGATGGAAATTTAATTCTGGTTTTAGCAACTTTTTTTGGGTTTGGATTATTACTTTCGTTAACACCTTGTGTTTTTCCAATGATTCCAATTTTATCATCTATTATTGTAGGCGCTTCAAAAAATGAAGTTATGAGTGCAAAAAAAGGTTTCTTTTTATCTTTTATTTATGTACTTTCAATGAGTGCTGCTTATACGATTGCAGGAGTTATTGCAGGAATTTTTGGAGCAAACTTACAAGTTGCACTTCAAAATCCTTATGTTTTAGTTGTTTTTGCTTCAGTTTTTGTGGCACTTGCATTTTCGATGTTTGGATATTTTGAAATAAAACTTCCACAATCAATTCAAACAAAGCTGAATAAAACAACAGATGGAAAAGAAAAACAAGGAATAATTGGAGTTGCAATAATGGGATTTTTATCAGCTTTAATAGTTGGTCCTTGTGTTGCACCTCCACTTGCTGGTGCTTTAGTTTATATAGGTCAAACGGGCGATGCCGTTCTTGGTGGAATGGCTTTATTTGTTATGAGTTTAGGAATGGGAGTTCCTCTTTTACTTATTGGTTTGGGTGCTGGAAGATTTATGCCAAAACCTGGTGGTTGGATGGAAAACATTACCAAAATATTTGGAATTATAATGTTAGGAGTTGCTATTTGGCTACTTGATAGAGTTTTGAGTCCTTCAATTATTATGTCTTTATGGGCATTATTATTCCTAGCAACGGCAATATACTTAAAAACTCAATCAAATATGATTGCTGAATTAGCAAGTTCGGTTTTATTTATTTTGGGAGTAGTTTTGTTGGTAGGTCTTATAAGTGGTTCTACAAATCCATTAAAACCACTTGAAAAGTTGACAGGTTCTGCGAATGTAATAAAAGAAGATAAATTAGTTTTTCACAAAATTAAAAATATAAGTGAACTTGAACTTGCAATCAAAAACTCAAATAAACCACTACTTTTAGACTTCTGGGCTTCTTGGTGTGTTGCTTGTAAAGAGTTTGAAGAGATAACTTTTAAAGATGAAGAGGTTATGAAAAAACTTCAAAACTTTACACTTTTAAAAGCGGATGTTACAGCAAATAGTGATGAAGATAAAGCTTTGCAAAAAATGTTTGGAGTTGTAGGTCCTCCTGCACTTATTTTTTGGGATAAAGATAAAAAAGAGATTAATTCATCAAAAATTATTGGATATAAGAATCCAAAAGAATTTTTAGAAATACTAAATAAAAACTTTTAAAAGAAGAAAACTCTTCTTTTAAATAATATTTCTCTATAATAAAATTTTAGGATTTATTATGGAACTCTCAACTGATTTTTTAATCATTTTTTCAACAATTATATTTGTTTCTTCTTTAGTTCATGGAAGCATTGGATTTGGTTTTCCAATGATTGCAACTCCTTTATTGGCTATGGTTACAGATATGAAAACTGCAATTTTATATATAGCAATTCCCACACTTTTGATTAATCTTATTTCAATTTATAGTGAGGGAAATTTTTTAAAAGCAATAAAAAGATTTTATCCTTTGGCACTTATTGGAATGATTGGAAGTGCAATTGGTACACAAATACTTATTTATTCTAGTTCTGAACTTTTTAAATTATTGTTAGCTTTTTCAATTCTTTTATATCTTTTTATTCAAAAGTTTAAAATACAAATGAAATGGATAGGAGAAAAGAAAACATTATCAATGGTAGTTTTTGGATTAATTGCTGGAATAATAGGTGGTTTAACAAATGTAATGGCTTCAATTTTGATAATTTATTCTCTTGAATCAAAACACTCAAAAAAAGAGATAATTCAATCTACAAATTTATGTTTTTTATTTGGTAAAGTTACTCAAATAGTGCTTTTTACTTTTCATGGTTCATTTACTTATGAGTTGTTGACTTTATCTTTTAGTAGTTTGATTATTGTTGTAATTGCTATGTTTGTTGGGCTTAAAATAAAAGATAAAATGCCAAAAGAGAGCTATGTAAAAGTTGTAAAAGTAGTTTTATTTTTGATAGCTTGTGTTTTGATTTATCAAACAATGATTTAAAAGAGAGAAATTTCTTTCTCTCTTTTAAAGTACTAAATAAATATAAATGCACCTAAAATCATAACTGCAAGATATAAAGATCCAAATATTGCTCCTAAAGCCCACCATCTGCCTTGAGAAATATATCCAGCTCCATACCAAATAGGTGATGGACCTGTTCCATACGGAGTTATTATTCCCATAACACCTAAACTTCCTGCAAGAATAATTGTAAATGGCACAATTTGTTCAGGAGTTAATAAATTAACTGCAATTGCCATAAAGATTGGAATAAGTGCAGTAACATGTGCAGTAACACTAGCAAAAAAGTAGTGTAACAAGAAAAATAAAACAAGTAATGAAATAATAAGAGTTGTTGGAGTCATTCCTGATAACATTGTTTGTGTATTTGCTCCAATCCAAGCTAAAACCCCAACTTTTTGAAGTCCAGCTGCCATTGCAACTAAAGATGAGAACCAAATTAATACATCAAATGCAGCTTTATTTGAAATTAAATCATCCCAAGTAATTACATTTGTTAAAACCATAATAGCAACAATTGAAATAGCTACAGTTGTTGCATCTACTCCAAACTCTTTTCCAAATATCCAAAGAATCAAAGCAACAGTAGCAAGAATACCCATTAAATACTCTTTAAATGTAACAGGACCTAATATTTTAAGTTCTTCTTTTGCCCAAGCTGGAGCTTCTGGAGATTTTTTTTGAGTTGGTGGATAAACTACATAAGCTAACCATGGAGTTAATAAAAAAAGTGGAATCATAAGTGGTAACATAACTGATGACCATTCTACCCAACTAATCGCATGACCTGTACTTTTAGTGATTAAATCAACTGCAAGTAAATTTGGAGCAAGAGCTGTTAAGAACATAGAACTTGTAACACAAGTAGTTGCAATTGCAACCCATGAAATATAAGCACCTAATTTTCTTGGATCCTTATCTGGATATGAATCAAAAATATGTGGAATATTAATAGCCACAGGGTAAACAGAACCACCACTTCTTGCTGTATTTGATGGCATAAATGGAGCTAAAACTAAATCTGAAAATGCAACTGCATATCCAAGACCTAATGAACTTTTACCCATATATCTAATCATAATTAACGATACCCTTTTTCCAAGACCTGTTTTTTTGTAACCAAGTGCAAACATAAATGCTGCAAAAATTAACCAAATAACACTATTTGAAAAACCAGATAACGCCCAAGCTATACCATCTTTTGGACTTCCAATTAGTCCTAAAAGAGCAACTAAACAAATACCTGTGAAACCAACAAGTGCTGCTGGAACTGGTTCTAAAATAAGACCAACAACAACAGCAAAAAAGATTGCTAAGAAATGCCAACCATTTTGTGTTAATCCCGTTGGTGCTGGAATAAACCAAAGTATAAGTATAAGTGCGATTGGAATAATCATTTTTATTGCTTTACTAGACATAAAATCCTCCTAATGAATTTTTCATATTATATTATTATTTGAATACAAATAAGGTTATAAAAAATTTAAAATAACTGAAATACTCATAAATTGAATAATAATTCATTAATTATTTATATCTAAGATTTGATATACTTCATAAAAATTATAAATAAAGGGTTCAGATGAACTTTGAAACGATTTTAGGAAATGTTGATTTTTTAGAATTTCTAAGAGGTAAAAAAGCAACATTTTTATTAAGTGCAAGTGTTACAAAAACTTGCGAGATTCCAAACATTTCACAAGCTGGAATTCCTGGGAAGTTATATTTAACACCAACTTTAGATGCAGAATTTTTATGTACAAAACAAGTGCGCTCAATGCCTGATATTGCCCAAACTCCAAAAGGTGTTCCAACACCAGCACTTATTACAAGAGCTGTTCATGAGTTAAAAGCTTATTCAAATATAGAAATATTAGATTTAGGGTTAGATGTCGTGCCACAAATTGATTATTTTAAAATTCATGATTTTGCAATAAAACCAAGTGCTAGAATTGATGATGGAGCAAAAATTTCTGCGTTAGAAATCTTCCAAAAAGGTATTGAATTTGGTCAAAATTATCAAATAAATGATGATTATGTAATTCTTGCAGAATCAATTCCAGCAGGAACAACAACAGCAAATGCAACAGCTTTGGGTTTACAATATGAATGTGAGGGATATTTTTCAAGTTCATATAAAAACAATCCAAGCGATATAAAAAATCAAACAATAGGAAAAGCTTTAAAAAGAGTAGATTTAGATGCAGATTTATTTGAAATACTCTCAAGTGTGAGTGATAATATGATTATTTTTAATGCAGGATTTATTTTAGGAAGTAGAGTAAATAATTTAAAAATAGTATTAGCAGGTGGAACTCAAATGGCGGCTGTTTTACTTGTAATAAATTCAATTTTAAGAAGTATGGGTGGAGTTATTGATTCTTCAAATTTAGCACTTTGTACTACAAAATGGATAATTAAAGATGAAAACTCAAATATCAAAGCACTTTTAGAACAACTAGATTTTCCTATGAATGCCTATGCGAGTACTTTTGATTTTAGTTTATCAAATCATCCAGCATTAAAATTATATGATGAAGGTGAAGCAAAAGAAGGCGTTGGTTGTGGAGGAGCTTTATGTTATGCTTCAATAAATGGATTAACAAAAGAGCAAGTTACAAAAAAAATAGAGAGTTTTTTAGGATAAGAAATGAAAAAAATATTTATGATTTTAATAGCAGGAATTATGATGTTAGAAGCGTGGACAATACAGGATGATCCATATTATAAACACAAAAAGAGTCAATTTGAAATGTTAGCCCAAAACGATAAATACAAAATAGTAATGTTAGGTGATTCAATCACTGATGAAGGCGAATGGGCTGAATTATTGGATTCAAGATTAGTTCAAAATAGAGGAATTAGTGGAGATACAACAGATGGAGTTTTGCAAAGACTTGATTGTATCAATAAAAGTGCAGAAAAAGTTTTTATAATGATAGGTGTAAATGATATTATGAGAGGGAAATCTGTGGATGAGATTTTCTTTAATTATCAAAAAATTATTCAAATATTAAAAGAAAAAAATATAAAAGCATATATTCAATCTACCCTTTTCATCGGTGAAAAAAGAGCAGAAAATTTTAATATTAAAGTTGAAACATTAAATATAAAATTAAAACAATTTGCAAGTGATAATAATTTGATTTTTATAGATTTAAATAAAATATTATCATCAAATAAAATGCTAAAACATGAATTTACCTCAGATGATTTACATATCAATGGAAGTGCTTATAAACTTTGGGTACAAGAAATTAAGAAATATTTTTAAAGTTTATGCAATTAAAATTAAACTATAATATAAACAAAATATCAGAAAATTTACATTAAATAAGGGATTTAATTTTGAATATAGAAGAAAAGAATAAATATCTAGAAGAAGATGAGATAGATTTAAGAGAATTATTTAAAACTATTTGGGATAAAAAAGTTTTTATAATTTTAGTTACTTTAATAATAACTGTACTTGCTGGAGTTTATGCTTATTCAAAAACACCAATTTATGAAGCAAAAGCACTAATTGAAATAGGTGATTACACGACAACTACAAGAAATGGAATAGGAGACAATCAGCTAACTCAATCAACGAAAGTGATTATTGATGATGCCTCACAACTTGAAAAAAAGCTTAATGCAATTTTTATTGATATGTTGAAAAACGATAATAATAAAGGTTCAGGAATTACAAGTATTACTGTATCAAAAGGAATGAAAAACTATCTTGAAATTAAATCTGAAGCAATTTCAAATGATGATGCTAAAAAAGAGATAGAAAAAGTTTTATTTTTTATTCAAGCAAATCATACAAAAATTTTGGATGATATTAAAAAACAAAAAGAGCTTGAATTAAAAAATATAGATCTACAAATTTCTGACATTAAGTTAAGAACTGTTTCAATGATTGATAGAAAAATAGAAAATGATACACAAACTCTAAAAGATTTAGCTGAACAGTTACAACTAATAAATGAGAATTTAAAGAGTATACAATCCTTAAATCCATCTCTTGCAGCCCTAAAACTTATGGAAAAAAGAGATATTACAAGTGAATTAAATAATATAAATATTCAACTTTTTGAACTTGAAAGTAAAAAAGACGAGCTTTTGACAACTACTATTTATAAACTTGAAGAGAATAGAAAAATTCTTGAATTACAACTTTTACCACATAACTATAAAAATACTCAAATTGTTGGGGAAATTATCTTAAATGATTATCCCGTAAAACCTAAAAAATCACTAATTATTGTAGTTGCTTTTGTAACTGGATTTATATTATCTATTTTCATAGTATTTTTCTTACAATTTATAAGAAAAATTTAAAGACAAATTTAAACCATAAAAGCTAGAATAAGGGAAAATTAACTTATTTTAGAACTTTTATGGAATTCTTCATCTCAACATTTTTTAAAATGTTCTTCATAATGACACCTATTTTTGCACCACAAAAAGTGTTAAAAAAAGAGTTTACAGCTGATGGTTTACATTTAAATGAAAGTGCTTATAAACTTTGGGCACAAGAGATTAAGAAATATTTTTAATCTCTTGTTGAAACTATTTTGTAAATTTTAGTGTTAAATCTTTGTAATTCTTCAAAGTATTTTCAAGATTTTCTAAAAATATTTCAGGAGCATAGATTAGTAAGTCATTGATATTATGAAATCTATCTTTTGGAATAGTTATTTTACTTAGCTGTTCTGCACATACTTTTGATTTTATTAACTCTTTTTCTTCATTTGAAACATTCTGTAAAATGTGTTTAAGATACATTTTCCTCGTTCTACCACTATCATCAAATAGTAATTGTTCAGGTATTTCTAAAACTTCTGCTATATAAGGAATAAGTTCGATTTTAAGTGCAATATCACCATTTAAATATGCATAAATAGCTTTGACTGTAGGAATTTCTCCAGTACTTTTTAATTTTGGTTCAAGAGCAAGAAGTTTTAATGCAAAATTTTTCTTATTTAGATTTTTTTCTTTTATTAATAGATTTATTTTTTTATAAATTTCCATATTTCCGCCTTTTATAGAAATTTTATACATAATCAATCTATATAATAGGAAAAAATCTATACTTAAAGGCTATATAAAAAGAATTATTCTATAATATAAGAAAAAATATGGATTAAGAAAATGAATCAAAAAACAAAAGTATATTTTATAGGTATGATTTTTACAGCTAGTTTATTAATTGGTATATTTTATTTCATTTTTTCTTCAAATTTATTAGGATAAAAATGCAAAAAAATAAAAATCTGATTGAAGATGAAATTGATTTAAGAGAATTGTTTCAAATAATTTGGAATAAAAGAATGTTGATTATATTTTTTACTTTATTTATAACAATTATCTCAGGAGTTTATATTTATTCAAAGCCATCAATATATGAAGTTAAATCTTATGTTGAAATTGGATTTATTGATAAAGAAATATTAGAAGATTCAAATACTCTTGAACAAAAATTGAGAGTTATATTTTCTATAGATGATTTTAATATTGAACTAAATAGTTTAGAAAATGGAATAGTTTCTTCTATTAGGCAAATTAAAAATGTAAAAAATCTTTTAGAAATTAAAACAGAAGCTTATTCAAATGAAGTTGCAGTAACAAAAAATAAAGAAGTTTTAAATTATCTTCAAAATTTGTATGAACCAAAAATTGAACAATATAAAGTGATTCTAAATAATAATATTTTGGATACAAAAAGAGAAATAGATTATATTCAGGAAAAAATAAAAAGTATTTATGAAAAAATTATATTAAATACAGATAGTTTAAATAATTATACTAAAGAGGTAAATAAATTAAATAAGATTTTAGAATCTGATAAATCATCATCATCTTCTTTGGTCATTTCTATTCAACTATTAAATAATCAGAATTTAATAGCAAATACTCAAAATGAAATTAAAGATTTGGAATTAAAAATTATTGAATTAAAAACAAAAACTACCCAATTAAATGAAAAAATTGAAATCTTAAGCTTTAAGAAATCTGAACAAAATTTAAGTAATATGAAATTGGTTGGTGAGTATATTTTAAATAATAATCCAATAAGACCAAAAAAATCTTTGACTATTACTGTTTCATTTGTAACTGGATTTATAGTATCTATATTTTTAGTATTTCTTTTAAACTTTATAAATAATTCAAGAAAAGAACCTTAAAAGCAAGAATATAAATTATATTTAACCCCTATTTCATACCATAAAAGCTAAAATAATAATTTATAAATAATAACTTATTTTAGGAATTTTATGGAAATTTTTATTTCAACATTTTTAAAAATATTTTTTTTAATGACACCTTTTTTTGTCTTAACAATGTTTTTAACAATTACACAAGATGCAACTATAGGACAAAGAAAAGCATTAGCTATTAAAGTTACAATTTCAGTAACTATTATAAGTTTGATTTTGCTTTTTTTTGGCAAATATATTTTCTCAATTTTTGGGATAACTTTAGATGCATTTAGAATAGGTGCTGGTGCTTTACTATTTTTAACAGCAGTTGATTTAGTAAAAGGAACTGAACATAGTTCAAAAGTAGGACATAAAGATATTTCTCAAGTGGCAGTTGTGCCTTTATCAATTCCTATGATAATTGGACCTGGAACAACAGGTATTTTACTTGTAATGGGTGCGACTTTTGATAATACATCTTCTATGTTTATGGGAAGTTTATCTTTACTTTTGGCCGTTTTATCAATAGGTTTAATGTTATATACTTCAAGTTTTTTAGAAAAAATTATTGGAAAACATGGACTACAAGTTATTTCAAAAATTACTGGACTTATTTTAGCTGCACTTTCAGCTCAAATTGTATTTACAGGTATTAAAAACTTTTTAGGATTATGATGAAAGTATTTTATTTTGGTGGGCAGAAATCAGGAAAAACAAAAGCTGGAATCAAAAAGGCTTTAGAATTATCAAAAGATGAAAAACCATATTATGTGGCAACTTATGATAACTCTTTTGGTGATGATTCTATGCAAGACAGAATCAATAAACATATAAATGAAAGAGAAGAAAATTTCATCACTATTGAAGAACCAAAAGATTTAGTAAAAGTTGTAGAATCAAATAAAACATATTTGATTGATTGTGTCTCTATGTGGCTTTTTAATAATCTTGAAAATAGAGAAGAAGCTTTAAAAACTCAGCTACAAAAGATTTGCCAAATGGATGCAAACATCATTTTTATTTTAAATGATGTCTCTTGTGGAATAATTCCTTTAGATAAAGAATCAAGAAGATTTGTGGATTTTTCAGGACTAATCGGTCAAGAGTTAGCCAAACTTTGTGATGAAGTTTATGAGGTGAAATATGGAATTGAAAGAAGACTGAAATGAAACAGATATTAAACGCTTTTTTCTTTGCTCTTTCATACTTTTCTATAATTCCCGTATTTGTAAAAAATATGGAAATAAACAATGAAACTTACAAATATACTTTGGTTTTACTTCCACTTGTTGGAGCTATTTTAGCTTCTTTGGTAATAGGTTTAAATCTTGCTTTAAATGAATTTTTTAATCCTTTGTATGCCTCTTTTGTATCAGCTGTAGTTTATCTAGCTTTATATGGATTTATTCACACAGAAGCAATCATTGATGTGGTCGATGCTTGGTTCGCTTCATATAGTGGAAAAGATGTCTATAAAATCATGAAAGAATCAACAATAGGAGCAATTGGCGCTTTATATGGTGTTGCTTTTGTTTTATTAAAAGTGGGAATCTTAACTTATGTTTTGTATGAAAAACAATATGTTTTATTTTTGATTGTTTGCATTTTTTCAAGATTGAATTTGATTTATCTTCTTGGATATTTTAAATTTAGCAAAGATAGTTTTTTATCTTTAGCTTTTGCGAACTCTGGAATATTTCAGTTAAAAATCTTTGCTTTGCTTTATGTGATAGTTACTTTTATAATTGGCTCAAATGTTTTAGTTTTATTTGCAATTTCACTTTTGAGTTTTTATTTCATCTTGAAAATTTTAAACAATAAATTTGGTTTTGTAAATGGAGATTGTTTAGGATTTACCCTTGAACACACAGAATTAATACTTTTAAATATAGGACTAGCGATAATATTATGAAAACATTTGAACACGGTGGACAAATAGAAAAATTTGCCTTTGATTTAGGCTGTAGTGTAGCTGAGATAATTGATTTATCATCAAATATTAATTTTGTAAAACCTCAAATCAATATTGATTTTAACACTTTAGATATTTCATCATATCCAACTTATGATAAGTTATATGAAAAAATTGCTTCAAATTATGGAGTTCAAACTTCACAAATCGAGCTTTTCAATGGTGGAAGTAGTGCTATTTTTACTCTATTTAAACATCTAAATTTAAACTCTTGCACCATTTATTCACCTGCATATTTAGAGTATAAAAAAGCCTCTTTAAATTTTGGCTATGAACTAAATACAATAAATAGATTTGAAGATATAAATGAAAAAGTAAAAGAAAACTCTTTAGTAATCTTTGTAAATCCCTCAACTCCTGATGGAAAATATTATGACTTAGAAGAGTTGATGCAAACTTGGATTGAAAACTCATGCACAATTTTAATAGATGAGAGTTTTTTAGATTTTTGCGATAAACCCTCAGCTATAAAATACCTAGAAACTTACGATAAATTATATATTCTAAAATCAATGACAAAGTTCTATTCAAGTGCAGGAATACGAGTTGGAACAATAGTTTCAACAAAGCAAAATATTGAAAAACTAAAAAGATTTGAGCCAATGTGGAAATTATCACAATTTGACTCAAACTATTTACAAAGTGCTTTGGATGACAAACTTTTCAAAAATATCTCAAAAGCAATAAATATAAAAAACAAAATCGAGTTAGAAAATATCTTAAAAGAATCGGATTTAATCGAAGAGATTTTTGAAAGTAGTGCAAATTATTTACTTGTGAAACTCTCAAACCTAAATGCAAAAGAGTTTCAAGAAAAACTAAAACCATATAAAATAATGGTTAGAGATTGCTCAAATTTTGACTATTTAGATGAAAGATTTGTACGAATTGCAGTTAAGAGTTCAAGTGCAAATGAGATTTTACAAAGGGCTTTAAAAGAGATATGTTAATAGAAAATAGATTTTTAAAATATCTCTCTTTTTTAATCTCAGCAATATTTGTATCTTATGTGATTTATCTAATTTTCTCCTCTTTTTTTATAGTAAAAAATCAGTTCATAGATATTGGTGATTCAACCTATGTAAATCAAGTACGAACCGATGATTACACCATAAAACTAGCAACTTATCTAACAAAAGATTGTGATTCAAACAAAGTTTGTGAAGTTCAATCAATACTAGATTTTGTGACAAAAATTCCCTATAAAATAAATGAAAGTATCGCCAGAAGCGCAAAACAAGTAGTTACTCAAAACTTTGGAGATTGTGATGATAAATCAAATCTTTTGATTTCAATATTAAAAGTCAAAGGTTATGAAGCATATTTTGTTTTAGTACCAAAACATATTTTTGTGATTGTAAATATGGAACAAAAACTACAAAATTCAAAAGCTTTATATGTAAATGAAAAAAGATTTTATATCTTAGAAAGCACAGCAACTGGTTCAAAAATAGCTTTTCCTTTAAGATATAGTTTTGATGAAATAGAAGCAATAGTTGACCCCTTTAAAAATAAAAAATTACTAATAAACAAATTGGAGTATAGATGAAAAACATCATAATAACTGGTGCATCAAATGGTATTGGAAAAGCAATAGCTAAGAGTTTGAGAAAAAAATATCATATTATAAATATTGATATAGTTGAAAATAAAATGGACGGAGTTGATTTTTATAAATGTGATTTGTCTGATAAAGGGCAACTTCTAAAAACTATTAATAAAATCAAATCAAATATAGATTCACTTTATGCACTAATAAATAATGCTGCAATTTTTTCACATAAAATCCTAGAAAAACAAACCTTTGAAGAGTGGGAAAATATTTTAAGTGTAAATCTTACAGCTCCATATATTCTCTCAAAAGAGTTCGCAATTTTCCTAAAAGAATCCCAAGGACACATCATAAATATCTCTTCAACAAGAGCTTTAATGAGTGAAGTAGGAACTGAAGCATATAGTGCTTCAAAAGGTGGAATCTCATCTTTAACTCACGCTCTATCAATGTCACTAAGTCCCGAAGTAAAAGTAAACTCAATAACTCCTGGTTGGATAAATACAGATGAAAACTATCTTCCTACAAAAAATGATAATTTCCAACATCCAAGCGGAAGAGTTGGAGTTCCTGATGATGTGGTAGATGTTGTTAAATTTTTACTAAAAAATAGAGGTTTTATAACTGGAAGTGATTTTGTAATAGATGGTGGAATGACTAAGAAGATGATTTATGTTTAGGATACTTTTATGAAAAAATCAAATCAACAATTTCATAGAAACAGGAATTTTATAAAATGAATAACATTTCAATCTTCGGCACAAGTAGTGACGCTGGAAAATCAACCATAACTTTTGTAATAGCAAAAATCCTTCAAGATTTGGGTTTTTCTGTTGCTCCTTTTAAAGCTCAAAATGTATCAAATAACTCTCATGTTTGTGATGATGGAAGTGAAATTGCTATTGCTCAGTATTTTCAAGCTGAGGTTTTAGGTATTAAAACTTCTTATCATCTAAATCCAGTTTTACTTAAATCTGGTCGTGGAAGTTCAGCTTCACTTATTGTTGAGGGAAAAGTTGTAACTTCCAAAGATGTTAGGGAATATTATAGGGATTTAGACCTTCTAAAACCTGCTGTGAAACGATGTTTTGATTATTTGGATGCAAAGTATGATTGTGTTGTTTGTGAAGGTGCTGGAAGTCCTGTAGAGTTAAATCTTATGAATAAGGATTTATCAAATATTTTTATGGCCACAGAATATAACACAAAAATCATTTTAGTAGCAGACATAGAAAAAGGTGGAGTTTTTGCTTCTATTTGGGGAGTTTATAATCTATTGCCAGAAAAATTACGAAAAAATGTAATAGGCGTTATTGTAAATAAATTTAGAGGTGATTTATCACTTTTTGATGAGGGAATTAGAATCATAGAAGAGGATTTTAAAATTCCAGTTTTAGGTGTGTTGCCATATTTGCCTTTTAATCTTGGATTTGAAGATAGTGCATCTTTGACAAACTTTGTTCAACAACCAAGAAATAAAAAACTAGATATTGCAGTAATATCATATCCATATATGAGTAACTACAATGATTTTGAACCTTTGATTGCTGATGATGAAGTTTTTGTGGAGTTCGTTAGTTCTAACATTTCCCTTGAAAAGTTTGATTTAGTGATACTTCCAGGATCTAAGCTTGTAATTAAAGACTTAAAATGGTTAAAACAAAGTGGACTTTTTGAGCAAATTAAAAACTATAAAAAAGATATTTGTGCCATTTGCGGTGGATATGAAATGATGTTTGAAAATCTTGAAGATATTTATGCTTTAGAAAATGAAGAGCCTTCAAAAGAAGAGCCTTCAAAAGAAGAGGGTTTTTCTTTTATTCCTGATGAAATAGTTTTTGAAAAAGAGAAAGTTTTAGAGAAAAAAACTTATGACTTATTTGGTGAAAAAATTGATGGTTTTGAAATACATCATGGAATGTGTGAAAAATATCCATTATCTTTTGAAAAACAAAATTTCAAAGGAACTTTTGTACATCAAATTTTTGATAACAATGAGTTTAGAACAAAATATTTTAAATCAATAAAAGCTGATTATCTAGGTTTTGATTTTCAAGAGTACAAAAAACAAACTCTTGATAATTTTATAGGAACACTAAAAGAAAAACTAGATGTGGAATATATTTTAAAAAGTATAATTTAAAGGCTTTTAGCCTTTTTGATTATACTTTTTATCATATTATTAAATACAAAATAGTGCAGGGGAACTAAAAGATACCAATACAATCTTCCCAAAACACCTTTTGGATAGAAGTAAGCTGATTGGATTAGTTTATTATCTTTGATTTTAAACTCAAGCCAAGCCATTCCAGGCAGTTTCATTTGAGCAAATAATAAAAGTCTTTCATTCTCTTTTAAATCAACAACTTTCCAAAAATCTAAACAATCACTAATTCTTAAATCACATTGGCTTCTTCTTCCTCGTTTTAGTCCAACTCCACCAATCATTTTGTCTATGATTCCTCTTATTTCCCATAAGAAATCAAAATCAAACCAGCCATTTGTTCCACCAATACTTATAAACGATTGATAAACTTTTGAGGCATCAAGATTTGAAATATCTATTTCTTTTCTATCAATGAAAACAGCTTTTGAGATTTCATTTTGTGCATCTTTTTCCCAAATATTATTTGAATTGTCATTCCATCTACTTATTACTTGGTCGTTTTCTATCTCTTTTATTGCATTTGATACGGCATCTTCATAAGAAATTGGAGTAATCTCAGGGAAATATTTTTTCGCATTGTCATTTTGAATTACAACTTCTGATTTTAGTCCTTCAATCAAAGCTTTTGCCACACTAAAAGGAACAGGAGTAAAAAGGTTTAACCAATATGATGAGATGTTTATAGACATAAAAGGAAGAGGAATAATAATTCTTTTTAAGCCTAAAACCTTTGCAGTTTTTAACATCATGCTTTTATAACTTAATTGTTCACTTCCAATATCTACAATTAAATTTTCTTCTTCTTTTAAATATATTGAGTTATGTAGATATGACAAAACATCTTCAACGGCAATTGGTTGTGCTTTTGTAGTTACCCATTTTGGCGTTGTCATTATTGGAAGTTTTTCTGTTATGTTTCTAATAATCTCAAAACTTGAACTTCCAGAACCAATTATAACTCCTGCTCGAACCCAAATAGTTTGCACATTTTTATTTGAACTTAAAATTTCTCCTGTTTCAATACGACTTAAAAGATGTTCACTTGTATCCCTATTTTTAACGCCTAAACCACCTAGATATATAACTCTTTTCACTTTACAAAAAGCAGCAGCTTCTAAAAAGTTTTTAGCTGATAATTTATCCAAATCTCTGTAATTATCTTTGCTTAAAGAGTGAATCAAATAATAGGCTACATCAACATCTTTTAGGGCTATCTTTAACGACTCTAAATCAAAAGTGTCACCTTGAACTATCTCTAAATTGTCTTTTACTTCATTTGATAAACTGCTTTTATTTCTAACTAAGAGTCTTAAATCTACATTTTTATCTTCTAGTAATCTTTTTTTCAGTCTTCTCCCAATATATCCAGTAGAACCTGTAAGTAGAACTTTCATTTTGACTCCTTTTAATAAACTAATGTTACTATTGCGTTAAATTAATTATATCACTAATTAAAAATTTAAAGATAGGGAAATTGTCAGTTCATGTTTTTTGAAGTAGCTTTGATAGCATATATTGTAGATATGATTTTTTCTGAATTCCAAAAATTCAAATATTTTAAACATCCAATAATTTTTATGGGAGATTATATCTCTTGGTTTGAAAAGAAGTTTTATAAGGATTCTATTTTTAGAGGTTTTCTTTTAACTATTTCTTTGCTTTTTGTAGTTTATATTCTTGTGTCTATTTTTGCCTTGATTGATAATATTTTTATTCAAGGATTATTGGCTTCTTTTACACTTTCATCAAAAATGCTTTATGATGCAGTAAAAGATGTAATATCAAATGACAATATAGAAGACAAAAGATATAAAATCTCTATGTTAGTTAGCCGTGATACTTCGACTCTTTCAAATAGTGATATAAACAAAGCTAGTATTGAAACCTATGCTGAAAACTTAAGTGATGGAGTTATTGCACCACTATTTTATCTTTTGTGTTTTGGGTTAGTTGGAGCTTATTTGTATAAAGCTATTAACACTCTTGATTCTATGGTTGGATATAGAAATGATAAGTATGAGAAGTTTGGAAAGTTTAGTGCCAGACTTGATGATGTGGCTAATTATATTCCCTCACGAATTACAGCTTTGATAATAGCACTTTTATTTTTTAGCAAAAAGGCATTTTTAGAGTTTCATAAATATGGAAAAAAACATGAAAGTTTTAATGCAGGACTTCCAATATCAGCTTTTGCATTGGCTTTAAATGTTAAACTTGGCGGTCCTACTTCATATTTTGGAAAAATAAAAAATAAACCTTTTTTTGGAGATGGAAAAGAAAATATCGAAAATAGTGATGTTTTAAAAGCTGTAAGTTTTAAATACCGATTAGATATTTTTATAATAATTGTATTAATTTTAGGAGTTTTATGATGACTTATGAAGAGTGGTTTATCCAACAGGGTAATCTTCATGCAAATGTAATGAAAAAATTGACTGACAAATCAGTTGATGAGGTAATAGAATATTTTAAATTTGAGAATATGGTAAAAAATGAGCCAGATTTTTGTCCATTATATAAAGACAATAAAAAATGCCATGATATGGAAGATTTAAACTGTTATTTATGTGCTTGTCCAAATTTCAGATTTAAAGATGAGGGATTTGAAAAAACAGACGATGGAAAAACTCTTTTTTCTGTTTGTAATATCAAATCACGAGATGGAAGCCAATATATTGGTGAAGATTATATTCACCAAAATTGTTCAGGCTGTATAGTGCCTCACAGGGCTAAATATATTAAGAAGAATTTTAATAGAAATTGGTTTGAAGTTATGAAAGATGTTCGATAATTAGATAGAAATTACTTCATCATATTTATGATAAAGTAGTTTCTTCCTCCCTCATATTTATATTCAAGTTTAAATCCATGTAAATTTACTATAGTTTTTACTATATAAAGTCCCAATCCAAAACCATCACTTCTTTTTTCCTCTTGCGAAAATGCTTCTGTATAGTATGAAAGTTCATGTTTTAGTTGTTCTCCTAAAGAGATTATTTCAATTTTTTCTTTTGAAGCTTCAACTATAGCTTTTTTATTTGGAGAAAATTTTATTGCATTATCTATTAGATTTTTTAGAGCAATTGGCATCATAGAATTATCAACTTTGAAATCAAAATCTTCTATATTTGCTGTGATATTATTAGAATTTATCATCATAATTTCTAAAGTTCTATTATAAATATTTAAAAAAGTATTTTCTTCTTTATAAATCATACTATTTTTAGAGGTGAGTTTTTCAACAGTTGCTAACTCTTTTATAATATCATCCATTCTTTTGAAAGCTCTTTGAAGGTTTAATCTAGTTTTTTCATCTTCTAGTGTTTCTGCAATAAACATAGCTTTTGTAATGGGAGTTTTTAGTTCATGCATCATATTTCTCATAAATAAATCTTTTGATTTTGATTGATTATTTATGATATTTATAGCTTCATTAAAACTTCTTGCGATTGTTCCTACTTCATCTTGACTTGTGTAGTTTAACTTTATATCTTTATTTCCATTTGAAAACTCAATTAATTGTTTATTTAAAAGTTTTAGAGGTTTTAGTTTTCTTTTTAAAATCTCATATAAAATTAAAAAAGTCAAAATAGAAACAATGAATCCAGCAATTATAAAAGCAATACTATAATTGTGACCATCTGAATCTTTTAACATAATGTTATAACCATATTGTTGTACATAAATATAATAATTGCCATCATATTTATAAACACGATATGTTCCTAAATAGTTTTGAGTTATTGTTAATTCTTGAGCATTCTTTATAATCTCTAATCTTTTTTCTCGCTCTTCAACAGGTTTAACTTTGAATTTTCTAAAAATAGTCAATAACGATTCTGCTGTTGGTTGATTTTGAAAAGAGCTTAAAAAGTTTTCTGCTATCAATTCATATCTATTTTGTAAAGATATTTCATGTCTTTGTTGGTCATAGTTTATAAACATTGCAAATGTTATAAAAATAGAGATAAAAGCTAATGAAAATATTATATTTACAAAAGTAGAAATAGAAATATTTTTTATCATATTAACTGATACCCAATACCTCTTACTGATTTTATAGGCATAATAGATTCATCTATTTTTGCTAATTTTGTTCTAATTCTTGAAATTATTACATCAATATTTTTTAAAGATGAATCATCTTCAATATTATCGCTTGCATAAATAAAATCTTCTCTTGCAACAACTCCATGATTTCTTTGAACTAATAGTTTTAAAATATCATATTCTGCAAGTGTTAAAGTTAAAGCAGTGTTTTGAAATAATATTTGCATATCATCTTCTCGTACCTCAAAAAGTGAGTTTTGCTCAGGTTTTTTAGGTTCATTATTTGTGTCAACTCTTTTAAGAATTGTTTTGATTCTAGCTTGAAGTTCTCTTGGATTGTAAGGTTTTGGAAGGTAATCATCAGCACCTCTCTCAAGTCCCATAACTTTGTCCAAAATATCATCCCTTGCAGAACTAATAATAATTGGAATATCAGATTTTTCTCTTATTTTTGGAATCAATTCTAATCCATCAATTTCAGGAAGAGTTAAATCTAATATAATAAGTTGATAATCTTTATGTACACTAAGCATTGATAGTCCATTATATGGACTATCAGTGTTTGTAACTTCAATGTCAAACGATTTTAAATAATCGGTGATGATTTGAGCTAATTCAATATCATCTTCTATCATAAGTACTTTAATAATGGGTTATCCTTTTTATTGAATGATGAATAATATAGTTTGACCATATCTATTTACATATACTCTTTTAAATTTAGTAGCATATTTTTTTAATACGGTTTCAATATTTGCAAAGTTCTTTATCTCTAAATCTTCAATTTGAACAATAATATCTCCAGCTTGAAAACCAGCTTTTTCAGCTTTTGATTTTAGTTCAACATCTGAAATTAATATTCCAGCAACATCAGTTGGTAATCTAAATTGTTTTTGAGTTTCATTGTCTATAACACTTAACTTTAATCCACCAAGAAAAATATTGTTATTTACTTGAGAAGCAGTTGCAGGTGTTTCCAATACTGTCGTTCTGTCAGCTAAAATAATAGTTAATTCAATATCTTTCCCATCTCTTTCAACTTGAATTTTTACTTTTTCATCAGGTTTGAAAGATGCAATTGTATTTTGTAAAGAAGTTTTATCTTTAGCTAATTTACCATTTATTGCATAAATTAAGTCGCCTCTTTTTAATCCACCTTTTGCAGCTGGAGTTTCTGCTGAAATATCTAAAACTAAAGCACCTTCTTTTCTTTTATAGACTTTTGAAGATTCATTATCTAAATCAGCAATTGCAACACCTAAATATCCTCTTGTAACTTTTCCATCAGCAACTAATTTTCCAACTACATCTTTAACCATGGCAACGGGAATTGCAAAACCAATTCCATTATTTCCCCCACCTTTTGAAATAATTGCAGTATTTATACCAATTAAAGCACCACGACTATCAACCAATGCGCCACCTGAATTTCCAGGATTTATAGAAGCATCAGTTTGAATATAGTTTTCATATCTATTTATTCCAACTTTATTTTTATTTAAAGCAGAAATAATTCCTTGAGTCACTGTACTTCCTATACCAAAAGGATTTCCAATAGCAAAAATTAAATCTCCAACCAATAATGAGTTAGAATCTGCAAGTTTTATAGGTCTTAATGTAATATTTGCCTCTATTTTAATAACAGCAATATCACTATCAGCATCACGACCTACAAGTTTTGCATTATATTCTGTTGTTTCATCACCTATTGTTACTGTAATTTCTTCAGCATTTTCAATAACATGATTATTTGTAACTATATATCCATCTTTTGAAATGATTACACCAGAACCCAACGATCTTTGAATTCTATTTTGTTTAAATTGATTCCCAAATTGGTCTCCAAAAAATCTTTTGAAAAAAGGATCATTAAACATTTGTAAAGGAAGATTTTCAATTCCCTCATTTACATGTTTTTTTGCAGAAATATTTACAATAGATTGAACAGAATCTTTAACACTGTTATTAAAAGATAAAATTTCATTTGCAGAGTTTGGAGAAACTCTTGTAGGATTTGAATCCACTACTTCGAAATCAATTGTTTTTGAAAATAATTGTGTAGCTATTAATGTAGAAATTAGTAGAAGTTTTTTCTTCACTTTGTTATCCTCTTTTTAATTTTATAGTGACATTATGAAGTATAAGTGTAAACTATTTTCCAATCAAAGGTTAATGTTTAGTTAATATCTAACTAAGGAAAAACCTTAGTTAGATTTATTATAAATCAGTTTTTAATACAGCTCCGCTACTTGCATTTGTAACTAACGCTCTGTATTGTCCCAACCATGAAGAGTTAAGAGGTTTTTTAAGAGGAACAAAGTCATCTCTTCTTTTAGCAATTTCTTCAAATGTAAGATTTACACTTAAAATATATTGGTCAACATCAATATGAATTTCATCCCCATCTTTTAATAATCCAATCATTCCACCCTCAGCAGCTTCTGGTGAAACATGACCAATTGAAGCTCCTCTTGTTGCTCCACTGAATCTTCCATCAGTAATAAGTGCAACACTATCTCCAAGTCCCATTCCCATGATTAAAGAAGTAGGGGCTAACATTTCTTGCATTCCTGGACCACCTTTTGGACCCTCGTATCTGATAACTACAACATCACCAGCTTTTACTTTACCACTTACGATTCCTTTGATACATTCAGCTTGACCATCAAAACAAACAGCTTTTCCAGTCATTACTCTTGAACCTGTAATTCCAGCAGTTTTAATAACAGCACCTTGTTCTGCCAAGTTACCGTATAAAATCGCTAATCCACCAACTTGTGAATATGGATTATCAATAGTATGAATAATATTTGTATCTTTGATATATGAATCTTTGATTTTTTCTAAAACTGTTTCACCAGTAATTGTAAGGTTGTCTAATAAAATATCATCACCTCTTTTACTCATTTCTTTCATAACAGCGTTTACACCACCAGCTTTATTAATATCTTCCATGTGAACAGTAGTTAAAGATGGAGAAATTTTTGCAATATGAGAAACTCTTTTAGAAATTTTATTAATATCTTCAAGATTAAAATTAACTTTTGCTTCTTTTGCAATTGCTAACATATGTAAAACAGTGTTTGAACTTCCACCCATTGCCATATCAACAGCAAAAGCATTTCTAACTGCATTTTCATTTAAAATATTTGTTAATTTATATTTTTCTCTTGATTTTGCATCTAAAGCAATTTCACAAATTCTTCTAGCAGCTTGTCTATATAAAACTTCTCGCTCAGGTGTTAGTGCTAAAATAGTTCCATTTCCAGGAAGTGCAATTCCCATAGCTTCCATAAGTGTATTCATAGAGTTAGCTGTGAACATTCCAGAACATGAACCACCACTTGGACATGCGTTACACTCAATATCTTTTAACTCTTCATCACTCATTTCTCCAGCTTCATGTTTTCCAACAGCTTCAAACGCAGTTGCTAAATCTATTGGAGTTCCATCTTGTGTATAACCTTTTTCCATTGGTCCACCTGAAACAAAAATAGTTGGAACATTTACTCTTAAAGCTCCCATTATCATACCAGGAACAATTTTATCACAGTTAGGAATTGCAATCATTGCATCAAGTTTATGTGCATTCATTACAGTTTCAATAGAGTTTGCAATTAATTCTCTTGAAGGTAAGGAAAATAACATCCCATCATGACCCATAGCAATCCCATCATCAACACCAATAGTATTAAACTCAAATGGAACACAACCATTTGCTCTAATTTCTTCTTTTATAATAGCAGATACTTTATCTAAGAAAAAGTGTCCAGGAATTAATTCAATAAAAGAGTTTGCAACTCCAATAAATGGTTTGTCAAAATCTTCATCTTTAAGTCCAGTTGCTCTTAATAATGACCGGTGAGGAGTTCTATCAAACCCTTTTTTTACTTCATCACTTCTCAATTTTTATCCTTTAAATATGCATAAATTATATAGCTAGATTATACATTTTTTGCAGTTCAATTTTAATTAAATGTATTAATTAATTAAAATTTTAGAATTTCACAAAAAATATCTTGACAAATAAATAAAAAGCTATTATAATTCCAGTCCAATTTAAGTACAACGTGCTTTAAATTGACTTACCAAGTGTGCGAGTGTGGCGGAATAGGTAGACGCGCGGGACTTAAAATCCCGTTCCGGTTTCGGAGTGTGAGTTCGATTCTCACCATTCGCACCATATAATAGTAGAGGATTGCCAGAGTTGGTCTAATGGACCGGTTTTGAAAACCGGCGAGGTGAAAGCCTCCGAGGGTTCGAATCCCTTGTCCTCTGCCACTATTATAATAAATCATCTAACTTTTTCAATTTTAAATGATTTAAAACATACTATACATTTCTGTTGGAGGTATAGCAAAGCTGGTAATGCCTCGGATTGCAAATCCGACATGCGTTGGTTCGAGTCCGACTACCTCCTCCACTAACCAATTTAACCTAATCTAATACAATCCAAACAACCACCAATAAAACGAACTTTAAAGCCTATTTAATCAATTATTAATCTAATATATTCTAACATCATCTAATAAAAAAAGGTATATAAATTGGTATATAAAAATTAAATCACATGAAAAGTTGAGTTTTTATATACCAAAAAGTCCCACAAACCCCTTAACTAATACTGTTACAAGGATTTCTATTAATGGCTAAAAACAATCAATTACAAGACATACAAGTTAAACAAGCAAAGCCAAGTGAAAAGGCTTATTATCTTTTTGATGGATTAGGATTATATTTAGAGGTAACTCCTGATAATTCTAAAAATTGGAAATTTAGATATACCTTTAACAAAAAAAGAAAATTAACATCATTTCAAAGTTATCCAAGAGTTACATTAAAACAAGCAAGAGAAAAAAGAGATAATTATAATGAACTTCTTTTCAATGGAATTGACCCTATTGAATACTACAAAGAACAAAAAGAACTAAAACAAATTGAAGATACAAGTAGTTTTAAAAATATCTTTATTCAATGGTTAGAGATGGAAAAATCAAAAAGTGGTTTAGCTCAATATCAATGGAAAAAAACAAGAATTGAAAATGATGTTTTACCTTTTATTGGTAGTAAGAAAATAAGAGATATTAAAATTCAAGATGTTACAAATGTATTGATTGAAAAAAATAAAACAGCACCCGTTACAGCTTCTAAATTATTTGGATATTTAAAAAGTATTTATAGCTATGCAAAAACAAAAGGTTATATTGAAATAAATCTATTATCAGATATAAATAAAACTCATATTATTAGTTCATCTCAA
>Ga0172377_10000213_pt1 | contig 51599 bp, 45 predicted proteins | sample Pumphouse3metaG_FD_119749 | JGI IMG/M metagenome (GOLD analysis project Ga0172377, IMG submission 119749) | Leachate microbial communities from a municipal landfill in Southern Ontario, Canada - Pumphouse #3 metaG | ecosystem: Engineered > Solid waste > Landfill > Unclassified | place: Canada...
CCCACAGTATTGTCATGCGCGGGTTGACTTACAGCAGGAAGGGCATGTGCTGCGCGCTTCGCTGCTTCGCCTGTTATTTCCACCATCGCGGTGTATGTAGCAGAAAGGCAGAACATTTTTATCCTATTCGGCGGCGAATCCGCTCCAGTGCTCCCACATACCCTTCCTGCTGTTTAATCCAGGGACGGTTCTCGATCTGAACCTACACCTGTCCTCATCTCAAAGCTACACCTGTCCCCTTTTTCTCTCAAAAAGCACGCTCTCATAAACTTTTATTGTTCCGGAAACACTTTTTTCAAGCGAAAAATCTCTCGATCTTATGACAGCTTCCTCTGATAACCTGCGCATAAGGCCGGTATCCTCGGCAAGACGTACTATAGCCCGGGCGAGTTCTTCTCCCGAGGCCGGCTTAACCGTAAGGCCGTTCTTTCCATCCGTAACTATCTCTGTAAGGCCTCCCACTTTGCTTACTATACAGGGTTTTCCGGATGCCATAGCCTCCGCCGCGGCCAGTCCGAAACCCTCCTTGAGTGAAGGCATGCAAAAAATATCTATAGCGGCAAGGTATTCCGGCAAAGGCCTTTTCCCCGGGATAAGGAATATTCTTCCGGAGAAAGGGCTTCTTGCGGCCCGCGTTAAAAGATCGCGCGCTTCGGGACCCTGTCCCACCATAAGAAGAGAAAGGTTATTTATGTTTCCTGCGGCCTTATCGAAAGCCTCCACCAGATACCTGAACCCTTTAACCGAGGAAAATCTGCCTACAGTACCTACAACCATAGCACCTTCGTTAATGCCTATCTCCCTGAGAACATCCCCTCTCACTTGCTCCGGGATGTTTCCGTACTGCTTAAGATCTATTCCGTTATAAACCATCTCTACCTTTTCCTCGGACACTTTCATATCTTTCACAAGATGGTCTTTAACGCTTTTTGATATCGCAATGACCTTTTGCCCCCAACACGGCAGGAACCTTCTTGACAATCTGCGATGCTTGAAAAACCCGTGGCATGTAGTAACATAGGGTGTACCGGTAAGCCTGAAGACCGCTTCCGACATTACCTGTGTCACGCGAGTATGTGAATGTACGAGGTGAATTCCTTGTTCTCGTATCGTCCTGACCATTCCCGGAACGGCCCGCCATACCGCCGGGCCGAATTCCGATTTTGTCCTTATAGGCGCGTATATGTGGGGAATGCCGTCCCTTTCAAGACAAGTTTCAAGTTCGCCGCCTGAAGAAAGAACAGCCGTATCCACACCCGAGAGTTTCAGACATTTGGCAAGATTGACGGTATAGAACGCGAGACCGCCCTTGTTAAGATGTGTGGCCGCGAGAAGTATTTTCATATGCGTTATTCCCTGAAAGTTCCTCAGTAATAAGTTCCATAAGGGAATTGAACACTTCCCTGGCCTTTACATTGTTCATACACTTAAGGCCCTTGTTACAAAAAGTTTTATAGCACGGTGAGCATCTTATCTCCTTCCTGATCACTATTTTCTTTCCGCCCGAAGCAACATGCCTCGCGGGATCTGTCGGCCCGAAAATAGCTACAAAAGGCGTTCCCAGAGCTGAAGCTATGTGCATAGGAGCGCTGTCTCCCACAAGAAGAGCATCACACCTCTTTATCAAACTCACAAGCCGTCCAATATCGGTTTTTCCTATGGCGTTCATGGGTTTTGCCGAAGTTTTTTTAAAGAACTCTTCGGCTCTTTCAAGATCCTCTTCAAGGCCTATGGCCACCACTCTTATTCCTTTTTCCAAAGCCAGCATGTCGGCAAGTTCCGCTGTGCGCGCCATGCTCCAATTCTTGGTTTCCCATCTCCTGGATGCCGAAACGCTTATCGCTACCAGTTTCTGCCCGTTTTTCAGCCACCCTGAGCGCAAAAAATTTTCCACCCATTCCTCATCTTCTTTCCTGCTCCACAATTCGAGCTTATCATCTATTTTTGTTATCCCGGCCAAAGCCAGTACCTTGCCCTGATGCTCCACGGGAGACAATTTCTTTTTAGGAAGATTCGTTTTCCTGTTGAGAAGCACACTCAGTTTTCCGTTATTATATCCATACCTTTCAGGTATAGCCGCGAGAAAAGCTATAAGATGGCTTCTCCTGTTGTTCTGAAGGTCAATGGAAATATCCATATTCTCAGACCTCACCCGCTCGATGAATCTAAGAAAACCCGACCACTTGTCCCGTCCCTTGAGATCGCAGGTGATTATCTCATTGATGTACGGACACCCTTTCAGGATACCGCCGAAACGCACATCTACCAGCACCTTTATTATGGCCGTGGGAAATTTTTTGCGTATTGCCCTTAATGAAGGAACACTCAGTATAATGTCCCCCAAAGAACTTATTTTTACAACAAGCACGTTCTTACGGCAAAGTACTTCTTCATAAGCTTTAAGCTCAAGTTCCAGAGATCTCTTCAATGAATATTTTTCCTCCACCTGCCTGCGCGCCGCCGCGGCTACTTTATCCCGAAGCTCCATTGAATCCGCATATTTCATTATCTTACCGGCCATTTCCACCGGATCCATCGGTTCGCACAGAAGTCCGGTGTCGCCGTCCACGACATTTTCTATTACGCCTCCGACCCTCGTAGCCACTACAGGCACCCCTCTCGCCTGGGCTTCTATTATAGTCCTGCCAAACGCCTCCTGAGAGGTATTTGCCGACACTAAAACATCCAGCTCTCCCATAACCGAAACTACATCCTCGCCGCTGTCTTTAAATTCAACTATCTTGTCCACGGCAAGCCGTCTCGCGGCAAGTTCAAGATCTTTCATATATTCCGGCTTCGCCGAGGATATATCCCCCATAATTACCGCATGCACGTTCCGCGTTTTTCTGGAAACATATGAGACAGCTTTCAAAAAATCTATATGCCCTTTTATAGGTGAGTACCGAGCCACCATGCCCATCCTGAAAACTTTGCTTTTCCTTTGGGAAGGGCTGACAAAAAAGAATTTTTCAAGATCCACGCCTCTGGGAACTACATACATTTTCTGCGTGCTAAGACCGAAATTATCTTTCATGTAACGAGCCATAGTGGCGTTCGCAACTATCACTATCTTCCCCCACCCCATAACCCTGCTTATCAAATGTTTTTTGTACTGTCCATGGGCAGTGGTTATGAACGTCCGCTGTGTGTGCCGGGCGGCAAAATATCCGATAAGAGCCGGTATACGGCTTCTGGCATGGACAAGATCTATGTTCTCTTTTTTTATAATTTGTTTGAGCTTGAAATATGAATATATTCCTAAAAACAGGTTCTTTCTTCCCACGGGAAGAGCGTAATGCCTTACACCTCCTGCGGAAAGGCTCTTTTCCAGTTTTCCGCCTCCCGAAACGACAACCGACCTATGCCCTTTAAGAGCGAGGAACCGAGCCACCTCTACGGTGCCTTTCTCCACTCCGCCCACATTCAATTTCGGTACCAGCTGAAGAACGTTCATGCGATCCTTATCCGTCTTTATTTTTTCGCGCATAAGCTAAAAAAGCCTGTAGAGCTTCTCTCTTATGCGTCTGCCATCTTCATTCGTTTTAACGGCATCTTTGCTCTTAAGAGCTTCTTGCGCCTTTTCTCTGATCTCGCCGGGCTTTACCCGGGTCAGATATCCCCTCTGCTCCAGATCAAGCGCGAATCTTTCATATTTGGTAGTTCTATCGGTCTTTTTTATCGGACTAAAGACAAGGACCTTCTTCCCCGATGAAACCGCCTCGGATACCATGGAAATACTTTCCATGGATACTATCAGAATATCGCAGGATCTGATGATCTTTTCAACGGTATCCGTATTCTTGTCTCTGGTCCCTTTGACGAATGTTCCGCATCTTGCAAAATCCGCGGCCAGATCTCCGGCGGCGTCCTCAACTTCCGGAGATGTCCGTCTGGAGGTAGTTACATGCATATACCCGTCATGTTCTTCACAAAACCCATGGATCGACAAAAGAATATCTTTTACCAGCTTTTTCGGGAAAGAAAAATATTTATTGTCCCCGCCCACAAGAACTCCAACATTCAGCCTCTTATCCCCGCCATCTTCGGATCTATAATCATTTCCTGAACTTATAAGGTTAGGGGCAAGTTCCGTTATTATCCTGTTGTCATCCCTCTTTCTTTTCCCGGGTTTTTTTCTCATGTCATGCCTGGGAACAACTATAAGATCGAACTTCCCGCGGATAAGCGCCCCGGGGTCTAAAACGGCAACTGACCGGGCATAATTTTCTTCTTTCAGCATCATATTGACACCGGCAAGGCCGGAAGCCGCGCTTATTATTATATCTGCATGATTCCTTGTAACTTTCTCGTAGCTTTGCTTATCAAGCGCCCATTTCAAGAGACCGAGCCTGCCCTGGCAATTTCTTCCTAAAATCGGTGCGGCGATCTTAAAAATATTTTTTCTCATGCCGCTCGCGAAATTTATCCTGATCGTTATTACCCGAATATTCCCGGGATCATGCCCTTCACTAAGCCTGTATTTTTTTATTTCATTAACTATGGCCATTGACTGGTTGAGATGTCCCTTTTTCCCGTCGTCCAGCACCATTATCTTTCTCACAGGGTTCATCTTCCATTTCTTGTGCATCCAGAACCACTGTTCGGGATCTTCCTTGATATGTTTTTCCAGCATACGGTTATATTTTTCCATATAGGGCAATATATCCTCATCCTCTTTTATCGACATCGGCTCTTCCAGTACGAGTTCGTGATAAGGGCCCTTCCTCCTGTGGATAAAAGCCGGCAAAATAACCGCTCCGTCTTTTTGAGCCAGCCGGTAAGGGCCTACGGCAGTAGAAGCCGGCCTTCCGAAAAGTTCCAGAAGTTCCCCATGCGCTCCGGCATTCTGATCGGCCAGAAGTCCCACGCTTTTACCCTGGCGCAAAACCCTTATTAACCGTTTTATATCCGCGCCCTTACGGACCACCACGCTTCCCTTGGATTCGCGCAGTTTGTTGAAAAGCTCATTAAGCCTTTTCATTTTCTGGTCGCGGACCAGTATGTATAGCGGAAACCCTTTAACCGCGCTGGCCGCGAGACTAAGCTCCCAATTCCCGAAATGCGCCGAGATAAGTATCATACCTTTTGGATTTTTCGAGGAGCGCTCTATCCTTTCGAAATTCGTTATCGAAACGTACTTTTCGATATAGTCAGCGTCGACCTTGGTCATGGCGATAAGTTCCGCGAAAGTCTGCGCGGCCGAGGCGTATACCCCTCTGGCTATACGCCTTATCTCTTCCGGGGTTTTTTCATGACAAAAAGAAGCCCTTATATTTGCGTAAGTTATTTTTTTTCTGTTCCCGCTTAGCAGATAGAATATCCCGCTCAGAGCCCTGCCGAACCAGAGGTTGAAACTCATGGGCATAACATGCAGAACCCTGTTAAGAGCCAGTACGCTCAAAGACGCTATTAAGTCCAGCAATTAAGGTCTCCTTTCCTTCAGTTATCCTGATCTTGACGTTCAAGACAAGGATCTTGTCATCAATAGAGGACATATCCAGATCTTTCATTTTGACAAGATCTTTCGCTGTGGTCACTATGGTGCATATACCCATGGCCGCGCATTCTTCGGATATCCTGTCAATATCCGTCTGACGGTATTTATGGTGATCCCTGTAGAAAAAACTTTTCTTTATGTCAGCCTTAAGGGATATCAAAATATGCTCGAAATAATAAGGATCCGCTATTCCGCACACAACTGCAATCTCACGGCCCTTCACGGCGTCAATGTCATAAAACGCCCCCTCGGCATCCTTGAAAGAGACAGGTTCATGCCTTGACACTGCCACGGGTTTTCCGGAGCAGATACGGCTTACATACCGCCTTACCTCCTCTATCCTCTCAGAGGAAAGACCGTCTGTTTTGGTCAAAACAGCCAGATCAGCTCTCGACGCCGCGCTTACAGGTTCTCTCAAATTGCCGGCCGGCACCATACGGCCCGAACCGAAAATGTTTCTCGCGTCTACCAGAAGTATGTTCAGATCCCTTCTTATCCTTCTGTGCTGGAACCCGTCATCCAGTACGGCCACATCCCTGCCGTCGGAGAAAGCCATAAAAGCGCTTTTAAGCCTGTCCTGCCCGGTATATACGGGCACTTCAGCAAGTTCATCCTTAAGCATTCTGCACTCATCCCTGCCGTACCCGCGTGTAAGAACGGCCGGTTTTTTTCCGAAAGAGGTCAAAAGACCGGCTATCAGCATGACCATTGGTGTTTTTCCCGTACCTCCGAGAGTAATGTTCCCAACGCTTATCACGGGTATGGGAGCGGCATGCACTTTTCTTATCCCGGAATCATAACCTAACCACACCAATTTCACTCCGGCGGCGTACACGAAGGAAAGCAGTACTAATATCCGCTCCATAAATACCGGCATTTTTCCGTTCCGCCCGCCGGGTATCAGGGGCGCCAGGTACGTCAGTAACAATTCGTTCCCTCCACCGTACATTTTTTCTCGCCCGCTAAACAGTGCTTTATAACCTCCACGGTCTTGTACACAGCCCCGGAATTTTTTTCTATCACCGCTTTCACCTTTCTCTCAAGGGCGAGGCGTTTCTCTTCATCGAGCAAAAGCTCTTTCATGACGCTTCCCAGACACACAAGATTTTCCGCCATAACAGCGGCCCCACTCTCAATAAAACTATCCGCCACTTCGCGAAAATTTGTCATATGTGTCCCGAAAACAACGGCTTTGCCCCACCTGGCGGCTTCAATGGGGTTCTGCCCGCCCTTTTTGACCAGACTTCCTCCTATAAAAACAACCGTTGCCAGACTGTAAATATCCTTGAGATGGCCTATAGTGTCCACTATCATAACATCCGCTCTTTCCGACCCGGTTGTTCCCGCCCCCGAAAAGTCCGAAAAGAAACAACATTTTAACCCGGCTTTTTCTACATATATCCGGATGGCATCCTTTCTTTCTATATGCCTGGGAGCGATTATAAGTTTTACGCCTCCCGAAAGTGAGGAGCGCATCTTTACGAACTCATCAATTATCCCGCTTTCTTCAGGAAAGTGAGTACTACCGGCCACGATGACCTTCTTCCCCTCCGTAAAAATACATCCGATTCTTTCAACTTCGGCATCGTGTGCCGGCGAAAACGATGTGTCGAATTTTATATTGCCTGTAACCCTGGTCTTTTCCTCCCCGCACCCGAGAGCTTTCATTTTTTCGGCATCACGCTGTGTCTGCGCGCATACGGCAGAGAAACATCCGAATATTTTTTTTGTTATGTACCCAATTTTTTTGTATCTTCCAAAAGACCTGTCCGATATCCTTCCGTTCGCCAGGATAACCGGTATCCCCCGGGCAGAAGCCTGCTCTATCATGTTGGGCCAAAGCTCAGTCTCTACCATTACATAAGCTGACGGGTCTATCTGATCGAGCGCCCTTTTAACCACCCAGCTCAGATCTACCGGATAATAAAAAACCCCGTCAACGTTCTTTGACGCTTTCCGTATCATTTCGTTTCCGGTCGGGGTCGTTGTGGATATCACAACCGGTAATCCGGGAATTTCTTTCTTCAGTATCTCACATATCCTTGCCGCTACAAGAGCCTCTCCCACGCTTACCGCGTGTATCCACAGAGGTTTTTTAAAATCGGAAATTTCAGAAGGCAGCCTGGCGAATTTCTGAGAAAATCCGGAATGGAATTTACCCTTAACAGCCATCACGGGAACATAAAAGACGGCAAAAACACAAAAAAATATGTTATAGAGAAATCTCATATTATTACCTGTATCGTCATCCGCGTTAAGCTCTGGGATGCGCCGCGAAATATATCTCTTTTATACGCTGGTCCCCCATATGCGTATATATCTGGGTGGTCGAAAGGTTCTTGTGGCCCAAAAGTTCCTGAACACTTCTAAGATCAGCCCCGTTGTTCAATAAATGTGTCGCGAACGAATGTCTTACGGAATGCGGCGAAACCTTCTGAAGCATACTGATCTTTCCGACATACTTATCTATCATCCGCCTTACACCCCTGTCCGACAACCTTGTTCCGTTCTTATTCAAAAAAACGGCTCCGCCGCCTTTCGGAGAAAATCTCTTATTCTCCAAGTATTCCCTTAATGCCCTCTGGGCCGCTCCTCCCAGGAGAGCGATTCTTTCTTTTCTGCCTTTACCCCTGAGTTTTACCACTCCTCCTATAAGATCTATATCTCCCGTGTTAATGCCCACAAGTTCGCTTACCCTTGCCCCCGTGGAATACAAGACTTCCAGCATGGCCCTGTCCCTGAGCCCCGAAATCGTGCTTTTCAGAGGCGCTGTCACAAGGGCGGTAACCTCGGAAATGTCCATGAAAACCGGAAGTTTTTTGTCCAGTTTCGGAGTAAAAACACTTTGGGCGGGATTGGTCCTTATATATTTCTCCTTAACCAGGAACTTAAAGAACGACCTTATAGCCGCCAGTTTCCTTACCGCGGTCCTTTTGGAATTTTTTCTGTTTTTTAGCTCCGCCAGGAATCTCCGTATATCCAGATGCCCGATATCTCCGGGAGGAGGCGAACCCAAAAAACACAAAAGATCCTCAATATCCCTCCGGTAATTGGTCACGGTGTGATGCGAGGAATTCTTTTCTATTTCCATGTATTTGAGAAATTTCTCAAGAAACCTGTCCACGTCGGTCATCCCTCTTCAACTTTGCCCTCGTCACCGGGCCCCTCGCTATCCCCCGAGGGCAGCTTCCTTGAAGTGTACGTACATCTGGGAAAATTACTGCACCCGTAAAACGCGCCTCTTCTGGATTTTCTTTCCACCAGTTCACCGTCACATTCCGTTTCCGGGCACTTAACTCCCGTGGTTATGGACTTCGAGTTCCTGCATTCGGGAAACCCCGAACAGCTTATGAACCGCCCTCTTCTCCCCCACTTTATGACCATGGGCCTGCCGCACAAAGAACAGACTTCATCGGTAGCTTCTACTTCTTTTTTCATATCGCTCATTTTGCTCTTAGCTTCTTCAACAGTACGGGAAAATGGGCCGTAAAAATCCCTAAGCACCTTTTTCCAGTCTTCCCTTCCGTCTTCTATCCCGTCCAGCTCATTTTCCATCTTGGCGGTGAATTCGGGATCCACAACTTCCGGGAAATTATCCACCAGAAGACCGTTTACAAGAACGCCAAGTTCCGTAGGAGCCAGGCTTTTCTGTAAACGCTTGATATAGTGCCTGTCTGTAATGGTCCTTATTATAGGCGCGTAAGTGGACGGCCGGCCGATACCTTTTTCCTCCAGCTCCTTTACAAGAGAAGCATCGGTGTACCTCGGTAGAGGTTTTGTGAAATGCTGGCCGGGAACAAGTTTGACAAGATCCACTTCTTCGCCCTTCACAAGGTCGGGGATCTTATTTATACCCCCCTCTTCCGCTATATTCCCGCCATAAACTCTCAGATGTCCGTCAAAAATAAGTTTCGCGCCGCCGGAATGCAGATCATATTCTCCCGCTTTGATCCCCACAGCAAGAACAGAATAAAGAGCATTTGTCATTTGGCTGGCCAGAAAACGGTTCCATATAAGTGTATAGAGCTTTGCTTCATCCTCTGAGAGGAATGAGGCCACCTGCTCCGGTTCTCTCAAGGGAAGCGTGGGCCTTATAGCCTCATGGGCTTCCTGCGACCGTTTCCCGGATTTGTAGACAGGTATCTTTTCGGGCAGGTAGTTATCCCCGTACTTTTCAGATATGAATTTCCTGGCTTCCGTGGAAGCGTCATCTGCTATCCTCACCGAATCCGTCCGCATGTATGTTATTAGACCTACACTCCCTTCTGCGCCTATTTCCACACCTTCATAAAGACGCTGAGCCACCCTCATTGTCTTAGAAGCCGGAAAGTTAATTTTATTGAAGGCTTCCTGCTGCAGGATAGACGTCGTATAAGGAGATCTCGGATGGCTTTTCTTTTCTTTGCGGAACACATCTTTTACCACATACCTTTCTTTCTCAAGGTCCGATATCATTCGCTCGGCTTCCCGGACATCCTTAATATGTACCTTCTCCCCCCTGTACTTGGTAAGTTTGGATGTGAACTCGCCTGAATTTACGTCATTGTCCTTTTTCTTGAGAAGAGCCTCTATGCTCCAGTATTCCTTGGATGTGAAATTCTTTATTGCCTCTTCCCTGTCTACGATAAGCCTGACCGCCACAGATTGCACCCTGCCCGCGGATAGCCCTCTTGTGACCTTGCCCCATAAAAGAGGACTTATCAGATAGCCCACGATCCGGTCAAGTATCCGCCTGGCCTGCTGGGCGTTTATTTTGCTCATATCAAGTTCTCTCGGGCTGGAAAAAGCTTCCTTAACGGCCTTGGCTGTTATCTCGTCAAAACTTACACGCAGGAAATCCACTGAATCCAGTTTTTTTTCAAGCTGGTTTTTTATATGCCAGCATATGGCCTCTCCTTCCCTGTCCGGGTCGGCCGCAAGATACACAGCCTGGCAGGGCGCCGCTTCTTTCTTTATGGCGGTAAGATACTTGGACCTTCCCCGCATTACTATGTATTCGGGGGAAAAATCGTTATCAAAATCTATTCCCATTCTGGAAGCGGGAAGATCCACAATATGCCCCATGCTCGCCATTACTTTATAATCACGGCCAAGTATCTTGTTTATGGTCTTGGATTTTGCCGGCGATTCCACTATAACAAGAAATTTCTGTTTCTTCTGCTTCTTCCTGCCGCCGATTTTCTTTTTAGCCATTCTCCGTCTCCTTGGGAGCTTTTGAAATTTTTGTGACCTCGAACACACTCTCCATTCCTGTTATTCCGCGTCTCATATCATGGAACGCTCGTACATGGCACCGGGACAGGCCTTGATCATACCTTTAAGCTCCAAAGATAAAAGGACCCCGTGGATCTCGCCTGAGGCGAACCCCGAGTGAACCCTTATTTCGTCTATATGCGCTCTACCTTTCTCCGGGATGGCTTCCAGCACTTTCCCATGGCCATCCGAAATATCTTTTTCGATCATGAGATTCCTCTCCGTAGCCCCTGAGGGGATCTCATCAAGTATGTCTTTCGCCGAAAGTACAAGCTTAGCTCCGTTCTGTATAAGTAAATTCGTCCCCGAAGACGTTATACTGCCTATCGGACCGGGAACGGCGAAAACCTCTTTTCCCTGTTCAAGCGCGAAATCAGCCGTTATAAGCGCTCCGCTTTTTTTTGCGGCCTCAACTACGACCACCCCGAATGACATGCCGCTTATAAGTCTATTGCGCCTTGGGAATGTGAAGTTGGACGGCCGGGTATAACAGGGGAACTCTGTCATTACGGCGCCGCGACGGCATATCTCCCGCGCCAGTTTTTCCGAACCCTCGGGATAAAAGTATTTAAAACCCGTACCCATTACGGCGACTGTACGGCCGTTCGCCTTTAACGCCCCCCTGTGCGCGGCGGAATCTACACCGCTTGCCATCCCGCTTACTACAATTACGCCTTCACTGGCGAGGCTTTCCGACAATTCCTCGGCCGAACGCATTCCGTAAAGAGAACATCGCCTTGAACCCACAACAGCCGCACAAACATCCTTATCTCTCGGCAAAACTCCTTTGTAGTAGAGTACCGGCGGAGGATCATAGATGTTACGGAGATTTTCGGGATAATCTTCATCTACAAGGCTCAGGACGTTTATATTTTCTTTTTCAATATACCCTATTTCTCTTTTATATTGATCCGACTCCCTGGAAAAGCGTATCTTTTCCGCCGCTCTTAAAGGAGCGCGGGATATCTCAATTATTTCATTCTCATTCATGGAAAATATCGCGGATACGCTTCCGGAATGTTCGAGAAGTTTTTTTATCCTTAAGGGTCCCAGCCCGTCTATGAGATTAAGCGCTATCAGGTCTGAACATTCGCGGCTCTTTATATTCATTCCGTCCCGCCTTCTTTTCGTATCATGGCCAAAAATATATCCGTAAGGCTCGGGTCAAGCTTATGGCCTTTTTCATATTCCATTATTGCCACAGCTTCCTCCCGGGAAAAAGCCTCACGGTAAGGCCTGGCAGCCGTAAGGGCCTCATATATGTCCGCGACGCTCAATATCCTTGCCTCAAGAGGTATGGACTCTCCCGATATCCCTTCGGGGTACCCTCTGCCGTCATAGTTCTCATGATGCCCGGACATTATCGAGACTATATCTTTGAGGAGATATATTCTCGAGAGAAGATCGGCCCCCCATACGATATGTTTTTTAATGTGTTCGAACTCTTCAGTGGTAAGTTTGCCTTTTTTGAAAAGCACTGCGGGGTTCACAGCCAGTTTTCCCAGATCGTGAAGGAGAGACGCCGTTTTTAGGTTTTCCATTCTCCGGACGCCGAGACCCACTTCCCGGCCAAGCCTTTCGGCAAAGATCATAGACCTCAGAGCATGCTTGGCCGTATCGGGATCACACTTTTCCGAGGCGTCAAAAAGAAGCCGCGCGAGTTCTGTCCGCACCTCTTTGATCTTTCGTTCGTCAATAACGTGTTCTCCTGATCTTTTCCTCATGTCTTTTTCGGTCTCAACGCCCATTAAAAAGTACATCTTTTCCACGTCATGGTTCGATAAGGAGAGAGCCGTCCAAAGCACCCTGGCATCCTCGCTTTTGCCGCGTATCACCGAGACATCGAACTGCAATAATTTTTCATCTTCTTTAAGAACGGTAAGAAGTCCTCGCACCGCCTTTTTTTTACCGTCGGGAATAATAAGGTCCACCCAGTCCGCCCCGGAAATATCTTCGGCCCTGAGTGAGAAGAATTCAAGGAATCTCCGGCTGACATGTTTTATTCGGCCTTTCTGGTCTGTAACAATAGATGGAGCGTCTATATTGCTGAGGATCTTGTCAAAGAACAGTTCAAACAGGACTATTTTCGCGTTAGCCGTTCTGTCATCTGAAGTTTCACATCGCCTGGATATCATCCAGCATCCTCCTGATCTCGTCGGCAACCTCATCGGGACAAAGGCCGGTCGTATCTATATGGAAATCCGACTCTAAATAACAACTTTTTCTTTTTTCGAGAAGCTCCTCTATTTTTTTAACAGGGTCTTTCACATTAAGAAGCGGCCTGTCCGAAGAGCTCCCCACCCTTTTTAATATCGCTTCAGGACTTGCCCACAAACAGAACACCGTCCCCGATGCTTTAAGATTTTTAAGATTTTCCCGGTCAATAACGGCTCCGCCGCCGCAATCTATTATCCGGCATCCCTGTTCTGAGCTTAGCTCTTTTATTATTTCCCGTTCCAGATTTCTGAAATAAGTTTCCCCCTTCACCCGAAATATCTCGTTTATGGTCTTCTTTTCGCGGCTTTCAATGGTTTTGTCAACGCTTACATGCGGCATCGACATTTTTACAGATAGCTCCTTCGCCACCGCCGTCTTGCCTGTTCCCATAAAACCCGTTAAAACTATGTTTTTCATGATCAATAAGAAGATCCCGGTTCTCCCGCCCCGGCACCCTTATCTTTTACATCCTCTTGAGAGCCTTGAGATATCCCATATAATTACGTTTTATCTCCGTGACGGAATCAGACCCGAATTTTTCCATAAAAGCCGAAGCTATTTCAACGGCCGCAACGGCTTCGGCGACGACAGCGCAGGCAGGAACAGCGCAGACATCGGATCTTTCCCGGGAAGCTTTGCTCGGCTTTTTCGTCCTTAAATTAACAGTGTCAAGCGGAGAAGAAAGAGTGGCAATGGGTTTCATGAATCCTCTCACCCTTACTTCCTCGCCGTTCGTAACCCCGCCTTCTATCCCTCCGGCATTATTGGATGGTCTTGAAAAAGACTTTTCCCGTTTGCCATAGACAATAGTATCATGCAAAGCCGATCCGGGCAGGCCTGAGCCTTCAATGCCGTTTCCTATGGATACCGCTTTTACCGCAGGTATGGACATTATTGCCCTGGCCAGCGCGGAATCTATCCGCCGGTCCCATTGAACATAACTTCCCAACCCCGGCGGGATCTTTGAGATAATAACCTCGAAAGAACCTCCCAAAGTATCGCCTTCAGAGGCGGCGCGGTCTATCTCAAGGCACATCAATTTTTCGGCCTTGGGATCAGCGCAGTTAAGTTTTCCAAAACCGGCGGTTCTTTTCTGTATCTCATTGAAAGATAATCTGCCGGACCCGGCCTCAACTTTTCCTACGGACATAACATGGCTTAAGACCTTTATCCCGAATTCCCTGAGAAAAACCCTGGCTACCGCCCCGCAGGCTACGCGGGAAGCTGTCTCCCTGGCACTCGCCCTCTCAAGCACATCCCTGGCATCCGTAAGCGAATATTTCATTACCCCCGCAAGATCGGCATGTCCGGGGCGGGGGTCAAGAACATCCGGCAGGGAATCAATTTTAAAGTCACGGTTCTGTATGAAAATCCCCACCGGGCTGCCTATGGTCCTTCCTTTTCTGCAGCCAGATATTATCTCGGCTCTGTCCGACTCTATGGACATTCTCTTTCCGCGGCCATACCCCTTCATCCTTCTTTTAAGCTCGCTGTCGATATCCCCCGGAGTCAGTTTAAGCCCCGCCGGAACACCCTCTACCAGAGCCAAAAGGCCTTTACCGTGGGACTCTCCCGCCGTCATATACCTGAGCATTTATGCCTCCCGTGATTTACCTTTCCAGAAAAACCGCGTTACAGCGGCAGCAAATAAGATATTATATCTTTACCCCACAAAAGACTTATTACTGAAGCTATGGCCAAATAAGGGCCATACGGTATAACTTCGCTCTTAAACTTTATTCTCATAAAGATCCCTACGCCGGCACCAAAAAAAGGAGCCAGGAAAAACGCAATTATCACCAATTGCCACCCTAAAAAGGCGCCTGCCATGGCCATAAGCTTTACATCGCCTCCTCCAAGCGCCTCGCGGCGGAATATCATTTCTCCGAAAAATCCCATAAGGAACATTACTCCTCCACCCGCAAGTACTCCAAGCAAAGAATCAAAGAAAGCGGCAAGACGGCTATCTTTAGCTCCGGGGTTAAGCGCCGTAACAAGAACTATCCCGACCAGAATACCGGGCAATGTTATGATATCCGGTAATTCCTGCGTTTCTATATCTATGAAAGATAACGCTATAAGCGAAAGAACGAACAGCCAATATATAAAGAAAACAGGCCATCGGTCAAAAAATAACAAAAGAACTACCCCGCTCAACCCGGAAATAAGCTCTACCGCAGGATATCTGAGGGGTATCTTCCTTAAGCAATCGCGGCATTTTCCCAGCAATAACACATAACTTAGTATGGGTACATTGTCAAACCATCTTACGGGCCTTTCGCAAAACGGGCAATGCGAAGGAGGAGAAACTATAGACTTTCCCAGGGGAACCCTATACACGCAGACGTTCAGGAAGCTCCCCAGAACGGCTCCGCAAATAAATACTACGAAATATTCCATCCGTATTGTTCCTTGATTGTAGCCGGCAAAGAAGACCGCATTACCGATTTTATCTCACAAAGATCATATTCTTCCCGGGTCCATATCATAAAAGAAAGTGCTGCCTGGTTGACGAGCATTCCAAGCCCGCCGGATGCCGGCAAACCTTTCTTTTTCCAGGAACTTATCATTTCGGTCTCTCTGGCATAAACAAGATCGTAAAGAGCCGCCCTTCCTCCGGGACATCCTCCGGGAAGAGGCAGCGGGTCCCCCTCTTTAGTCCCGAGAGGCGTGGCATTTACCACAAGATCACATTCCGAAGCCCTCATTATCAGATCATCGTCACCGGCCGTTACGGCATAACTATCGCCGAAACAGGAAATGAGATCGTTCAAAAGAGCCTGTTTTTTATCATTGTCGATGTCGTATACAAATATCTTTCCCGGCTTAAGATCCCGGCTAAGCAGATAAAAGGAAACTGCCCTGCCCGCTCCTCCGGCGCCCAGCAAAAGGACATTTTTCCCGGACAGCTTTTCTAAAGACAGCTCAAGATCATCTTTCAAGCTTTCGGCAAATCCCGGACCGTCGGTGTTAAACCCTTCAAGGCGGCCGGGATCAGATCTGATAGTGTTAACCGCCCCGATCTTCCTGGCGCCTTCCTCAACAAGGTTTGACCCGCTTTCCAGCATTATTTCCATCACGTCCGCTTTATACGGCACAGTAATGTTAAGTCCCGAAATCTCGCGGGCATTCACTCCTTCCACAAACTCCCGGAGATGCGATGGCTTTACGTCAAAAATAACATACTCAGCGTTTATACCGAAATGTCCGAAAGCCGAATTATGCATACAAGGAGAAAGGGAATAACTTATGTTGCTCCCCAAAAGCCCGTAGACTCTTTTTTCTTTTGTAGCCTCCATCGGCATCAAGCCTTTCCGGACAGGCTTTGTCGGGAAGCAGAACCCTTCCGGGCGTTTTTGTTTTTACCAAAAACAACACTGCCGCGGTTTATAGCTCCGATATAAGCCCGAAGGCTTGCTTCTATAACATCAGTGCTGGTCCCTCTCCCGATAACCATCCGGCCGTTAAATTCAAGTTTTACGCTTGCCTCGCCAAGAGCGTCCTTGCCGCTCGTAACAGCTCCCACCTTATAATCCACAAGTTTACATTTCTCTTTAGTGGCTTTCTCTATGGCCTTGAAACACGCGTCTATGGGGCCGTCCCCGCCGGCCGAAGCGCCTACCTCTTTCCCGCCATGTTCAAGCCTTACTTTCGCGACAGGCTTAAGCTTCTTCCCGCTTGTTACTTCAAAATCGACAAGTTTGTATTTCTCTTCCACAGCGTCGAGCCCTTCTTCGATTATTGACGCGAGATCTTCGTCATAGATCTTCTGCTTTTTATCCGCAAGAGCCTTGAACCTCATGAAAGCCCCGTCTATTTCTTCATCGGACAGGGAGAAACCGAGTTTTTTGATCCTGTCGGAAAAAGCGTGGCGTCCGGAAAGTTTGCCAAGAACTATCTTACTTCCCTCAAAGCCTACATCCTGCGGTCTTATTATCTCGTAGGTGACCCTCTTCTTCAAAACACCATCCTGATGTATCCCCGATTCATGACAAAAGGCGTTCTCACCTATTATGGATTTATTAGGCTGTACAGGTATCCCGGTAAGCTTGCTTACAAGCCTGCTCGTCCTGTAAAGCTCCCTGGTATTTATTCCCGTCGATATCCCCTTAAAAATATCCTTTCTCATTCTGATGGCCATTACTATTTCTTCAAGCGCCGCGTTCCCGGCTCTTTCCCCCAACCCGTTTATGGTACATTCCACCTGCCGGGCGCCGTTAAGTACGGCTGAAAGAGAATTACTCACTCCAAGCCCCAGGTCATTATGACAGTGTACGCTTATAACGGCCCTATCTATGTTCGGCACATTTTCTTTTAAATGTTTTATGGTCTCTCCAAACTCCACCGGTACGGCATACCCTACGGTATCGGGGATGTTAACGGTACCCGCTCCCGCTTTTATCACTTCTTCCACCACTCTGGACAAAAAATCCAGTTCCGTCCTCGAAGCGTCTTCCGGGGAAAACTCAACATCGGAGCATTTTTTCCTGGCATATTTCACCGCTTCGACCGCCGTCTCCAATATCTCTTGTTCGGCCTTCTTGAGCTTATACTTCATATGTATCTTGGAAGTGGCCAGGAAAACATGTATTCTCGCCCTTTTAGCTTTTTTCAGAGCTTCAGCCGCATCGTCTATATCTTTTTTTGTAGCGCGGGCAAGCCCGCATACAACACATTTCTTTATGTGTTTTGAGACCGTCTTTACCGCTTCCAGATCTCCGGGGCTTGTCCTGGGAAAACCCGCCTCTATTACATCCACTCCCAGATGCTCGAGCTGCAGAGCTATCTTAAGCTTCCCGTTAACGTTCAAACTTGCTCCCGGTGTCTGCTCCCCATCCCTGAGAGTGGTGTCAAAAATGCTTATTTTTCCGTGTTTCATGGCTTTCCTCACCGTATACGGTTATTCCATCCACGGCATCATGCCGCGAAGTTCCTCTCCCACCTTTTCTATCTTGTGCTGTTTTTCCTGTTCGGTTATCCTGTTATAATTCGGGCGCCCGTCGCGGTTTTCTTTTATCCACTCTTCGGCAAAACTTCCCGATTGCACTTCCTGCAATATTTTTTTCATTTCCGCCCTCGTATCGGCGTTTATAACCCTTTTACCCCTTGTTATGTCGCCGTACTCCGCGGTATCCGAAACTCTTTTCCTCATTCCGGATATGCCGTACTTATAGACCAGGTCCGTTATCAGCTTGAGTTCGTGAAGGCATTCAAAATAGGCTATCTCGGGCTGATATCCCGCTTCAACCAGCGTATCGAACCCCGCTTTTATAAGCTCGGAAGCTCCCCCGCAAAGCACAGCCTGTTCTCCGAAAAGGTCCGTTTCCGTCTCTTCTTTAAATGTGGTTTCGATAACACCCGCCCTTGTGCCCCCTATGGCCTTAGCGTAAGCCAGAGCTTTCTGCCGGGCATTACCCGTGGCATCCTGATGTACCGCTACGATACACGGAACGCCTTTTCCCTGTTCATACATCTCCCTGACAAGCGCTCCCGGCCCCTTAGGCGCCACCATAAAAACATCCACGTTCTCCGGAGGCAGTATCTGTTTGAAATGGATATTAAAACCATGCGAAAAAGCAAGCGCGCTTGAAGGTTTAAGGTTTTTTTCGATGCATTTTTTATAAACATCGGCCTGCACATGGTCCTGAGTAAGTATCTGGACGATATCCGCCTCTTTAGCGGCCTCTTCCGCCCCCATAACGGCAAAACCGTCTTTAACGGCCTGGTCATAGTTCGGGGTGCCCTTAAGTTCGCTCACCAGGACATTTATGCCGCTATCCCTCAGATTAAGGGCCTGTCCCCTGCCCTGTATACCGTAACCGATTATAGCGACCTTAAGGCCCGCTATCACTTTAAGGTCCGCGTCTTTGTCATAATACATTTTAGCCATTTCAGTTCTCCTTTTTTGTTCTTTTTGAGAGTTTTGCAAAATGGACTTTCATTCCGTCGTTGCGAGGAACGAACGAAGTGAGCTACGAAGCCCTTCGTCTCGTGGGAACATATGAGGCTCAGGATTTCGGCAGACTTAGCATAGGGCCGAAGTAATCTCAATAAATACAATAAATTATAAGGTTGCTTCGGTCGCTTAGCTCCCTCGCAATGACGTGAAAAAGCTATTTTGCATAACTCTATTTCTGTTTTTTATGGTAGCGCTCTCCGATCAATTATCACATTGTATAGCTATTTTCCCGGTGCGCACTATCTCCGTTATTCCATAAGGCCGTAAAAGTTCTATAAGCGCCTTTATTCTGTGCTCGTCGCCTGACTCCTCTACGGTCACGGACCTTTTACCGATATCCACTATTTTCCCTCCGGTAGAATCGACTACCTGAACTATCTTTTCCCTGCTCTCAGTGCTGTCGGAACTCACTTTTATAAGAATGAGCTCTCGACCTACATATTCTCCCCCCGTAAGGTCGTATACCCTTATCACGTCTATAAGCTTGTTGAGCTGTTTTTTAACCTGCTCCAGTATCTGTTCATCGGCATCGACCACTATGGTCATCCTTGAAACCTCCGGATCTTCGGTCTCTCCGACAGCCAGAGAATCTATATTGAACCCCCTGGCCGAAAAAAGCCCGGAAATTCTCGCCAGAACGCCGAATTTATTCTCAACTAAAGCCGCTATAACAAATTTTGCCATGACATCTCCTGTTTTTTCCTTATAGCCGGACGGCCTCGCGGATACACGTCCTTTTCACCTGTTACCCTTAAGAAAGTCCGTGTATCATTCTGTCTATGGCCACTCCCGCGGGGACCATAGGATAAACATTCTCTTCTCTCTCGATGATGAAATCCATGATGACCGGCCCTTTCTCTTCCAAAGCTTTTTTGATAGCTCCATCGACTTCCTTTTTCTCGGTAACCCTTATCCCCATAGCTCCGTAACTTTCCGCAAGCTTGACAAAATCGGGGCAATATCTGCTTATGTCCTCCGAAAGGCACACATACGCGTACTTCTTCTTGTAAAAAAGTTCCTGCCACTGTCTCACCATACCCAGCCATCCGTTGTTCAGGATAGCTATTTTAACGGGTATCTTCTCGAGAACGGCGGTAGCCATCTCCTGTATATTCATCTGTATGCTCCCGTCCCCCGCGATATCAAAAACTATGGCGTCCGGACATCCCACCTGGGCCCCTATCGCCGCGGGAAAACCATACCCCATTGTCCCGAGCCCGCCGCTGGATAACCATGTCCGGGGTTTTGTATATGTGTAGAATTGCGCGGCCCACATCTGGTTCTGTCCCACCTCTGTACTTATTATCACTTTCTTGTCCCTGATGATATCGCATATCCTTTCAACAACATACTGCGGCCTCAACTTATCGTCTTTCTTATAGGTCAGGGGAAGTTTTTTCTTCCATTCGTTTATCCTGCCATGCCACAGCGCATATTCCTTCACATCAACCATCGTTATAAGCTCTTTTAAAACTTCTTTAGCATCGCCTATAACCGGTATGTCAACCCGTACATTTTTACCCACACTTGACGGGTCCACATCTATATGCGCTATTGTGGCCTCCGGAGCAAAATGATCTATCCTTCCCGTGACCCTGTCGTCAAAACGCGCGCCTACCGCTATTATGAGGTCGGCGTTCTGCACCGCGTTATTGGCATAAGCCGTTCCGTGCATTCCAAGCATGCCTAAACTCAGAGGGTCGTCCTCCGGAAAAGCCCCCAGCCCCATCATTGTCGTGGTAACCGGAATATTGGCCTTTCTGGCAAGTTCAGTGAGCTCTTTTGCCGCCTCTGAAAGCACAACTCCTCCGCCCACATAGAGCAGCGGCCTTTCACTTTTTTCTATGGCCTTGACTATCCTTTTTATCTGTCCCAAATGCCCTTTTACAACTGGATTATAACTCCTCATATCAACTATTTTAGGGTATTTGAACTCCGTCTCATGCATCTGAACATCGACCGGAAGATCTATTAATACAGGCCCCGGCCTTCCGGTGCGGGCTATATGGAAGGCCTCTTTAACCGTACGGGCTATATCCTTAACGTCCTTTATCAGGTAATTGTGTTTGGTAATAGAACGTGTTATCCCTACTATGTCGGCTTCCTGAAAAGCATCATTACCAATTAGAACAGACTTGACCTGCCCGGTTATGGCAACCATGGGAATAGAATCCATATGGGCCGTAGCGATCCCCGTAACAAGATTCGTGGCCCCCGGTCCCGAAGTGGCCATACACACCCCGACCTTCCCCGTCGCCCTGGCATAACCGTCAGCCGCATGAGCAGCGCCCTGTTCATGCCTCGTTAAATGAAATGTTATGCTTTTTTCGTCATAAAGAGCGTCGTAAAGAGGAAGAACAGATCCCCCGGGATACCCGAAAATATGTTCAACTCCTTCTTCACAAAGACATTTAACCAGAATTTCCGAACCCTTAAATTTTGCCATTTTCACCCGCCGTTATAATAGTAATACGCTCATAATGCCTAATACTCTCAGTCCAAAAACAAAATCCAGTATATCACAAAGCCCTCCCTTGTCAACAACCCTCCCAAAAGGGGTCAAGTCTTAATATTTAATATTTAAGTTTTGTTTGACGGTCTTTGCCAGCAACTCAATTTCTTCTATAAACTCTTTGCTATTTTCCGCCATCAGTCTGGATTGGCTGCAATAATTTGATATTAAAGCAAAAGAGGCCCCATCCAGCGCATCGCATATGTTCCTGCATGGGATATGCAGATATTCGCGGCACATATACACGAATTTTCTTCTCTTCTTTACCATCTCTCTTTCTTTTGATATACCAAAAACACTTTTATCCCAACCTTCAAGTTTTTCCACCAAAAGATCCGCTACAGCATCAGCTGATACAGGTGTCTCCGCCTCTTTACATTGGGGCACTTCCCGAACTTCTATATCTTTTCCTCTGATCAACTCCCCGATCTTTTTCTTAAACTCTTTCCCCCCGAGTAGTGCCGGCCACTTCACTCTTTCCAACATATTTTCCAGATCTTCGGGAACTTCCTGTTGCACGAACGCATCCATTTTCTGCCTTGAACTTTTCTCATATTTACCGAATTTGCTTAATGCTATGTCTTTCGTTAACCATTCCGGACCCTCCTCGCTTAGCATATAACTCCTGTGGCTCGTCCATTTATGGTCGATTATTCTCTCCACGATCTTCGCCTTTAAAGGATTTCTGTGTATATATCTTATCAATTCCTGGAAATATGTATCCTCTTCTATCACAATTGATTTAAACCTGCCTTTAAAAAGGCTGCCTTCATATCTGTAGCGTTTATTGATCTTCTGTGTATAGACACCGTTGAGATGTCTCATAGCTCTTGATAAATTGGCGTTTGGGGTTCGGATGAGAAGATGGTAGTGATTCGGCATCAGGGAATAAGCATGTACTTCTATCCGGAACAATCTCACACATTCCCCGAGAACTTTCAAAAATAACCTATAGTCAGGGTCAGATTGGAAGATCTTTTCTCGTCTTCTGCCCCGGTTCATAACATGATACCATGCCCCAGGATATTCTATTCGTAAAGGCCTTGCCATAAAACAATTGTATCACAGCACTCAGTTTTGTAAAACTAAAATATTAAGACTTGACCCCTTTAGTGACTCTGGGGACTCTGTCGGTTATTTGGGAGAGAATTTCGTAGGGTATTGTTCCTGAAAGTTTTGCTATGTTCTCTATTTGTATCTCTTTTCCCTGCTGTTCGCCTATCAGGACAACTTCATCTCCGGCTTTTACTCCGGGGACATCTCCTACATCGAGAAGTGTCTGGTCCATAGTTACCATCCCTACCACTCTTACATATTTTCCCCTGACCAATGCCTCTGCCTTGTTAGAAAGTATCCTTCCGTAACCGTCGGCATATCCTATGGGGATGGTAGCTATTTTGGTATCTTTCTGTGTAATGTAAGTCCGGCCGTAGCTTATGGACCTGCCCGGAGGAACATCCTTAAGATAAACTATTTTGGTCTTAAGGCTCATTACCGGCTTAAGCCCTATTTTCCCCGCCATATTTCTTTTCGGGCATACGCCGTACAAAAGTATGCCCGGCCGCGCGAGATTGAAATGCGCCTCATCCCAGTCCAGAACAGCTACACTATTGGCGGCATGCGCGTATTCTATCCTGATATTTTCCAACTCTAAATCTCTCCTTACTTTGTCAAAACATGAAAGCTGCATTTTTGTGAACATCTTGTCTCTTGCCGCGGAAGAAAAATGGGTATAAATTCCTTCAACGTCTATTTGCCGGCAAGAATGCGCCTTTTTTATAAGGTCAAGCGCGTTCTCGTGCCAAACCCCTATACGGCCCATGCCGGTATCTATTTTTATGTGTATTTTCGGGCGGATACTTGCTTTAGAGGCAATGTCTACAAGACCTTCCAACAGTTCCCCGTCGCTTAAAGTGAGGGTTATGTTGTTCTTGACACAGACTTCGGCTTCCTCTTTCAGGACAGCACCCATAACAAGGATCGCGACATTCAGGCCTTTTTCTCTTATTTTCAGGGCTTCATCAACGGTAGCTACTCCCAGATAGTCTATTCCGCCTTCCACAAGAGATCTGCTGACGGCCGAAAGCCCATGACCGTATGCATTGGCCTTTACAACGGCCATTATCTTGACCTTCTCCCCGAGAAGGCATTTGATAACGCCGAGATTATGCCTCAAGGCGGAGAGGTCGATTTCGGCCCATGTGGGCCTGTAATTTTTTGATGTCATATTTCTCCAGTTGCCGTCGGCCGGAGCATTAAGACCTGTCACCGTTTTACTTTTTCAGAATATTACATTCCTTGGAATATAGATACATCGGTTCCAGATCTCCGGCCGGGATCTCCGCCTCGGACGAAAGGCGTAGAGCTGTCCTGCCTATATCCACCGCTCTGGGAAACCAGTCAACATTATCCATTATCCGGGCCATAGGCCACTTCTGTAATTCACTTCTGTATTTGTCTATAGCGCTTCCGAAAACCACCGCTTCCTCTGTTATTTTATCTTTGATGCTCTCTACATTGCAAAGCATATATTCTGTCCTCTTTTCCGGCCCCCCGACGCGGCTTCTTTCATACACACATGCGTACACCTTTCCCTTGTGCGCGTCAAGAACAGGGACTATAAGTTCTTTGCCTTCCGGAGCGCGCATGGCTATGGCGTCAAGCGAAGAAACGGCTACAATCCGGGGACGTATTACCAAAGACAGCCCCTTGACCGTGGAAACACCTATTCGAAGCCCCGTGAAAGATCCTGGCCCCACTCCTATCGCGAGAAGCTCGATATCATGAATGCTCCACCCGGCTTTTTCAAGAATGTCTTTTATCCTCGGAACAAGTATTTCACTGTGTTTTATTCCGGCCCTCTCATGTATCTCAGCGGCCACATCGCCGTTATCGAGGCATGCCAGACTTAAAAACTCTGTTGATGTGTCGAAAGCAAGTATTTTCATGCTGATCTCCGTGCCGATATGAATTTTTCTATGATATTCTCAGGACGTTCCCCAACAGCCCTGAAACTCACGATCCTTTCGTCGTCTTTACCGTAACAGATAGTCACCTCAATATATTCATCCGGAAGTATATCGGATATATTATCGGCCCATTCCACGGCCGTTACCCCCTGGGCGTAAAAATACCTCTCATAGTCTATGGTCTCATTAAAAAGTCTACCGCAAAAACGGTAAACATCAAAATGATATAAAGGCACCTTTCCGTCATATTCCTTGACCGCTACAAAGGACGGGCTGTTCACATAATTGTACCCGTCGACCCCGAGGCCTTTTGCCAGGCCTTTCACAAAAACGGTCTTCCCCGCGCCAAGCTCGCCGATAAGAGCTATAAGGTCTCCTCCGGCCATCATTCCGGCAAAACTTTCCGCAAGTTCCATGGTCTCTTCACAGGACCTTGTGATAAATTCTATTTTTTCTTTCATAAAACATTCAACCTGATCTGCTGTTCCCAAAATGATCATAACAACGCATTTCAAGATCGGCCGTCCTGCCGGAAGATCTCATTATCTTGATCCCCTGTGAAGCGGCCGTAATTTTACCGATAACAAAGAAGCCCGGGAGGCTCGCGCCTTTACGCCGTGAAATAAGCTTTTCCGCTTTCTTTTTTTCCATTGTGAACAATAGCTCAAAACTTTCGCCATAGTGCATAGCATCTTCCATGGAAAGCCCGGCAGAAAGAGGTATGTCCTTTTCGAATAATATACACCCCGTTCCGCTTTCCATGCAGATCCTCCCCATATCCGAGGCTATCCCGTCGGAAACATCTATCATCGCGCCGGGCTTGTAATATTTTACCAAAAACCGCGACTCGGAAATTCTCGGAATAAAATCCAGATGCTCTTTTCTGCCGTTCCTGACAGGGCCAGTTATCAGAACAAGATCGCCTTCTCTGGCCCCGGAACGTGTCACAAGATCTTTTTTAAGAACCTTCCCTATTATTGAAACATCTATCACCAGCTTTTCCGACCTTACGGTATCTCCTCCGGCTAATTGTATCCCGTATTCCCCGGCTATGCCGGATATTCCCTTGTATATCTTAAGAGCATCGGACGCCTTCATCCCGTAAGGCATTCCTATGCTCACGGTAATATACATGGGACGCCCTCCCATAGCGGCAACATCGCTTATATTTACCGCCACGGATTTTCTTCCTATTCTTTCATACCCGTCCTTTATGCGAAAATGCGTTCCTTCAGTTATCATGTCGGAACCCCAGACAAAAAAAGTGTTTTTGTCTTTCTCCATAACGGCGCAATCGTCGCCTATTCCCAGGACCAGGTCTCCGGGAAGTTTTTTTGCGCTTATCTGTATTTTTTTTATAAACTCAAGTTCTTTCATTTTATTTTTACCCAAATCTGGGTTTAATTTTAGCGGCGGAAGGGCGTTCTATAACCCCAAACTCCGTTATTATGGCGGTTATGAGCTTCCGCGGGGTAACGTCAAAAGCCGGGTTAAGTACGGGCATATCCTTCAAAGTGATAGACTTACCCATAACCTTTCTCACCTCATCCCCGGGCCTTTCCTCGATAGGTATATGTTCTCCGCAGGGAATGGAAAGGTCAAAAGTCGAGGCAGGCGCCGCTATATAAAAAGGAATATCGTGATACTTCGCCGCGACCGCCAGAGAGTATGTTCCTATTTTGTTGGCCGTATCTCCATTTGCCGCTATCCTGTCGGCTCCGACTATTACCGCGTCTATCTTACCCTGCGACATAAGATATGCGGCCGCGTTATCGCATATAAGCGTCGCCGGAATACCGAGCGCGGAAAGCTCCCATGCCGTGAGCCTGGCCCCCTGGAGAACCGGTCTTGTTTCATCAACATAGACCATCTTTATTTTTTTCCCGGCTCTCGCTATAACTCCGAGAGCGGTGCCATACCCTCCTGTAGCAAGGGATCCCGCGTTGCAATGGGTAAGTATCCTCGCGCCTTTTTTAATAAGAACATTTCCGGCCTCGCCGATCGCGCGGCAGATAGCTTTATCTTCCTCAAGTATTTTCAGCGACTCGGCAAGAAGCCTGCCCAAAACGTCTTTCTTTGATCCAGCCTCGAGAGCGAGGCATGTATTTTCCATTCTCTCCAGCGCCCAGAAAAGATTACGGGCGGTGGGCCGGGAAGAGGCAAGATACGAGGATATTTTTTTCACTTCACGCTTGAGCCCTCTAAGATCACTTGCTTTACTTGCCGCCGCCCCGAGATAAACACCAAATGCTCCGGCTATGCCTATGGCGGGAGCTCCTCGTATTTTCATTTTGGATATCGCATCGAAAATATCATCCGCTTTTCGGCATTTGACATAGATAACTTTTCCGGGAAGAACCCTCTGGTCGAGTATCTCCACAACCCCATCGATAAACCTTATTGTATCGCGCCTCACTTCCATCCTTAACTCCCTCCTATATCCCTATCGCCCGCGTCATAAAAACCAATATTACCATTCCCACATTATGCATTACATGAACCGTTATCGGCACCAGCAAAGATCCTGTCTTCTCATAAAGATAAGTTAGAAGCACTCCGAGCGCCATTATGGGAAGGAACCCCACTAAATGCGAATGAAGCAGAGAAAATACGAACGAGGTACCCATTATAGCGGCGAATATGCCCCATTTTCCCCTGGCGGCGGGGTACAAAAAACCCCTGAAAAATATCTCTTCGGCAACGGGCCCGAAAATGGCGGCGAACATCGTGGATATCCAGAGCACGCTTGCCCTTTTTTCCAGGATAAAAACTTCCACTATGGGCTGAACCGGGGGCTCATATTTCGTCATGCTTACAAAGAAAAAAGTAAGTATCATAATACCGGCGAGAACAGGCAGTACGGCCGCGTATCCAATACCGGCCGTTAAAACCGCTTTTTTTACGCTTACCCTGGAAAGGCCTATTGCCGAGGCGCTCTGCCGATATTTCACAAAAACAAAATAGAATATGACCGTAATGCCGGCTATATTCATGAAAGCGGTATCCGTTACCATTCGAAAATTAACGTTCCGCAGTATGGGGAACCTCACAAAAAAGAACGTCTGAACAAAAGCAAAAACATATCCAGCGAAAATAAATATCAAGACGGCCCTGACAACGTCCGCAAGGTTCCATTTTGCTTTCTCCACGGGACAAAGGGAAATATCCATACTTTTCCCCCTGAAGCGCCGCGACAAAAGAACAAAGTCTATTATCAGGCCCAAGAAAATAACGAAAAGCATGGACAGATTCACCGCTCCAAGAAAAAAATAAAGCCGGGGGTTCTCTTCGGCCATAGCATCTATCCGCTCCTGCCTCGCTTTCAGATCATCCCGGCTGAACATTTTGATCTTTCCGGGCGAAGCGTCGGCATCTTCCTCCGGTAGTGAAGTTTCAGGAACATGTACGAATACTCTTACGGATCTTTTCCCCGCCCACTCCGAAAGAACAAGCGCGTTAAGAGCTATAAGAACAAAAAGAAGCGCGGCATATATCCTGTTACGCCTTAAAATATCCGAAAACCCGCCCAACGGACCTTTTCCCCCCTTCTATCCCACCTCATCCAAATATCTCAACCTGAACCCGGCGTTGAGAGATCCTCCTATCTTCCTGCAGGCCCTTACAGCCTCTTCCCCTATTGAGTCGATGCAGGTTATTTCCGTCTTGATCCCTCTCGAAACACACCCGGAGATAAAGTCCATTATCCCGGCATGCGCCTTTTCTCCGAAAACGGACGCGCACAGCCTGTCATACATCCGGCTATCGGGGGCATTAAGACTTACCGATACTCTATCCACCAGGCCCTCTATCTCCGGGGTAACATCTCTGCCGTTTATAAGACTGGCTTCTCCGTTAGTATTTAGGCGTACCTGTCCTCCCCGTTCCTTTACATAGGACGCCACTGCTTTAAGAGCCCCCCACCTTAGAGAGGGTTCTCCAAAACCGCAAAAAACCACCTCGTCATACGCGGAAGGATCCCCTATAGCATTGATAATATCTTCTCTTGCGGGGTCGCATCCCAGGTGAAGATCATGCCCTTTTACTTTATCCGACACCTGCCGGGCGCAAAAACCGCATCGGTTGCTGCAGCGATGCGTCATATTAACATACAGCGAGTTCCTTATTTTATAAACTATGGTTCCCGTTCCCTCTATGGCGAGCCTGAAAAGACCGTCGGCATTTGCCGAAGTAATACATCCCGCCCTATCCGGGCCTATACCGAAGAGCTCTCCGTACAATTCCGCAAGAGAGACTATAAAAGAAGGTTCGTTGCGTTTTCCCCTGTATTTTTCGGGAGCCATATAAGGGGCGTCGGTCTCGAGAAGTATCCTTTCTATGCCGGCAAGACGCGCCGCTTCTCTAAGATCCGCCGCTTTCGGAAAAGTTATATTGCCGGCGAAAGAAATATATAGCCCAAGCGAAAGGACCTTTCCAAGGAAGTCCTCTCCTCCTGAAAAACAGTGAATAACTCCCTTTAAAAAATTCGGTTTAGCGCTGCCAAGCATCTCCACTACATCCCCGGAAGCTTCACGGGAATGGACTATAACGGGAAGATCCAGTTCAGCGGCAAGATCAAGAAGGTTCCGGAAAACATCTTTCTGTTTTTCAGGATCGGAAAGTCTTCTGTAATTATCAAGCCCTATTTCGCCTATGGCCACGACCTTGTCATTATTGGTGATCAGATCTCGTAATTCCATAAGATCATGTTCCGTTACCATGTCCGTATTATGAGGATGTATTCCCACCGCGGCAAAAACATTTTCATGTTCCGCCGCGAGAGCTACCGCTTTTCTCGAACTTTCAATATCTATACCCGGTACTATTATCCTTTTCACCCCGGCAATACCGGCCCTATCTATAACCCCATCCAGGTCTTCTCTTAACTCAGGCATATACAAATGACAATGTGTATCTACAAGCTTCATGTTCCGGCTCTCCGTAAAATTCCCTTATTTTAACGCCAACGGCCATGCGCCTTCAGCAATAAGAAGTTCTTTTTTCTTTTTCGTCCCATAAGAATATCCGCCTATAGACCCATCGGAAGATACGACCCTGTGGCAAGGAACATGGGGCGCGTGGGGATTTTTTGAAAGCGCGCCGCCGACGGCCCTGAAAGCCCGGGGAGACCTTACTGCTCGGGCTATCCAGGCATAAGTCCTCACCTCTCCTTTCGGGATACGCAAAACCTCCAGAAGGACCTTTTTTTGAAAATCCGACAAAGACCTGTCGTCTCGAATGAGCTTTTCAAGATCCGGAGAATTAACCATATTTTCGCAATAAACAGTCCTCAGGAACCCTCGGTGGAAGATCACTTGATCCGCATGAATAAAGGTTCGCCTTTCGCGACATGCGTTCCCGAAGGGAAGGATCTTTGCTTTTCCTGTTTGCCCTTGCCGTCAAAATTCTCTGCCAAAAGACCGTCTCGACTCGCTCCCTCAAGCCCCAATTGCTTCCATATTCTTTCCGAAGTAGAAGGCATGAAAGGATAAACACATACCGCGACTTCCCTTAAAACTTCTAAAAGATCAGCCATAATAAGCGCTATCGCTTTCATGTTACCGTTCCTGGCATGGGTCCACGGCGCCGATTCTTCTATATATTTGTTTGCCGATCCCACCACGGCCATTATGGATTCCAGAGCCTCTTTTATGCAGAGACGAGGATCTGTCATATGGAAATGCACCTCAGCGGCCAGGGCCGAAACGGGACGCATGATCATTTCAAGGCTCCTTTCCGCCTGAGCCGCGTCTTCCGGATCTTCGGGCGCCGGAGGAGCTTCGCCCCCGAAATATTTATCCACCATAGTAAGCGTGCGGTTAAGCAAATTCCCAAGATCGTTTGCCAGATCGCTGTTATACATCGTTACCATGGACTCCTCGCTGAAAACACCGTCCATTCCAAAACTAACAGCTTTTAAAACAAAATATCTTACGGGATCGGTACCGTACTTCTCGGAAAGCGCGACAGGATCGGCTATATTACCTTTGGATTTCGACATTTTCTCACCGCCCATTTTCCACCAGCCATGCGCGAATATGGTGCCGGGAAGCTCAAACCCCGCGCTTTTAAGCATTATGGGCCAGTACACCGCGTGATGCCGGAGTATATCCTTGGCTATTACGTGAATATCCGCCGGCCACATTTTATCCAGCACCCCCGCCGCCATCGGGCCCGATATGTAATTTATAAGAGCGTCGAACCAGACATAAGCCACATAATCCGTATCAAAGGGAAGCTCTATTCCCCACGGTGACCTTTTCCTGGGACGGGAAACACAAAGATCGTTCAGTTCTTCACGCAGGAATCCGAGAACCTCGTTCTTTCTGATCTCCGGCATAATGAAATCCGGATGAGTCTCTATATGCTTTATAAGCCAGTCCCTGTATTTTCCCATTCTGAAAAAATAATTCTTTTCCTTTATTCTCTCAAGGGCCCTTCCACAGTCGGGGCATTTATCATCCGCGGCCTGCTTATCCGTCCAGAAGGTCTCGCATGGCGTACAATACCATCCGTCATATTCCCCTTCGTATATATCTCCGTTATCTTTTATCCTTGATATAAAGCCCTGCACCGCTCTTTTGTGCGAGTCGTCCGTGGTCCTTATGAACATGTCGTATTCCACATCAAGCTTTTTCCAGGCGTTCTTGAAGTTTACCACTATGCCGTCGACAAAACTCTTTTCGTCCCCGCTCTTGAAACCTGCCGTAACCGAGGCTTTTTCTATCTTTTCCCCATGTTCATCCGTTCCCGTAAGAAAAAAAACTTCCTCTCCCAGCATTCTCCGGTACCTGGCAAGGGCATCTACCGCTACCTGTGTATATGCGTGGCCTATGTGGGGCGAGGCGTTAACATAGTATATGGGAGTAGTCACATAAAACTTATTCATAGTTCATTTTTCCTCTGTTAATCCTTGCACTTTTATTTCTTTGATCCCGCCCTCGCCCAGATCCACCGTTACGGTACCCTTAAGGGGACTGGTCGAAATTACCCTGCCTTTACCCTGCGGCGTTCTTATTTCCTTTCCTATTTTGGGCAAACACTTGGAACATTCTTTGTAACACTCATGCTCATACCCCAGACAACACATCAAGCGTCCGCATATCCCGGAGATCTTTGACGGTTTAAGGGAAAGGTTCTGCACCTTGGCCATTTTAATGGTAACAGGATTAAAATCCTTAAGAAAAGAAATACAGCATAGTTTTCTGCCGCAGGGCCCTATACCGCCCAGCATCTTTGCCTCGTCCCTTACGCCTATCTGCCGGAGTTCTATCCTGACCCTGAAAATACTTGCCAGATCCTTTACGAGATCCCTGAAATCCACCCTGCTTTCGGATGTAAAGTAGAATATTATCTTAGCCCTGTCAAAAGAATACTCGGCATCCACAAGTTTCATGGAAAGGCCGCGCTCCGCCACCTTTTTTTCACATATCTTTATAAGCTCTTTTGTTTTGGCCTTGTTCTTAAGGATCTGCGCCTCGTCCCATGGATTGGCCGCCCTTATTATTTTTCTTAACGGCTGAGATCGGCCCGCCGTGTTAGTAGGGATCTTTTCCGGCAAAGAGACCACAACCCCATGCTCAAGCCCTCTGTCAGACTCAACTATGACCTTGCTTCCTACATCGAACTTTATGCCCGATGTGGTAAAACTCTGCAATTCTCCCATCGCCCTCAATTGTACCTGTACAAATTCCTGTTCCTGCATTTTTTCCTTTATATTAGTAAAAGTTCAGTTATCCTAAGTTAAAATTTCCATAAACCATTGTCATCGCGGGCGAAGCCTTCGCTTCCGCTCAGGACAGGCAATCTCTGGATATTTTAATAGAGATTGCTTCGGGCGCTACCGCGCCCTCGCAACGACGATCTTAGACTGTTTTACTTTTGCCGGTCCTGCATGTCTTGCCTGTCCTGCATGTCTTGTCTGTCCTGCCTGTCTTGCCTGTCCTACATGTCCTGCCGGTCCTGCATGTCTTGCCTGTCCTGCATGTCTTGTCTGTCCTGCCTGTCTTGCCTGTCCTGCATGTCCTGTCTGTCCTGCATGTCTTGTCTGTCCTACATGTCCTGCCGGTCCTGCATGTCTTGCCTGTCCTGCCTGTCCTGCCTGTCCTGCCTGTCCTGCCTGTCCTGAGGCCTTCTGGCCGAAGGGAGGCCTTCTGGCCGAAGGGAGGCCTTCTGGCCGGAGGAAACGCGGGGCTATACTTCGCTCAGTAGAAAGGGAAGCACCTGAGACACTATTTTTGTATTACAATTACCCGCTATTGCCCTCTTTATCTCTGTGAGACGCTCCATTGTCCCGTATATTTCATCCGCGTTCTTTTGCTGTACCGGCCATCCGGATGTTCCATCTATTGTCTCCCAATGAAGCAGCGAGCCCGGAATACCTTCATTCGCCAGAGCCGCGTCACGAAGCATAGCTATTAGCGTGTCTATGTCCTCCACAAGCACATCCTTACTTTCCGAGTGCCAGTTCATAAGAACATCATGGGGGCTGAACGTAAAACTTTTCACCATATCCGCCAGCGCCTTGCGCCTTTCGGCAAAATCCGATCCCTGCCATTCCAGGGCCTTCCCCACTGATCCCTGAGAGAAGCCCGCCAAGAGATCCGCTGTTTGCTCATCCGCCCCGGATCTATCCATGATAATGTCCCTAACCACTCCCCCGGGAAGAGGAGAGAACCTGACTTCCGAACACCGGGAAAGAACTGTAGGCGGGATCCACTCTTTTTTATCGCTTATGAGAATAATTATCGAATGATCCGGCGGCTCCTCAAGCACTTTCAAAAGCGCGTTAGCCGCTTCCTGCGTCATCATGTGGGCGTCTTCTATGACCGCGGCATTACTGCTGGCGGAAAAAGGTTTCATGTACAACGTGTCCTTTATGAGCCTTATCTCGTCTATCCCTATGCTTTTATTCTTTTCGGGGATTATCCATTTTACATCCGGGTGTTCCATCTTATCGAACTTGCCAAGTTCGTCGTTATAGCGGCCTATCCCCTCTCCTTCGAAACCGGAAGAGAACAGCAATTCTCTAAGGAACGCCTTGGCCGTAAGAGCCCTGCCCACTCCGGACGGACCGGAAAAAAGGTAGCTTGCCGATATCCGCCCTGAGGAAATACTGCCCCTGAGATATCTTACGGGGTCATGCTGTCCTTTTATGTCCTTCAATAAAAGCATACACTTCCCTTTTTACCTTTTCATGGACTTCGCCTATACTGCCGGCCGTATCTATGACTTTTATCTTTTCCGGCATGGTTTTTGCAATATCAAGGTACCCTTCCCTTACCCTGCTATGAAAACCCATGTCCCTTTTTTCCATCCTGTCGGCTTTGCCTTCGGGAGTTGCTCTGGCAATACCGGTAACAACATCTACATCCAGCACTATTGTAAGATCGGGCATCACCTTGCCGCGAACCGATTCATCTATCTTTCCTATGAATTCCATATCCATCCCGAGGCCATATCCCTGATACGCGAAAGTCGCGGTATTAAAACGGTCACTTATAACTATTTTATTTCTGCGTAGAGCCGGAATTATAACTTCTTCCATATGCTGAGCCCTGTCCGCCTCAAAAAGCAGCAATTCTGCCAGAGAACCCAGCCTGATATCTTCTTTATCCAGAAGAATATCCCTTATTTTCTTCCCCAGTTCTGTCCCCCCGGGCTCAAAAGTCCTCAAAACCGGGTAACCGTCAGATGCCAGGCATTTATAGATCAGTTCCGACTGTGTGCTCTTTCCGCTTCCTTCCGGCCCCTCAAATGTCAGAAATATGCCCTTCCCTATTTTTTCTTCCACTCGCTCCCCCCTGATGTATCCTCAACCTTAATACCCAGTTGCGAAAGTTGCGCCCTTATAGCATCGGCTTTTTTATAATCTTTGTTATCGCGAGCGTTGTTCCTTTCCTCTATGAGACGGCTTACTTCTTGTTTAAGAGACCCCTCCACATCGGCTCTTCGCAAAGTTAAACCCAATATACCTGAACATTCTTTCACAAAATCTCTCAAAGCGCTGAGTTTTCCGGGGACTGCTTTATCTTCTACGGCATTTCCCGATAGAATGTCGTTACCTGCCTTTACGGCTTTAAAGATAACGGCCAGGGCAAGCGCCGTGTTCAGGTCATCGTTCATGGCATCATCAAACTCATCACGCAATTCCCTGACCAGCCCGTCCGCCCCAAAACTCTCTTCACTGACAGATCTATCCTGGACTTTTTCCGCGCCGTAAACTCTGTCCATAAAATTCAATATCCTCTCTTTGGCTCGTCCCGCTTCTTCCATTTTCTCGTCGCTATGATCCACCGGGCTTCTATAATGGCTCGAGGCAAAAGAAATTTTCAACATATCAGGATCCGGATATTTCAAAAGAAGATCGGATATAGTTATATAGTTCCCGAGAGATTTGGACATCTTTTCACCGCAGACGGTCAGAAGCCCGTTATGCATCCAATACCTTGAAAAAGCCTTTCCCGTTGCCGCTTCAGACTGGGCTATCTCGTTCTCGTGATGTGGGAAAATAAGGTCTATTCCGCCGCCATGTATATCGAACCGGTCCCCCAGAAGCTTGGTGCTCATCACAGAACACTCTATGTGCCAACCCGGCCTTCCGGGCCCCCAGGGACTGTCCCAAAAAGGCTCGCCGCTTTTAGACGCTTTCCAGAGAGCAAAATCAAGCGGGTGCTCTTTTTTTTCATCCATCCCTTTGCGCACTCCGTGAAGAAGCTCGTCTTTATTCCTGTTGGACAGCTTTCCGTACCCTTCAAATTTGTTCACGCTGAAATACACGTTACCATCCGACACATACGCGTAACCTTTTTCAATAAGACCTGCTGTGAACTTTATCATTTCGTCTATGTTCTGGGTGGCCCTGGGCTCGTGGGTAGGCGGTTCTATGCCTATCATATCGAGCTGACGGTGATAGACATCGAGATATTTTTCGGCGACAGCTCTCGACGCCTCGCTTAAAACAGTGTCAGAAATTGCCTTTCCTGAACCCCTGAGATCGTCAGCGGCCCGGGCGATTATCTTATCGTCAATATCCGTAACGTTCCTTACAAAAACAACATCATACCCTTTATAACGGAAATACTTTCTGGCGACGTCAAAAACATAGGCGCTTCTGGCATGACCTATGTGAGGCACGTCGTATACCGTAGGCCCGCATACATACATGCTTACCCTGCCAGGCAGCAGGGGTTCGAAATTTTCTTTGGTCCTGGTAAGTGTATTATATAATTTCAGTGCCATCAGGAATGCTGTCTTGTTTTTTGTCTTTTTCTTTTTTTGATCCGTTGTAATTTTCAAGTTCTTCCTCGATGTGGTCTATCTCATGCTGAAGCCTTTCCAATGCCTGCTGAAGAGGGTCGGGAAGAGAGCTATGGTCCAGGTTCACTCCACCGGGAAGACGCTTGCCCTTTCTCCTGGCCACTCTTCCCGGAACTCCGACTACCGTTGAATCATCGGGCACATCCCTAAGGACCACAGCATTCGCGCCTATCATGACATTTTTTCCTACGGTTATGTTCCCCAGGACTTTTGCCCCCGCTCCGATCACCGTGTTATCCAGAATAGTCGGATGCCGTTTTCCTTTTTCCTTCCCTGTTCCTCCAAGAGTAACTCCCTGGAAAAGCGTCACGTTATCACCTATAACCGCCGTCTCCCCGATAACAACACCCATCCCGTGGTCTATGAAAAGCCCCTTTCCAATAGAAGCTCCGGGGTGTATCTCTATACCTGTAAACCACTTTGTTGTCTGAGAGAACAATCGCGGCAGGAACGGGACCTTTTTTCTTCTTAAAAAATTAGTGACGCGGTAAAAGATCAGGGCATGCAGCCCCGAGTATGTAAAGATGATCTCGGCTTTACTTGTAGACGCGGGGTCTCTTTCCATAGTCGCCGCTATTTCATAGCTGAAAAACTTCCCGACCAAGATGTAAAAAAACACTGCCAGAACAAAGACCGTAATAATGATGTTTAGAAAACACAAGACCATTTATGCCCCTTTTTCTTCAAGTGAGGTTTAGTGCGTCTCGACCAGCATAACTACAGCATATGCCTCTATAGCCCCGCCGCTCCCCACTTCACCCATTCCTTCTTTTGTTTTACCTTTAACGCTTATGTTCCCAGGCTCTGAAAAAAGCGCTGAAGAAATAAGCCGGGCTATCTTCTCCCTATACCGACCTATTTTGGGGGTTTCCGCCACCACAACGCAATCCAGGTTCCCAAGTTTAAAACCCTCACGCCGCATTATGCCGGCCGCTTCTTCAAGTATCTTCACACTGGATATCCCCCTGATACTTTCATCAGTATCGGGAAACAAACCCCCTATATCTCCTTTTGAAAGCGCTCCTAAAACCGCGTCGGTAACCGCGTGCAGGAGAACGTCGCCGTCGGAATGGCCCAAAAGCCCTCTCTCGCGGGAAACCTCAACCCCTCCGAGGAACATGACCCCGCCCTCACGTACCCTGTGTATGTCATATCCAAAACCTATTCTCATTTTTACCGCTGGACGGGAGGCGTTTCATCCCGGTCTATTTCAGGCTGAGAGGTATTTTCTCCGGGAGCAGGAGCTTTGTTCCCGTTCTGCCCCGGTCTTTTCGCATCTCTACTGGAATTTCTTTCGTTCCTGTTCTCGGGCTTTTGCTCTGCCTTCTCGTTAAGGTCCGCGAATATCATCCGGCCGGCCGCTGTTTGCAGAACACTTGAAACAGTAGCATTCACCGTGCGGCCTATGTAGCGTCTGGCATTATCTATTACTATCATCGTGCCGTCATCCATGAACGCCACACCCTGGTTACGCTCTTTTCCCTCTTTTTTTACGTACACCATCATACTTTCCCCGGGAAATACCAAAGGCCTCATCGCTCCGGCAAGATCATTGATATTCAGCACTTTCACGCCTTCGAGTTTGGCCACCTTGTTAAGATTGAAATCGTTGGTAACAAGCGGAGCCTCCAGAAGCTTTCCAAGCCGCACCAGTTTAGCGTCAACTTCCCTTATACCGGACAGTCTTTCCTCATGTATCACAACCTCAACGTTTTTTACGGTCTTCAACCTTTCCAGCATATCAAGCCCTTTCCTGCCTCTATTGCGTTTTTCGTCATCGGAGCTATCCGCCACCTGTTGCAGTTCATGCAGGATGAAACGCGGAACTATAAGCTTGCCTTCTATGAACCCTGTCTCGCTTATCGCGCTTATTCTTCCGTCTATTATAACGCTTGTATCCAGTATGTACCTCTGGTCCCTCTGGTCCTGCCTCGAAAACCTTATATAAGGTATTATCACATTGAACTCGTCTTTGCCCTTTATGGCTATAATGACTCCCAGGTAACAGAATATGAGAGTGAAAGATATCTGCAATATGGGATATAGTTCCGGTTCCATCGGTATAAGGTTGGCTATCAAAATCATCATCCGCGCCATGAAGAACCCGAAAACAAGCCCGAAAGCCGCCGCCGAAAGGTTTCTCAGTGAAACGCTTTTTAGCCTGGCCTCAACTATCATTATCATAAATGAGATACCAAGCCCCGCAAAAGCCCCCGTCAGAGCCATTCTTCCCGGCAAACCAGAAAAATCAGACCCTATATAATAACCGCTTACAGCGCATATTAACGCGAAAAATATCCGTAAAACCCATATGGTCATCTGCCACCCCGCCTTTTTTGTTTTCTCAGTAAAATTTTAAAATGCACGCCCGCGTTACCTGTTCCCGTTTAACGCGGGGTTACCCGCGTTCCGCGCGATTTTTCCGCTTTTTCGGTTTTCTTTTCAGACGTAACACGCAGGAGTTTCCATGGATTGTTCTTTATATCCCTGGTGAAATACTCAATATTATTGTAAACAGCGTCATCGGTCAGGAATTTACCTATGGTCCCCTCTCCGCTTTTGATCCTGCCGAATATGACCCCAAGATCGGTATAAAGCGTGTCATCGGTAAGGAACTTGCCCAGAGTACCCTCTCCAGACGACATCTTACCGAAAACATCCGTTATATTCTCATAGAGCCTGTCATCTGTTATCAGTTTACCTAAAGTACCCTTGCCCAGGGAAGCATCCCGGACCATATCCTTTGCCGTCTCAAAGAACTCCCTAACCATTTCCATCTGCATCCCCACATTGACAGGGCTTCTGCCGTCTAATACATCCCCGTCCGAAAGAAATTCTTTTCCCGTGCCGGGAGTTATTTCGGCATATTGCTCTCCCAAAAGCCCAAGCGTGTTTATCCTGATAACGGCGTTCTTCTCAACCCTGACATCCTTGCCTATCTTCATGACAAGAGCGACTCTGGTCTTTTCCATTTCATCATCGTAGAACAGCATTATATCCTTAACCTCACCAACGTTCACACCCGCCAGCCTTATGGGAGCGCTTTTCTTTATTCCGCCGACGAAATCGAACATGACATTCACTTCATATCCGTCTTTCAAAAAGTAGAAATCCCCGACAGAAAATACTATGAGGAACATCAAAAATATCCCTATCCCCATAAAAAGCCCCACCTTCATCTCTATTTTCTCGTCTCTGAACATTTCGCTCTCCTTTTCCGGACCTTTTCCGGCGCCTAGTTAGTGATGGGCCCCTTAGAATCTCCCGTTATGAATTGTCTGACCGTGGGGTTATCCGAATTTTTAATTTCATCCGGCGTCCCGACAGCTATGATCTTTCTGTCATAAAGCATCGCTATCCTGTCGGCAATTTTATAGGCGCTTTTCATATCATGCGTCACCGTTACCGACGTAGTCTTCAGAGTATCGTGCAGACCCCTTATAAGATTGTTGATAAGATCCCCCGTAACCGGATCGACCCCTGTTGTGGGCTCGTCGAAAAGTATGATCTTCGGCTCCATGCTTATGGCCCTGGCCAGGCCCACTCTCTTTTTCATGCCGCCCGAAAGAGCGGCTGGTTTCACATTCTCTATTCCCCTGAGGCCTACCATGGCAAGACATTCCGCAACCCTTTTCCTCATATCTTCCATGGACATATCGGTATGTTCAATAAGCCTGAACCCCACGTTCTCAAAAACGTTCATAGAATCAAAAAGAGCCGCTCCCTGGAAAAGCATGCCGAAATCGCTCCTCACCTCATCGAGGGTCCTTTGCGGCGCTTTTGCCATATCCACACCGTCTATCAGAACATTTCCTGCGTCGGGCCTTAAAAGTCCTATCATATGCTTCAAGAGAACACTTTTTCCGCACCCTGAACGGCCGATTATCACCATGGACTCCCCGGTATTTATTGTGAGATCGACCCCGGATATAACCTTGTGCGTCCCGAAAGATTTGTGTATACCTTTAAGTTCTATCATAACAGTTAAGCCTTTTCGCTAAATTCCTGTTTTCCCCTCGCTGACTCTGCCTACATTATAAAATAAAAGAGCGCCGTAAAAAAACAATCCGCGATAATTATAAGTATAAAACTCCTTACCACACTTGATGTAGTGGCCTTACCCACACCCTCGGCGCCTTCCTCAGCATTCAAACCCTCAAAACAGGATATCAAACATATTATCATGGCAAAAGAAATGCTTTTTATAAGCCCTGTAGTAACGTCTTTCACCGAAAGCGGGTCCCATGTCATCTTTATATACATCGAGCTCGTTATATTGAGTCTCCCTACACCTATTACGTATCCTCCCAGAATCCCGAAGAAATCCGCGAATATCGTCAGCATAGGAACTACTATCACCATAGCCAGAAATCTGGGGACGACCAGATAGTGCACCGGGTTAACGGACATCGTCTCAAGAGCGTCCACCTGTTCTGTAACTCTCATTGTGCCGAGTTCCGCGCTTATGGCCGCCCCGCATCTGCCGGCCACTATAAGCCCCGTAAGTACCGGCCCCAGCTCGCGGGTAAGCGAAAGCGCCACAAGCGAAGCTATGTACATTTCTGCTGACATCTTCTGCATCTGATAGGCGCTTTGAAGGGCAAGCACCATGCCGGTAAAAAAACTAATTAGTACCACTATGGAAAAACTTGCCACCCCTATAAAATTCATCTGTTCCAGCACTTGCCGTTTCCGGGCCCGAGGAGCAAAGATCCAGAAAACAGTCTGGAAAAATAAAATGGTAAGGCCGCCCATGTAGACCATAAAATTCCTGACCTTATCCCGCAAAAAGTTAATGCCTCTTCTTGCCATCAATGCCCCTGAGGTGATCTTCATCTCTCTTACCAGCCTTGTAAATGTTATCGTTTTTCTTCGACGGGCTCTCCGTTCACTTTTACAAATTTCAGAACAGCCCTTTCTTTGTCTACCGTAACCTCTACCCTGCTCCCGTCCGAGATCTCTCCGGATATCATCTCTTCCGCCAGAGGGTTCTCGAGATACCTCTGTATGGTCCTTTTTAGGGGCCTGGCGCCGAAATGCTTATCCAGGCCTTTGTCTATAAGGAACATTTTTGCCTCGTCATCCATAACAAGATCTATACTTTTCTCGCCCAGCCTGGCCGTCACCTCTTTCACCTCTATCTCCACTATCTGTTTCAGGTCTTCCATGCCAAGCTGACGAAAAACTATAACATCGTCAACCCTGTTCAAAAATTCAGGCTTGAACGTTTTCTTGATCTCATCAAGCAAGCGTCCTTTCATCCCCTGATAAGTTTCTTCTTCCTTCTGGGAAGAAAACCCTATCGCCCCCGATTTTTTCATAAGATCCGCGCCGACATTGGACGTCATTATCAGTATAGTGTTCTTGAAACTCACCTTGCGCCCGTATGAATCGCTGAGCCGTCCTTCGTCAAGCACCTGTAAAAGTATATTAAAAACATCGGGATGCGCCTTTTCTATTTCATCCAAAAGTACCACAGCATAGGGCCTTCTCCTCACTTTTTCGGTCAGCTGACCTCCCTCCTCATAGCCCACATACCCGGGAGGAGCTCCCACAAGTTTAGAGACGTTGAACTTTTCCATGTACTCCGACATATCAAGCTGTATGACCGCGTCTTCGTCCCCGAACATTACTTCCGCCAGTTTTTTACCAAGAAGCGTCTTTCCTACCCCCGTAGGCCCCATGAAAATGAACGTACCTATGGGCCTGTCCGGAGCTTTTATTCCCGCTCTTGAACGCCTCACCGCGTGGGCGATAGCAGTAATAGCTTCGCCCTGACCCACAACTCTATCTTTGAGCTTATCGCCCAGCTTAAGATATTTTTCTGATTCTTTTTCCTCTACCCTGATAAGCGGTATTCCTGTCCAATCGGAAACTATCGCGGCAATATCATCCTCACTCACCATTATCTCCTGCTGGCTTTGACCGGCGCTCCATTCCTGGCGGAAAGTCTTAAGTTCCTGCCGGATCTTTCTTTCGGAATCCCTGAATTTGGCGGCTTTTTCAAAATCCTGGTTCTTGACCGCTTCTTCTTTTTCTCTTTTGAGCTCTTCAGCGCGTTTCTCGTTTTCTTTTACCTCGGAGGGCATGACCATCGTTGAAAGCTTGGCCTTGGATCCCGCCTCGTCAATAATGTCTATGGCCTTATCCGGCAGGAACCTTCCCGAGATATACCTGTCCGAAAGTTTCGCGGCCGCCTCTATGGCCTTAGCCGTGTACTTTACCCTGTGATGAGCCTCATACCTGTCTCTCAAACCTTTCAGTATGGCTATGGTTTCCTCCACATTGGGTGGATCCACATTAACAGGCTGAAACCTTCTTTCAAGGGCCGGATCTTTTTCTATGTTCTTTCTGTATTCATCGAGTGTCGTCGCGCCTATACACTGTATATCCCCTCTTTGCAGGGAAGGTTTAAGCATATTGGACGCGTCTATAGCTCCTTCCGCCCCGCCGGCCCCGACAAGAGTATGTATCTCGTCTATGAAAATTATGATCTCCGGGGACTCTTTTATCTCTTTCATTACCGCTTTTATGCGTTCTTCGAACTGCCCCCTGTATTTGGTCCCGGCTATCATCATGGCCAGATCAAGCATAAGAAGCCTTTTGTTATTCAAAAGTTCCGGGACGTCGCCAAGAGTTATCTTTTGCGCCAGTCCCTCTACTATGGCAGTCTTCCCTACTCCCGCTTCCCCTATAAGTACCGGATTATTCTTTTTTCTCCGGCTCAATATCTGTATTACCCTCTGGATTTCCTTGTCCCGTCCGATCACCGGGTCCAATTCTTCCTGCTGCGCCATTTCCGTAAGGTCGCGCGCGAAAGAATCAAGAGCCGGGGTCTTGGTCTTCTTTTTGCGTTTAGGATCCATTTCCGCGGGATACCCAGGCACTGACGCCCCCAGAAGATTAAGCACTTCGTCTCTCACGCTTTTAAGATCAAGCCCCATATTGAGAAGGACCTGTGAAGCAACGCCTTCTCCCTCTTTGATAAGGCCAAGCAGAAGATGTTCCGTGCCGATGTAGTTGTGCCCCAGACTACGCGCCGCTTCCATAGCAAGTTCTATAACTTTTTTCGCGCGCGGCGTAAAAGGTATATCCTCTGTCTGCGATTTCCCGGGACCGGAGTGAACCAGTTTTTCCACTTCCTGTCTTATATTATCAGGGTCCATTCCCAAACTCGTCAATACCGCGGCAGCTACCCCTTCGCCTTCCTTGATGAGCCCGAGAAGAATATGTTCCGTGCCGATATAATCATGATTAAATCTTCTGGCTTCTTCTTTTGCCAGAAGTATGACTTTTCTGGCCCTCTCCGTAAATCTGTTAAATGCCGGCATCTTGCCCTCCTGATGATCTTTTATTTTAGTTCCCCAACCTTTGTCTTATAAAGTCGGCCCTTTTAATGTCCCTTTCGTACGGCTGCGCTTTGTTACCGGAGGTCTTTTGAAGATGTGCCGGCTGTGAAAGCAGCAGCATCTCGTTTGCCTCTCCAAAACTCATCTCTTCCACTATACCCATGTCTATACCCAGCCGTATGGCCGAAAGCCGTTTTATCGTCTCACTGGAAGTTATTATCTTGGCTGTCTTCAATGTTTCAATGGATCTTTCTACCCTGTCAACTATCTCTCCTTTTCTGCCGGAAAGAATACTTTTTCTGGTATCCTCCTCACGTTCGATTATCTTGTTTATTATCCTTTCCAGGTTATCAAGAATATCCAGTTCAGAATGCCCCAAAGCCACCTGATTGGATATCTGAAAAAAATCGCCCACGGCCTCTGTTCCCTCTCCGTAAAAACCGCGTATTGTCATTCCGAGCTTGGAAATACCGTCAAAAACATTTTCTATCTGACCGGTCATAACAAGAGCCGAAAGATGAAGCATACAAGACGAACGAAGACCCGTTCCGGTATTTGTGGGACAAGAGGTAAGATATCCGAACCTTGGCGAATAATCGAACTCCAGATGCTTATTCATTTTATTTTCCGCCGTATCCACCATTTCCCATGCCTTTTTAATGTCGAACCCGGGCATTAAGACCTGCAGTCTAATGTGATCCTCTTCGTTTACCATAACACTGCACAGCTCCTTTTCTCCTATCACCAGTCCCTTATGCCCTATATCCAAAAGATGTTCTCTGCTCATAAGATGCCTTTCAACAAGAAACTGTCTGTCTATCTCATCAATATCCTTAAGCGTAAGGAAAAGAGCGTCTTTCCCCAAAGCGCCGCTTTTCTCTATACCGCCCATAGCGTATTTGAGGGTTTCTTCTCTCCCGGCATCAGTGGCCTTGTCCACATAGATCCGACCCTTTAGATTGCGGGCTATCCGCACTCGAGTAGAAAGAACGATATTGTCTTTAGGCCCGCTGCCCTTGAGCCATCCCGTCGCGGATCTAAGAAGTTCACTGAGCTCCATCAGCCCTCGCCCCTTTCATTCTTCGGCAACTGCTCCATTTCCTTTATGCGGTCCCGTAAAAGAGCCGCTTTTTCGAATTCTTCGCTTGCAACAAGCTGTTTTAGTTCGTTTTTAAGCCTGTTAAGATCTTCCTGCAGTTTGACGCTTCCTTTTCCCGTAAAAGGCATTTTACCAACATGCTTATCCGATCCGTGTATTTTCCTGAGAAGGCCCGACAGGCTTTTGGAAAAAATATCATAACATTTTCCGCACCCGATACGGCCCGATCTCTGAAAGTCCTGATACAGCGATCCGCAAGAAGGACATTTTATTTCCACCATATCGGCAACACCGCTCCCCCCCAGCATGTCCCCACCCTCGACAAGTCCCGACAAAAGATCTGTCAAGCCGAAATGAGACTGCATTTCATCGCTCTTCTGCCTGGCGCAGACCTCGCAAATATGCAGTTTCGTTACCTGTTCGTTAACTACTTCCGTAAGATGTATCGTAGCTTCATTTTTCCCGCAAATATCACATTTCATTTTTCTCCGCATCCTTAGAGCAGAACATTTTAGCCTGCCTCAATATGCAACACCCTCCTTTAAGGTCAATTCGTGATATGCTTTGATAAGCCGCATGGTAATTTTCCCGGGTTTGCCGGATCCTATAACGTTACCGTCTATGCTTACAACCGGTATAATTTCCGCCGCCGTACCGGTCAAAAAACATTCATCGGAAAACAAGACATCTTCGGGTGTCATTACCCTATGTTCGGCGCTAAGTTCCATTTCTGATGCGATCTCCATAACAACTCCCTGCGTAACCCCTTTAAGGGCACCCATTTCAGACGGAGGTGTCATAAGTTTATCGTCCTTGACCACAAAAATATTATCTCCCGTACACTCTACCACGTTCCCGTCTATAGACATCATAAGAGCTTCCTCGACTCCCGCGTCTATGGCCTCTATCCGGGCGAGTATATTGTTCAGATAATTGAGAGACTTGATCCTGGGATCTATGGACGCGGGATGGTTGCGCCTTGTCCCGGCGATAGTAATAGGCATGCCCTTTATGTATAATTCCTCCGGATAAAGTTTTATCTTGTCGGCAATTATGAAAATAGTGGGTTTCCCGCATTTCCTGGGATCAAGACCGAGGTCTCCTTCTCCCCTTGTCACGACCACGCGAATGTACGCGTCGCTAAGATCATTCAACTTCAAAGCCTCTATGATCTTGTCCTCGAGAACTTTTTTCTCCATTTGGATATCAAGCCGTATATACCGCGCCCCTTCATACAGCCGGTCGATATGCTCTCTCAACCTGAAAACACGCCTGTTGTACGACCTTATACCCTCGAATACACCGTCTCCGTAAAGAAGACCGTGGTCGAACACCGATATTTTTGCCTCGGATCTGTCTACAAACTCGCCGTTCAAGAATATTTTCATCCCCATATAGTTCCTTTCGAGTATTTGTTCTCTCTAATTGCATCCCCCGTGTTCCTCCCGGGGTAAAAGATCTTCTCCAGTATTCCGTCTTTCATCAGATATTCCGTATCAAAAAAATCTTTTTCTACTTCCTGATGGGAAACAAGCACCACTCCCATCTGCCTCACTTCGCTGAGCTTTCTTATAACAGAATATACCTCTTCACGCATTGCCGAATCCAGGTTACCGGTAGGCTCATCGCAAAAAAGGAATTCCGGCTCGTTTATAAGCGCCCTTGCTATAGCGCACCTTTGGATCTCTCCTCCTGAAAGTTTTCCCGGCCTGTGCTTTATTCTCGGCGTCATACCGACGGCGTCTATCAGGTCTTCCGCTTTTTCCCTCATTCCGCGTCCCGGCCACCCGCCCTTTATCATTGCCGGCATCATGACATTCTCAAGAACGGTAAGTTCCGGCAGAAGATGATAGAACTGAAAAATGAACCCGAACTTTCTGTTGCGAAGAGCGCTCCTTTTCCGGTCTGACATACTATAAACATCTTCTTTGCCCGCGTACACCTTGCCCTTAGTGGGCCTGGAAAGGCCGCCAAGTATATGCAAAAAAGTGGACTTCCCCGCTCCGGACGGTCCGTGTATATAAACACGCTCCCCCGGCCCTATCTCTATTTCGGCCGAGTCTACCGCCTTTACGCTCTTAACCCCCTGGCGGAACACTTTATCAACATTCTCGCATCTGATCATCTTATTAAACTCTCTTCCGTTCCTCGTTACGGGCCAGGAACTCTACTCGTACCTTATTGCCTCTACGGGGTCCAGCCTCGAGGCCTTCCATGCCGGATACATCCCGGCCGTCAGGGTAAGCGCGGCAGCCACCATTATCACCGTAAAAACATCCGAAGAACTCGTTTTTACAGGTATTTCCGTGAAATAATACACATCACTCGGGAAAAGGGGAACACCCGTAATTTTCTCTACAAGGTCGGCGATAACATTTATCCGCGCGGATATGTATATCCCGAGAAACGCGCCCGAGGCGGTACCCAGTGTTCCGATCATGATGCCTAGAAAAAGAAAAACGGATCTTATCCCCGAAGAATTCGCCCCAATAGCTTTTAAGATCCCAATATCCCTGGTCTTTTCCATCACCATCATTATGAGAGAGCTGGCGATATTGAAACACGCCACCATAACTATGATCGTCAGTATAATGAACATCATTTTTTTCTCCACCGCGAGCGCTGTCACAAGGTTCTTGTCAAGATCCATCCAGCTTTTTATGGAATACTGATATCCCAACTTCTCCCTGAGAGCGTCCCGGAGAAGGTTGGCTTTCATCCCGTCTTCCGCCTTCATACCTACCCCGGTTATTCCCTGTTCCATCCTGAACATTTTCTGAGCGGTTTCTATGCTGACTATGCCTATATTGGAATCGTAATCATATCTGCCTGAAGTAAAACTGCCTATTACCGTCAACTTTACTTTTTCCACATCCAGAGCGCTATACGGCAGTATCAGTTCTATCGTGTCGCCCGGAACTATGAACTCGTTTTTCATAAGCTCACTGCCCAGGACTATTGTATCTCTCCCCAATTCCGTCGCCTTGTTCCCTGAGTATGTTATTACGCTGGTAACCTCCGATTCTCCGAGCGGATCTATCCCCTTAAGAAGAATACCTGTAACCCTTCCCTGTCTCCGGATTATGGCCTGTCCGGTCACAAAAGGCGAAACATTTTTAACTCCCGGAAAAGAACCCAGCTGTTCGAGCAATCCATCGGATTCTTTTATCCCTGCCTCAGAAGTAACTACCACATGAGAATACGTGCCGATTATTTTTTCCCGTATTTCGCTGTCAAATCCGTTCATTACGGACAGCACTATTATCAAGGCCGCCACGCCCAATGCCAGCCCAACTACCGATATCCCGCCTATGAGAGATATCATCCTTTCCTTTCTTCCGGAAAAAAGATATTTAATGCTTATGAAAAATGTCCACATAATTTTTTTCGTCGTTCTACCCCGATCTTCGGATCATCCGGAAGAGTTATTCCGGACGCATATGCGGGAAGAATACCACTTCCCGGATGTTAGAGGAATCCGTAAATATCATGGTAAGCCTGTCTATTCCTATCCCGAGCCCTCCCGCGGGAGGCATACCGTACCTCAACGCCCTCAAGAAATCCTCGTCCATCATCGCCTCGGGATCGGCTTTAATCTGGTCCATAAACCTCTCTTCCTGCTCTATGGGATCGTTAAGTTCAGAATAAGCGTTGGCTATTTCCATTCCACCCATATAGAGCTCGAACCTGTCCACTATGCCGGGGCATCCCGGCTTTTCCTTGGCCAAAGGACTCAGCTCTTTGAAAATATCCACCACAAAAACAGGATGGTTCCCGGCTTCGGGTTCCACAAGTTCGCCCACAATATTTATTATCTGGGTCTTGCTCGCCTTTTTCCCGTCTATCTCTATTCCCTTCTTCTTCAGCTTAGCCACCCATTCCGAGACGGGATCCTCCGGCCTTATGCCGAAATTCGCGTCCATTAATTCGGCAAATGATATCTTTTTCCATTCTGTAAGATCAAGTTCCCTGCCCTGGTACATAAACTTTTCTGTCCCGATGACCTCTCTGGAAACGGATCGTATCAACTCTTCTGTGAGAGCCATCATGCCGTCGCAGTCCGAATATGCCTGGTAAACTTCCATCATCGTGAACTCGGGATTATGCCGGGCAGATATTCCTTCATTGCGAAAAGACCTGTTTATTTCATAGACTTTTTCGAGACCTCCCACTAACAGTTTCTTCAGGTATATCTCCGGCGCTATTCTGAGAAAAAGATCCATATTTAGGGCCGCGTGATGTGTTTTAAAAGGTTTCCCGGCGGCGCCCCCGGGAATGGGATGCATCATCGGGGTTTCAACTTCAAGAAACCCTTTATCGTTGAGTTTTTCGCGTATATGCCTTATAAGCTGTATTCTTCTCAGGAATTTTTCACGCGCGGGATCGTTGACGATAAGGTCAACATATCTTTGACGATACCTCGTTTCAACATCCTTAAGCCCGTGCCATTTTTCAGGCAGGGGAAGAAGGGCCTTTGAAAGCACCTTAAAAGAGGATACCTGCAGTGTCTTTTCTCCGGAACGTGTCAAAAAAAGCGTACCGTCGGCGCCTATTATATCTCCAATATCTATCGCGCCAAGACTTTCAAAAACATCGTCCCCCAGAATGTCTTTGCGAAAATACACCTGTATACGTTCGGTGCGGTCCTTAAGATCCATAAAAGCGCTCTTTCCGTGTTCCCGTCTGGCCATTATCCGTCCGGCTATTCGCGCCTCTTTACCCTCTTCAAAAGCTTCCTTTACCGAAACTATGCTCTCGGCCTTATGAAAAACTTGTCCATAAGGATCCATTCCCCCTCTTTTCATCTTCTCCAGGTTAATATGTCTTTGCGCTACAAGATCGTTGACTTCTTCCATCTTCTCCCCTTTCTCCCAACATTTACTACAAAGCCCCTGGTACATATAACATATTATACCTATGCGGTTTCGAAGCTTTACGCTGTGCCCTCAAAAAGCAAAAATCCGGCTTTCGGTCAAATTATGCTGGGGCAATGCCCGAATAAAAAAATAACCGCACAAATCCATACAGAACCGTTTTTAAAGACATTACAGCCCCTTCGGATGGGTAGATTATAACTATTGATTATAATACTGTCAACAAGTCATTGGGTGTAAATCACTTGATTACGATAGCATCTCGTTTATTTTGGAAAGCAGCACCTGCGGTTCGAAGGGTTTGTCCATTACTATAGACACCCCTTCCATCTTAAATATCTCTTTCATGTCGGGCTTACCGGTCAACACTATTACGGGCAGGTCCCTCTTGTCGACATCGGATCTTAACGTCTGAAAAAAAGTATAACCGTCCATATCAGGCATGACTACATCAAGCAGTACAAGGTCTATTGCGTCATTCTCCAACTTTTCCAAGGCCTCTTTTCCGGTGCCGGCGCACACCACGCCGTACCCCATATTCTCCAGAATTACGCTTAACATCTTCAGCGCGTCGGGGTCGTCATCCACGACCAATATCTTTTTCCTGGCGGCATCCATAATTCTCCTCCCGGTCATTCCCGCATTTTCAAAGTTCCATACGCTTGCAAGTATATCCGTTATTCCGAAAATACACAAGAACCGTATCCGATATTCCTACCTGAGCATTTCCTCAAACTCCTTTTCTTCTATTACGGTTATCCCGAGCTTTTCGGCTTTCTTAAGTTTAGATCCGGCTTCTTCTCCGGCGACCACAATATCCGTATCCGCGCTAACGGCCGAAAGCACCCGGGCTCCTTCGGCCTCAGCCTTCTTCCTGGCCTCGTCTCTTGACATACATGAAAGACTTCCCGTAAAAACTATTTTCTTTCCTGAAAGTTTTCCGGAAACCTTTTTTTCATGAGCACTTACTTTCACTCCCCTGATAATAAGTTCCCGTATTTCCATTCTGTTCTTCTCTGTCCGGAAGAAATTAACGATGTGGGCCGCCGTTTCCGGACCTATTTCCCTTATTCCGGTAAGTTTTTCAATATCCGACGCCATTATTTTTTCGAGTTCGCCAAAACTCTCCGCCAGCACCCGGGCTATATGGCGTCCTACATTCCTTATCCCTAAAGCCGCAATGAACCTGTCAAGAGAGATCTCTTTAGACTTTTCTATGGCATTGATCAAATTTTCGGTTTTCTTCTCTTTCCACCCGTCAAGACCCAAAAGATCCTCTTTTTTTATAGCGTAAATATCCGATATCCTTTTTACAATACCCTTCTCATACAAAAGTTCCGCGGTTTTATCGGAAAACCCTTCTATATCGGCCGCTTTGGGGCTCGAGTAATGACATATGGCCTCCTTTATCTGAGCCGGACATGTCAGGCCGGCAGGACATCTGTAGAACACATCCTCCTTTTCCAGAAAGGTCCCGCAGCTCGGACATTTAACGGGCATACTGAACTTTTTTTCCCCGCCGGTACGGCGGGCTGTAACTACCTCGCTTACATAAGGAATAACATCTCCCGCCCTTTCAACCTTCACGATGTCTCCTATTCTTATTCCCAGTTTATCTATACGGTCCATGTTGTGCAGCGTAGCTCTTGAGACGGTCACGCCGCCCACGTCTACCGGAGTGAGAAGCGCGAGAGGGGTAACAACGCCGGTCCGTCCTACCTGGACAACGATATTTTCTACCTTTGTGATCTCTTTTCTCGCCCTGAATTTATATGCTACCGCCCATTTCGGGTTGGTTGTCCTCACCCCAAGCAGGTTCTGAAGCTCGATATCGTTGACCTTTATAACAACCCCGTCTATTTCGTAATTGAGCTCTTCCCGGCCGTCTTCCATTCGATGGTGATATTCTATCGCTTTATCTATATTGCCGCAGACCGCCTCGCCGGGAACGGCCTTAAAACCCATCCCGCACATTAGTCCGAGAGCTTCGGTCTGAGAGCGGGGCTCCTCTCCCGAAATATCAAGCACACGATAACAGTACACTTCAAGTTTCCTCTCGGCCGTGATCTCCGGATTAAGCTGCCTTAAAGTGCCGGCCGCCACATTCCTTGGATTAGCATACGGTTCTTTGCCGTCTTTTATCCGCTTCTCATTCAGCTTAAGAAAATCTTTTATGGGCATTATAACTTCTCCCCGTACAGCGAGACGCAAAGGGATTTTGTCTCCTTTTAAGGTTTTAGGAATGCTCGGTATTGTCCGAAGGTTATCGGTAACATCCTCGCCTTCTATTCCGTCTCCGCGCGTGGAGCCTGAAATAAAAACCCCTTTTTCGTAAACAAGTTCTATGCTTAGTCCGTCAAGCTTCGGCTCACACATATACTCTATTTCCCCCGAGATGAGCTTACGGCAGGAAGCGTCAAAACGTCTCGCGCCCTCCTCGTCATTAACGCTTTCAAGGCTAAGCATAGGCGAAGCATGCCTGACCTTACGCGATCTCTCCGGCACTCTCGCTCCTACTTTTCTGGTAGGAGACCCGTCTTTCAGGTACTCCGGA
>Ga0172377_10000215_pt1 | contig 51560 bp, 37 predicted proteins | sample Pumphouse3metaG_FD_119749 | JGI IMG/M metagenome (GOLD analysis project Ga0172377, IMG submission 119749) | Leachate microbial communities from a municipal landfill in Southern Ontario, Canada - Pumphouse #3 metaG | ecosystem: Engineered > Solid waste > Landfill > Unclassified | place: Canada...
AACCGGCTCAACAATGAAGCCAGTTGCTTTGGGGGATATTAATGCTGATGGATTTGACGACTGGGCATTTAGATACAGAGATAGGAACGTATTCCTATCTGATGATTCTATTTTTATATATTTGGGATCAGATTCAATAGACTTTACTGCTGATTACAAACTTCAAGCACGTGAAATTGGCAATATTGGTGATGTTAATGGAGATGGGTATGATGACCTAGCATATATGCGAGTTGAACACTATCCAAATACTCAGATTCTTCTAAAAAATCCAACTATTTATATATTACATGGAGGAGATAGCTTTGATCTAGTGCCAGATGACAGCTGCTTAATACCGAACGTAGAAGGAAATAAAAAAATTATTTTTGAAGAATTCTCCAAAACAGGTGATATAAATGGAGATGGTTATGATGATCTTGTTTATGGGCCCAAGCGATATAGTGGAGCGTACTTAACAAAAAGCAGGAGTAATTTAGCATATCAAGAAATTGTAAAACAAAATATATATTTTGGTAATGAGTCTCTTTCCTGGCTACCAGATGCATCTATAGTTCCACCCAAATACTTATTACACCCATATTCACTTGCTTATAATTGGTTCGGAAGACAAGCTTTGGGGGATGTAAATGGAGATGGTTATGATGATTTTAGCTTGCAATATAATGATATCAGTATTCCGCCAACAGGAAAAATTATAAGGGATTCTGTAGTATATGTTTATTACGGTAGTGATAGCATTGACAATATAATTTCGAATGTAGATACCTATTTTGTGGGTGAAATATATGGAGATTTAGGGCAAATATCTGAGGAAAATCAGAATTCATTTATATGTTGGCATAAGGACACATTATCTCAAATTCCAGGAGTTAATGTTTCAATTGCAAATGATATAAATGCTTTTTCTTTACACTATAATCAAAATGATATTGCTAATATTTATCCGGGCGACATTAATAATGATGGCTATAATGATTGGATTATATGGAATTCGGTAGATGATTGTATAGAAGGATATTTAGGTGCAAGTGTTTTGGATAATCAAGTAAAATTCACTACTCCAAATTCCTTTTATTTTGACGGTAACGTTGGAATTAGGGCACTTGGAGAAAGATCCTGGTTTTATATAATTGGGGATATTTGTGGTGATGGATATGATAAAGTTCTGTTTACAGAGCGAATTAATGATGAAAGTTATGATATTTACTGTTTTTCTTATAATGAAGTGAAAACGGAAATAAAAGAAATTATACCTGAACAATATGAGTTAATTTCTATCTATCCCAATCCTTTCAATCCAACAACAAATATAAAATTTCAATTGTTTGAACAAGTAAAGATTAAGATTGATTTATATAATATCTTGGGGAGAAAAATTAAAACAATTTATAATGATGTATGTTTGCCTGGAGAACATAGTTTAAAGATTGATGGTACCGACTTAAATTCAGGTATTTATTTTTGTGTAATTTATGCGAATAACAAAAGCATGGATGTAAAAAAAGCTCTTCTTGTTAAATAATGGAGAATAATGTTAATCGTAATAAATTATTCTAATACTGTTTAATAAGCCCTCGGAATACTTTTTTAATTTAATAATTACTAGTGTACAGTAAATAAATTTAGGAATATTAACGTGGGTTTCTCAGTGTAACTATGATTTATGCTGGTATTAGTGCGAGTAATTTTATATTTATTGTGAGAAACATTACTTATTTCTCAACTCTTTCTTTACCTCCGGCTCCGGCTCCAGCTCAGCTTCTCCTATCTTACAGCTTCGGAAAGCAAACTTTCTCTCGCCATTTAATATTTTTTAAAAAATACTTGTATTTTAGGCACTTAGTTAGATATATTTGGCTCACATCCCTCGTAGTGAGGAATGTGATATTTTTTTGATGTATAACTTAAGGAGTTTCTATTTCACGTCAAATGAGACCAAATGTAAAGTCAACAGAAGATTCAACAAGAGTAAATGACGCCATTCGAGCCAAAGAGGTCAGATTGATCTCTGAAGATGGTGAATTAATAGGGATCGTAGGCATACGCGAGGCGCTGGACATAGCTGAGAAAAGACGTTTGGATTTGGTGGAGATTTCACCAAATGCTAAACCCCCCGTATGTAAGATCATAAATTACGGTAAGTTCAAATACGAGCAACAAAAGCGCGAGAAGACAAACAGAAAAAAGCAGCATGTTATTACCGTCAAAGAAGTAAGATTTCGCCCTCACACCGATACTCATGATATTGAGACCAAGGTCCGTAAGATTCGTGAGTTCATTGAAGATGGTGATAGGGTAAAGATATCAGTCATGTTTCGTGGCCGTGAAATGGCTCACCAAGAAATGGGACGCGATACCATCGATAAGGTAATCAAACTTCTTGAAGATGTTGCAAAAATTGATAGAGCGCCTAAACAAGAAGGACGCTTTCTCACGGCTTATCTCGCCGCCAAAAAGTAAGGAGACATTATGCCCAAGATGAAAACAAATCGTGGTGCAGCAAAACGATTCAAAGTAACAGGGTCAGGCAGAATTAAAAGAAAAAAAGCCTATGCAAGTCATATTCTGACGAAAAAAAGTACAAAGCGCGTTAGGAAATTACGTCAGCAAACTGTGGTTTCGCCAGCTGATGAGAAACGTGTAAAAAAAATGTTGGCAATATAAGCCCAGACTTGAAAGGAATTTAATATGCCTAGATCAAATAGTTCAGTACCAAGACACCGCAGACACCGGAAAATCGTAAAATTGGCCAAGGGTCAATTCGGTGCTCGTCGCAAATTATATAAAACAGCCTCCGAAGCCGTAGAACGCGGCTGGACATACGCATACCGCGATCGTCGCCAGAAAAAACGCGATTTCCGTAGATTGTGGATCACTCGTATCAATGCTGCAGTTCGCCAGCACGGTTTAAGCTACTCTCGTTTCATTCATTTATTGAGTGAGAAGGGTGTGGAGATTAATCGTAAACAGCTGAGTGAATTAGCTATTCATCAGCCCGAAGCATTTGCAAAGTTGGTTGAATCAGTAAAAAAATAATTTAGCTGAAATGATATAATTAACCATGCCCATCCGGTCCTTTGCCGGAACGATGGCCTATAAATATGAAAAAATTGCACTATGACGAAAGAAACGATAGAACAAGTTCAGTTGCAGTTTGAGGAAGCGCTTGCCCAAGCCAATGATAAACTCTCTTTAGAGGAAGTAAAAAATACTTTTCTTGGGAGAAAAGGCAAAGTGGCAGGCCTTTTTTCTATGATGGGAGATATTTCTCCGGAATCCAGAAAAGAGGTCGGACGCTCTCTTAATGAACTCAAAAATAAACTGCAGTCTCTTTTTGATGAAAAAGAAAAAGAATTTTCAGTCGATAGCACTAAAGAAAAATGGGTTGATTATACCATGCCCGGCTATTCTTTAGCAACTGGATCACGCCATCCTTTAACTCAAGCTATAGATGATATGCTGTCAATTTTTAAAAGACTTGGCTTCGATATCGCTTATGGTCCTGAAGTTGAAACCGATTGGTTTAATTTTGAATCACTGAATTTTCCGCCAAATCATCCTGCACGAGATATGCAGGATACTTTCTATACCGAAGGTGGCGGTGTTTTACGTACACATACTTCGCCTGTGCAGACTCGATATATGACCAAACATGAACCTCCTGTGCGTATTGTTGCACCGGGTCGCGTTTTTAGAAATGAAGCCATTTCTGCTCGCTCATATTGTCTTTTCCATCAGATCGAAGGTTTGTATATAGATGAAGATATTAGCTTTGCGGATTTAAAAGGTACTATCGAGCTCTTTTGCCGTATGTATTACGGTAAGGATGTAAAGATCAAGTTCCGCACATCCTATTTTCCTTTTACCGAACCTTCTGCAGAAATTGATGTTTCTTGCTTTTTGTGTGGTGGTAAAGGTTGCCGTGTCTGTAAAAATACAGGATGGCTGGAGATCATGGGTTGCGGTATGGTTGATCCCAATGTTTTAAAGGCAGTCAATTACGATACGGAAAAATATACGGGTTATGCCTTTGGTTTGGGTGTGGAACGAATGGTTATGATGCGATTAGGCATTAATGATATTCGTCTGCTTTTTGAAAATGATGTGGAGTTTTTAAGACAGTTCTAAATTTGGAAGAATAAAATGATCGTTTCAATAGATTGGTTAAAAGATTATGTAAACATTGATATGCCATTGGAAGAAATGGCGGAAAAGCTAACAATTGCCGGATTGGAGTGCGTGCTCAAGGAAGCTGGTAAAAGTATTCCCAAGGGTGTTGTTGTGGGTAAGGTGCTTGAAAAAAAAGCACATCCCAATGCTGATTCACTATCTGTCTGTAAGGTCGATGTTGGTGCTCCCGAGATCCTGAATATTGTTTGTGGTGCGCCCAATGTTGATGCCGGTCAATTTGTGCCGGTAGCCACTGTTGGAACTCAGCTTACTCCTGATTTTCTTATCAAGAAAGCCAAACTTCGTGGAGAGCCATCTCAGGGAATGATCTGTGCAGAAGATGAGCTTGGAATAGGTGAAGATCATACAGGAATCATGGTTTTAGAGGGAGACCATACAGTTGGAACTCCCTTTTCAGAATATTTTAAAACATCTTTGGTTTTGGATATTGATATTACAGCTAACCGTCCCGACGCCATGTCCCATTGGGGCGTAGCACGCGAAATTGCTGCTATTTATGGCAAAGAATTTAAAAAAATACCGCTTTCTTTGAACGAAACAGGACCGGCAATTGCAGATATTGCTAAGATCGAGATCGCTGATATTGAAGCGTGTCCAAGATACACAGCCCGTGTTGTACAAAATGTTAAGATCGCTCCCTCTCCTAAGTGGATGGTGGATAGACTCGAAGCTCTTGGTTTACGAAGTATTAACAATGTTGTGGATGCCGCTAATTATGTTTTAATGGAAACGGGACATCCTTTACATACTTTTGATCTGGATATGCTTAAAGGACAGACCATAAAAGTCCGTCGAGCAGAAAAAGATGAAAAAATTGCAACTATCGACCATAAAGAGCGGGAACTATCAGAAGAGATCCTTTTGATCTGTGATGCTGAAGAAGCTATTGCTTTAGCCGGTATCATGGGCGGCACGGAATCCGGAGTATCGGATAAGACCGTGAATGTCCTCATTGAATCGGCTTATTTCGATGCTGCCGTGGTTCGTAAAGGCTCAAAATTACAACAACTATCCACCGATGCATCTAAACGCTTTGAACGCGGTGTGGATCCCAATGAAACCCTTGTATATGCTCAGGATCGTCTGGCTGCGCTTCTTGTGGAACTAGCCGGTGGAACTCTTGCCAAAGGCATGATAGATGTATATCCGGAGCCTATTTCTAAAAAAACTGCCAAATTGCGCATTGATCATGTAAAACGCGTGACCGGTATTGAGATTTCTAAAGAAGATTGTATTAAAACACTCAAGGGATTAGAATTCCTTATTCTTGAAGATAAGGATAATGAATTGACAGTGGAGATCCCTTCTTTTCGTCCTGACGTAGATCGCGAGATCGACCTTATTGAAGAGGTGCTGAGAATTGGGCATCTTGATAAGATACCTTCAATGGGACGTATGAAGATTTCTGTCGCAGAAGAATATGATAAATTTCATCCATTCTTGACAGACCTAAGATCCTTTTTTGTTGGTTTGGGCATGCACGAAGCCGTGAATAATTCATTGATCAATGAAGATATGGCAAACAAGAATATCTGGGCTTATACACCTCTGCGTGTTTTAAATCCTTTATCCAATGAAATGAATATGCTTCGCGCCGATATGATCCAGCCTTTGCTTTCATCCTTGCGTGCAAACGCATTAAAGAAAAGAACAAATATTCGTCTTTTTGAAATGGCGAATGTTATTGAAAAAAATGATCATAGCGATACGAACGCTCTTGAACATTATAATCTTGGTGTGATATGTTCAGCACCTGTATTTGGATTGAACTGGACAAACGAAGATAAAGCAGCTGATCTTTTTTACATGAAAGGTGTATTGGAACAGTTACTATCAACATTAAATTTTAATTATAAGTTGAAAGAAAATACAAGTCGGGACGAATTTGATATTCTTTACGATATCCTTATTCGTAAAACCGTCGTTGGCAAAATAGGTCAATATAAAGCAGATTATTTTGAAAAACTGCAACTACAATATCCCGTTGCGCTTATGGAACTGCAGCTGACAAAGCTGTTTAACTGGTATAATCCACGGAAACAATACACGTCAATTCCACAGTTCCCATCCATTTTCAGAGATATGTCTTTAGTCGTGGATAAAAAATGCAAATCTGCGACAATTCTGAATGAAATAAATCAGAATGGGGGCAAATATCTAGTTGACCTTGCCCTATATGATGTGTACATTGATGATGTAAAATTAGGTAATGATGTTAAAGCACTCTCAATTCGTTTAGAATTCAGGTCCAATGAAATGACCTTGAAAGATAAATTAGTTGATGATGTGATGAATAAATTGTTTGAAAGACTTAAGAAGCAGTATGGAGCTCAACTAAGGTAATGGACATAAGCTCTTTTGAATTATTAGAAAAAAAACTACACCAAGCTTTGGGCATCCTAAAGGATAAACAAGGCGACTCTTCGGATACGGTGATCCTTTCTAAGGATCAGGTAAAGCGTATTACGGAGAAATTGGCACAAATATCGGAGTGGATCGACCATGCAGAAGTATGACCCCGACCCAAACACTGTAGAAATGCAATTTCCTGAATCGAAACGCCTGAAAGTAAGTATTTACGGTCAGGAATTTCCCTTGAAGGGAAATGATCCCGAGTTTATTCACAAGGTAGCAGACTATGTGAATAGTAAAATGATGGAAGTCGGAGCAAATATGCCAGGATCAACTCCTTTAGATAAGATCGCTATCATTGCGGCCTTAAATATCGCCGGTGAATTATTTCAATTGAAGCGTAATAACCAGTCCGCCGAGGAATATCTTCAGGACCATTCTGAAGCTATGATATCTATGATAGATGAATTCCTTAAAATCACCTAAGTTTGACTCCATTTAATTAAAAAGGAGTAGATATGGGACCTTTGGGACCAGGCGTCGTAATTGCTATTGCGGGAGCATCAGCATTATTGGCTGCATTTATTGTCTTTATGATATATCGTTCTAAGATCGGTAGTCTAAAGTTTTATAAATTTGACATGATGGAAAGCGCAAGAAAAGAAGGTGAGACTTTAAAAAAAGAGCTCATTCTTGAAGCAAAAGATCAAGCTTTACAGATCAAGCAAAAATCTGAAGATGAATATAACGAGACATTACGTGAACTTAGGAAATCTGAGCGTGATCTGCAAAAACGTGAGAGTGATCTTGATCGTAAGATCGAGCGCATTGATCAACGTTACGATTCATTGAATAAATTTGATGAAGATCTAAAGAGCAAAGAGAAATACTTAGATAGCAGAGAAACCGAGATCGAGAGATTAATTGATGAACAAGAACTTAAGTTAGAAAGTATAGCCGGTTTATCAAGAGAAGAAGCTAAGCAGACACTCAAGGATTCTCTATATGAAAAAGCCCGGGTTGAAGCTCAGGTTAAGGTAAAAGATATTAAAGAAACCGCTTTGTTAAATGCTAACAAAGAAGCCAAAAAGATTATTATTGAAGCTATACAGCGTTCTGCAACTGATCATACATCGGAATCTACAGTTTCTGTAGTTTCTTTGCCTAACGATCAAATGAAGGGTCGCGTAATTGGTCGTGAAGGCCGTAATATCCGTCATTTTGAAGCATTGACCGGTATTGAGCTGATAGTGGATGATACACCCGAAGCTGTAGTATTGTCGGGTTTTGATCCTGTCCGCCGGGAAGTTGCCAGAATAGCATTGGAAAAATTGATCAGCGATGGTCGTATTCATCCGGCCAGAATTGAAGAGATGATAGAAAAAGCAAGCAAAGAAGTTGAGGAATCAATTATTCATGCAGCCGAAGAAGCTACAATGGAATTACAACTTCCTCCTTTTAATGCTGAAATGATGCATTATATCGGATCCTTAAAATACCGTACATCTTATGGACAAAATATCTTAAAGCACTCCATAGAAGTTGCATGGATATCCGGTTTAATGGCGGCTGAACTGGGGATGGATGGTCAAATGGCTAAACGTGCAGGTTTCTTGCATGATATTGGGAAAGCCATCGATAGAAATGTTGAAGGTACGCACGCCCTTATTGGTGGAGATATTGCAAGACGAAATAAAGAAGACAAGATCATTGTGAATGCAATTGAAGCTCACCATGAAGAAGTGGAAATGATACATCCCATCTCTGCTCTCGTGCAAGCGGCGGATGCTATCAGTGGTTCTCGTCGTGGTGCTCGTGGCCAGACATTGGAAAATTACCTCCACCGCATGGAAAAACTTGAAGAGATCTCAAATAGTTTTAAGGGTGTGAATAAAACTTATGCTATACAAGCCGGTCGTGAAGTTCGCGTGATCGTAGAAGAAAATCAGATCGATGATGCTGCTTCGGATCTATTGGCTGAAGATATTGCAAATAAAATTCAGGCTGAATTGACCTATCCCGGTCAGATCAAAGTAACTGTCCTACGCGAACATCGTTCTATAGGATATGCTAAATAGAGAGAACTATGGAAACAAAGATCTTAAAAGGCAAAGTTGTTGCTGAGGCAGTCAAGGAAAACTTAAAACTCCGGATCGAAGCTCTAAAAAATAAAGGCTTAGTTCCGGGGCTTGTTGTTGTCCTGGTAGGAGAAGATCCGGCATCTCAGGTTTATGTCCGAAATAAAGAAAGGGCGTGTAAAGCGCTTGGCATTTATTCTGAGACAATTCGTCTGCAAGCAGAAACTACGCAGGAAGAATTAAACTCTCTGGTTAATTCCTTGAATAAAGACGATAGATTTCATGGCATTCTTGTGCAGATGCCTTTACCTAAACATTTGAATGAAATGGAAATAATTGAAGCTATTTCCCCTTCTAAAGATGTGGATTGTTTTCATCCTATGAATGTGGGAAGACTGGTGCAGGGGCAAGCCAGATTATTACCCTGTACACCCGCCGGCATTGTTGAAATACTAAAGTATTACAATATACCGACTCAAGGGAAACATGTGGTGGTGATAGGTCGTTCAAATATTGTTGGCAAACCAATGTTGAACCTGATGTATCAAAAGTCTGAATATGCCAATGCAACTGTGACTATTTGTCATACAGGCACTAAAGATATTAAAACTCACAGCTTGCAAGCTGATATTCTGATTGTTGCAGCGGGCGTAGCTGAAATGATAGATCCTGATATGCTAAAAGAGGGTGCAGTGGTCATAGATGTTGGCATTAATCGTGTTGACGATCCTTCTCGTGAAAAGGGATATCGTTTAGCAGGTGATGTGGCCTTTGAAGATGTTAAAGATCGTTGTTCTGCTATCACTCCTGTGCCCGGTGGTGTAGGCGTAATGACAATAGCAATGTTAATGAAAAATACGGTTCTGGCGGCAGAAGATATTTTTAATAAGTAAAAAATATGGCAAATAAAAGATCAATACGATACCTAATTGTATTTATTCTGATTCTATTAATCGGGTCAACCGGTATCTTTTTAACAAAAACAGATGCCGGTTTTACTATTGTATATAGAATTGTAAAAAATCAATTAGATCGCCAGCATGGCCATGATCTGTCCATTGAAAATATAAGCACTAAAATACAGTGTAGTTTGCAGGCTGATAAAATAGCCTTCTCGAATGCAGATTCTTCCTTGGTTATTAAGGTAGATACCTTAAATATAAATTTCAGTGGAATATTTGAACTTTTGGGACGTCGTCATCTTGATAGTCTTATTATCATTGAACCTGAAGTTTTTATCACGATAAAGGACGCTCAAGATACAGTTGAATTTGGCGAAATCAATTTTCCTCAATTTTTGATAAATAGCATTAAAGTTGAGCGTGCTCGTTTACATGTACAGACTCCCGATACCTTGGTCCAACAAAGTATTGATCATCTAGAGTTCTGTTATTCCGGGAAGAAAAAAGAAGCCCAGATAAACATTAAGCAATTAGATCTTGAAAATACATCTTTGGGAATTAAAATTGCAGATCTCTCATCAGAACTTACAATAAAACACAATATTGCAAAGTTAAGAGACCTGAATTTTAAATTGAATGATTCAAAAGTTACGGCTCAGGGGAAGATCCGCTATGTTGATCCTTTACGTTTTAAACTATCTCTCCACCTGGAAGAGCTTCAATTGGATAAGTATGTAGAGTTACCTTTTGTCCATAAAGATGATAAGATCGATATGAATTTGGATATTCTTGGGGATTTTAAAGAATTTAATGCTATTTTAGATCTTCAGGGTACTGTTAACAATACACCAATATTAGAGTCAAACATTGGCCTTGAATACAAAGATAATTATTTGCATCTGCTAGATGGGGCATTCATTAACGCTGATAATAAGCTTTCCTTTTATGGTTCTTATGGATTAAAGGATCAATACTTATCCCTATCGCTCATTCCTCACAAGTTTCGTCTTTCCGATTGGCTAAATAATATGCCTGATTTTGATGCTCGCGGTTTTTTTAATGCAAATGGATATATTAATTCCCGAATTGATATGAATTATAATATTGATTGTTTTGATCTCTATGGTTTAAGCAAAACCTCGTTCACCGGAAATGTGGAATTTAATTCTTTGGATGAGATCATATTAGATTCAAGTAATCAGATTGTTTTACCTGGGGGGCTTTTGAAAGTAGAGGGATCCATCAATGATCTGACAGAATTTGATTTGAATATTAATGGTGATATTGATCGTATTTCCGGACTTGATATCGCCGAGTTGTCCCATTTTGACTTGGTGAATATGGATCTGACTTTAAAGCTGGATGGCGAAATAAAAGATCCTCATATCCAGATGAATTTTAATCTGGATACCTTGGATATTGGAAAGATTAATCTGAATGATTTAACGGTATCGTTTTTTTCCAAGAATACAATTTCGGAACCCGGTGGCGCTTTACTTATTACTATGAAAGAAGTAAATCTTGATTCTCTGAAATTAGGGTCCATTCAAAGCTATGTGTATATGCGAGAAGATCTGATAAAGTTGGATTATTTAGATATTATTCATGAAGATTATAATTTAAGTTTAGCTGGTAGCATCAGAGATTATAAAGAATTTAAGATCAATAAAATGCAGGGCGTTTATCGGGGTGAAGATGTTTATCTCTTGGACCCCGTGACTTTTGAACGTTTAGATAATGCCTATTCTTTATCAAGATATGACATCCTTTTTCGTGATGCACTTTTATCTGGTTTTCTAAACATGAATGGCGATAGCCTTGAAGGTTCTTTTAATATTGCCGGTGCTGAGCTAAATTCCGTACCTTTGCTTTCTACAATAGTCGATAGCGTTGAAGGTCTATTGGATTTGAATGTTGATATCAGCGGATTTGTAAATGATCCGCAGATTGATATGGATTTACAATTAAAACGAGCATTCGCATTTGGACTTAAAGCTCAAATGATAAGTTCAAAAATTAATTATTCAGATTCTTTGGTTTTAATACATGATTTTAATTTAGAAGTCGATAATGAAAGAAGCATTGAGTTTTACGGGCAGATCCCATTGAGTATCAGTTTCGCATCAGATAACATTGTTGATTTTTTACCCGAAGACTCTATGCTTGTAGAATTAAAATTCAATAAAATGAGATTGAAAAAATTACTGCCATTTTTCTTGACTGATATAAACATTTATGGTGAATTAGATGCTCTTGGAAGTATTAAAGGTACCTTCAATGATCCTCTGATAAATGGTCAATTATTTGCTTATGATCCTCAGATCGATGCTATTTCCATGGATTCTGTTATCGCAGATTATCATTATAGTAATGAGCGCATCTTTTTTAATGATGTGGAACTCTTTACCAACAAGGGCTATTATCAGGGGAACTCTAATTTTTATATAGACCTTCGTTTTCAGAGCACTTCGGAACGATTTCAAGCGGATTCATCCCTTTATGCCTATATAGAAGGGAATGATGATGAGCTCATATATTTAACACCATATTTAGGCTTTGTTGAATCCTTTAGCGGAAAAATGTACACAGAACTTGAAATAATGGGCAACTTTAATGAGACTAAAAAGCATGGCAAAGTAAAAATAAATGAGACTGTGCTTGTGATCGATATTCTTGGGAACGAAATCAGGAATATTAATGGTGAACTAATCCTTAAAGATAATATAGCAGATGTTAATCTGAGAGGTCTATTACCAGGCCAAAATTATTTTCTGGCAAGCATGTTCAGGACTGATGAAACTGATAGGAATTTTTCTATAAATGGAAGCATGGATATGACTAATTTGATCTCGCCTGTATTTGATTTGAAGCTCAAGGGAGACCAAATGTCAATTCTGACTCTGGATGAAAATATTAATCTTACAACAGGTATTGTTGACTTAGACATTACAGGTAGAGATACACTGGAAGTACGAGGAGATGTAACTATTCAAGAAGGATCCATAGAATATGATTTTAATAGATCCCCATCTCCTGCAACTGCTTCACAAGCTTACAGTCAGGACATGAAAACATCCTACTCAATTAATGCTATGATAGATAAAGTCTATTTCAGGAATCAGTTATTGGATGTTACCCTTAACGGAGAGATGGTTTTACAGAAATTTCCCAATGAATCCGCTACAAGATTGGGTGGGGAACTTGAAGTAACAGAAGGGTTTTTTAACTACTGGGCATCTGTCTTTGTTCTTGAACAAGGATCCAGTCTTATTTTAGATCAATTTGAAAATAATCATCAACTTAATTTTACAGCGACTAAAGAAATCCGAAATAATACAATTATTGCTTCCATTACCGGGGAATTAAATAATCCCGAAATAAATTTTACAGATGAAAACAGCGAAATGTCACAAGCGCAGATCGTTCAGGCTTTAACCGTCGGAGAAATACAGGATGTACTGACTAATGTAGGTTTTGGTAGTAACCCTGATGGAGGAAAAAGAATCAATCTTTCTTCAGCCACCAATGCATTGCTTACTTTAGCTGAAATTCCTATAGAGCAACAAGCCCGACAGATAGGGGCTGCCGGTGGTTTGGATCGCATAGATATTAAAGGCGGAACTAACGGCGCATATATTGATGAAACAACCGCTTTGGTCATTGGTGGTCGTATTGGAAGAAATTTTTATTTGACTTATGAAGCTTCGCAGGCCAATCTTATGAATATGGAATTTGAATACAGATTAAATAATCGTCTATCCATTATTGGTGCTGCGGATGAGAAAAAAGTAGAAGGTGCAGTCCGCCTGAGGGTGCAATATTGATGAAAGATCTTAGGAAAATATTAGTTCTTTTATTTGTCTTTGGTATAGCTTATGCCGGAACAGATATATACGAGGGTAAAAAAATATCTAAGATCCATATCGAGGGAAATGAAAGATATTCAAGCTCTTATCTCAAAAAACAGATCGATATAAAATCTGCTTTATTTTCTAAGGCAATGTCGAATATTAATGATGCTTTTATTAAAGATCAGGCAGATAAAATAGAAAAATATTACAAAAGCGAAGGTTTTATAAAATGTACTGTGAGAGATTCTTTGGCTAAAGTAAGTGAAGATCATTTTCATCTTTATTTTTTGATTGAAGAAAATGAAAGGTATTATATTGGTCAGAGTTCATACGATCTTAGACTCCGCTCAGTTGATATCGAAGGAAATAAGACCTTTAATGATAGACAGCTTAAGCGATATATTCAAATAAAACCCGTTTTATCTCGTCGTGCAATGGGGCGTGTAAATAGGCGCTATATTAAATCTCAGGCAAAAAATCTCAAGAATTACTATGTGTCCGAAGGCTTTTTAAATTGCCAGGTTCGCGATTCTCTTGTCATAAGTGAAAACAAAAAATTGCATCTGTTTTTTAAAGTCAAAGAAAAAGAAAGATATTATGTAAAACAGATCAGAGTGGAAGGCAATACCTTATTAAGTGATGCAGAAATATTAAATATACTGGGACTTAAGGTCAGGGAACCCTTCAGACAATTTATTTATTACAATAATTTCAAGAAAATTTTAGCGCGTTATTCCGAGTTAGGTCATCCTTATGCAGAAATTCGAGAAGAATACGAGTGGGGAACAGACCTTGAAATTAAGATCATTATAGATGAAGATGTTAAATACTCTGTTAAAAATATTAGCTTGGAAGGCAATAAAGAAGTCCATGAACCTTTTATTCGCAAACATTTTGAAATTGCGGAATCTAAGGCATTTGACCAAGAGGATATTCGAAGAACTCAGGACAGGATCTATGAAATGGGTGCTTTTTCTTCTGTTAATATTGTACCTGTCAATCGTGATACAAGTAAACAAGAGCTTGATCTTAAGGTCTCTGTTATTGAGAGTAAACCTCGCCGTTTTGATATTAAGTTTGGTGGTCGTCAGGGTTATACAGATAAAATGTCCTATTCTTCATTATTCCTTGAGCCGGAATGGACACATAAAAATTTATTTCACAGGGCACATAGACTTAAAGCTAGTGCCTCTTATGATGCGATCTTTCATAATTATAGTCTGGATCACAAGGTATATTCCGAAATGGCTTACACCGTTCCCTGGTTGTATTTTTTAAGACTTCCTACGACTTTTAAGCTCTATTATGATAGAGACACCTATGATCCTTTTGAAGAGACTGAGTCCACGGTAATTGATACTTTGGAAAAAGGTGAGATTCGCACAGATTACGGTATCGATCTGTCCTCTATCTGGCGTTATAACAGGAATACTTATACACGATTCTCATTATCACTTCGTAATGTTCGTTCGGAATTAAACAATATTGCATCAAAATTTGAGCCTCAGGTTGAGATTGGTTTGCAATCTCGTATTGATAATCGTGATTCCTTTATTTATCCTACAAAAGGATGGAACATTCTTGCTTATGCTGGGTATGTTTTAGGTACGGAAACGAGATATTTTAGATTGGAAAGTTCAGTTAACACTTATTTTCCCATCACACGCCGTACTGTACTTGCAAGCAGATTAGAATTGGGACAGTTTTTTGATAGAGATAGCATAGCCGCGCAGGACCTTTATCAGTTGGGTTCTGAGACAACGGTAAGAGCCTGGAGCAAGTCAATAGGAAACGATTATGAACTTGCCAGTGGTGATACGATCAAAGCCGGTAAAGCAAAAGTTTTAGCTAATATTGAATTGCGGCAGGATCTTTTTTGGAATTTTGGGGTAGATGTGTTTATTGATGCCGGGCGACTGAATGATGATATGAGTGGGATCTTTAACTGGAGTTCGTATTTTGTGAATACCGGTTTTGGTATTTATTACCGTACACCCATTGGTCCGATTCGTCTTGAGCTTCCAGTAATCATAAATGATCCTCGCCCCGGATATGATCAATTGAAAATAAGCTCGATATGTTTTGGAGTTTTATTTGCCTTCTAAGAACAAATAATTATAAATTAGCCAATTGAAATTCAGGAGTTATGAAAAATGAAAAAACAACTATTCACACTTTTAATGGTCAGCCTATTGATCTTTTCCTGTTCAGATAATCGAACTGCTGAGCAAATGTTTCAGGCAGGTAATGAATTATATGCCCAGGATAAAGTAAATCGTACGATTAAAATCTACGATAAATTATCAAATACCTATCCGGATGACCCTTTAGCTGTTAAAGCATTATATCGTGTAGCTGAGATCTATGCTAGCGATATGCAGGATTTTGAAAAGTGCGTTGAAAAATTTAATTATATTTCGAATGAATATCCTTCACATCCCGATGCTCCAAAAGCACGGTTTATGGCAGGTTACACTTTAGCGAATATCATGATAGATCTTGAACGAGCTAAAGTTGAATATGAACAGTTTTTACGTGACTATCCCGAACACTCGCTCGCTGAATCTGTAGAATTTGAATTGCGTAATCTGGGCAAATCCCTTGATGAGATAGATGAACTCAAAGGTATCATGAAAAGTAATGACGAATAAATGAGGTTAGCATGAGTTTTGATCTATCATTATTAAATGAACAGATACAGAAAGAAAGCGTATTTTTAGATTCTATTCAGGCTGAATTACGTAAAGTCCTTATCGGCCAGGAAAAAATGGTCCAACGCCTTTTAATTGGTTTATTGGCCGAAGGACATATATTGCTGGAAGGTGTGCCGGGTCTGGCTAAAACATTAGCAGTTAAATCTTTGGCTCAGGCAATCCAGACAACTTACCATCGTATTCAGTTTACACCAGACCTTTTGCCTTCTGATCTTATTGGTACTTTAATTTACAATCAGAGAGAGGCTTCTTTTGAGGTCAAAAAAGGTCCTATTTTTGCCAATATCATTTTAGCGGATGAGATCAACCGTTCACCTGCAAAAGTTCAGGCAGCTTTGTTGGAAGCTATGCAAGAAAAACAAGTTTCCATCGGTGATACAACTTATAAACTTACTGAACCTTTTTTGGTCCTGGCAACACAAAACCCCATTGAGCAGGAAGGTACCTATCCTTTGCCCGAAGCACAGGTCGATAGATTTATGCTCAAGGTTAAAATAGATTATCCCAGCAAGGAAGAGGAAATGAAGATCTTGTCTTTACTTACATCTAATACTCTTCCTGAAGTGATACAAGCAGTTGTAGAAGCTAAACAGATCATGACTGCTCGAGACGTTGTTCGCTCAATTTATGTAGATGAAAAGATCCATAAATATGTTACAGACATTGTGTTCGCCACAAGATATCCCGAGAAGTATGGCGTTAATTCCACCGCAAGCCTTATCGATGTTGGTGCTTCTCCTCGTGCTTCAATTAATATGGTTCTTGCGGCAAAAGCTCATGCTTTTTTGCAACACAGGGCCTATGTAACACCTGAGGATATTCGCGAAATTGGAATGGATGTATTGCGTCACCGTGTTCTGCTCTCATTTGAAGCCGAAGCGGAAGAGATCACGGTAGAAGATGTCATTCAGTCAGTGTTTGATACTATACCGGTACCTTAATGTTATCGCACGAGATCTTAAAAAAAGTAAAACAAATTGAGATCCGGACACGAAGCATAGTTAATGACGTGTTCTCGGGAGAATATCGTTCCATTTTTAAAGGAAAGGGCATGTCTTTTTCTGAAGTGCGTGAATATCAACCGGGCGATGATGTTCGTACCATTGATTGGAATGTTACTGCTCGCCAGAATAAACCCTATGTGAAGGTTCTGGAAGAAGAACGCGAATTAACAGTTTATTTTTTGGTTGATGTTTCTGCATCGGGTCGCTTTTCTTCTACATCTCGTTTCAAAAGCGAAATAGCCGCCGAAATTTGTGCCGTATTAGCATTCTCAGCTATTCGTAACGGTGATAAAGTTGGACTTTTAAATTTTACCGATGAAGTTGAAAAATATCTATCACCACGTAAAGGTAAGGCTTATGCCATGCAGGTAATTCGTGAGGTTTTGTTTGGCGAATATGAGGCAAAGGCGACGAGTATTGAAAATGCTTTACACTTCCTTTCAAAGGTCGCTCATAAACGTAGTATTGTTTTTTTACTCTCAGATTTTTACGATACTGATTTTAATTCCGCTTTAAAGGCTGTTGGTAATCGCCACGATCTTGTTATGATCAATATCGTAGATCCTTTAGATAAAGAATTGCCAAATATTGGCATGTTGCCGGTTTACGATGCTGAAACCGGTCAGCAATTAGTCATTGATACCAGCATCAGATCGATCCGTGAAGACTATGCTGCCCAATATATTCAGCGGGCTGAGGATCTTAAAAAAATGAGTCGTAAAAATAAAGTGGATCTGATTACCATTAATACAAATGAATCTTATGTAGAGCCTTTAAGCCGTTTTTTCAAGAATAGAGGAAAGCAACAGACACGATGAAAAAAATAGTTTACATGCTTTTATTACTATCTTTTGCATTTTCTGCTAAGCCAGACGTTGATTTGCAAGTTGAGGAAAAAACTTATCATATTGGTGACAGAATATTCCTGGAATATCAGATAAGAGCAAGTGATAAATACCTTTTTCTTTTACCTGATCCCAAAGATTTTTTTCAAGATGTTCTGCTTATTTCGGCTGATAAACATCAAAGATTTAAGCGTGGAAAACAATTTCTTAAGCTAAATGCCGAGATTGTTTCATTCGATACGGGTTTTGTGCATATTCCTCCCATGCCCGTCATTACTACGGATTCAACGGGAATGGCAAATCCTGATACACTATTTACACCCGAAAAATATATTTACATTTATTCGATTCTTGATAGTGGCTCAAGTCCTATTGCAATGAATGCACCACTGCCTTTAGCTTTGATGACCTGGTGGGAATTCTTGATAGCCTTGCTATTGCTGGCTATAGCTGTATTTCTTTTGATATCTGGCTTAAAATATCATCGAAATAAAGTCGAAATTGAAGAAGTAATATGGGTATCTCCCTACGAAAAGGCCGAACATCTTTTAAATGAATTAGAAAAGAAGCAATATCCTGAACACCAAGAGTGGAAAATATTTTACTTAGAACTTACCTATATTATCCGCGATTATTTCGAGAATATATATTATATTCATTTGCAGGAATTGACAAGATCCGAACTCTTAGCTGTTTTATCGGAGTATCTTAAAGCTGATAAAATGCAAGCTTTGGAAGAAATGTTTTCCTATGCGGATCTGGTAAAATTTGCTAAGGCCATGGCTACAGCTGACCATTGCAGGCGCCATATAGAAATTTTAAGAGAAATAATTAGCGAAGGAAAAATTAATGAAGCAGAAGCAATGGATTAAAGTGCTTACTGTCTGGGTACTGTATGTGTCCTTGCATTTTACCTATGAATATATACCTTGTGGATTAACGCAGCTTTTAGCTTGCCCTCAGGAAACATTATTTCATCACATGAAAATGGCCTTTTTTGTGTATTCATTAGTCAGTTTTGTTGAGTATTTTATTCTTAAGCCTTTTTCTAAAGAAAGTTTTATCTCTTCAAGAATGATCTCTGCTATCTTGATCTCATATCTTTCATTCGTAATATGGATATTTGTGCCACTTGTTTTTGGTCCTATCCATCAAGTATGGCTCGAAATCCTTTATTCAAATCTTGTTTTGGGGTCTAGCCTTGCAGCTACAATTTATCTTGAAACATCTATAGAGAAGATCAGTTTTAATAAAAAACTGACAAGCGTAATCATAGCGATATATTCTATTGTTCTGATCGTATTTATCCTAGCTGCTTTTACTACGCCTGATATAGAAATTTTTGCACCCTACGGACACGGGCATTAATTAAGGGAGTGTTATGTTAAAAATCGACAAGATCTCAAAAGCATTTACCGGTGTTAAGGCCGTTAATAAAATATCGCTACACATACCCGAGGGCGAAGTATTTGGCTTTTTAGGGCCGAATGGTGCAGGAAAGACCACCACTCTTCGTATGATCATGGATATTCTTCAGCCGGATAGCGGCACGATCAGGATAAACGATCAGCTAAGTACAAAATGTGATCATAAATATGTCGGTTATCTTCCCGAAGAACGCGGTATCTATCAAAAGGCTAAAGTGCAGGAAGTTGTGGAATATTTTGCAAAATTAAAATCTGTTTCTTCATCTGAAGTTAAGTCAAGAACTGAGAAGTGGTTAAAAAAACTTAAGATCAATGATCTGGCAAATAAAAAAGTGGAAGAGTTATCGAAAGGGAACCAGCAAAAAGTTCAATTCATTATTGCTGTGATCAATGAACCGGCTCTGATGATCTTTGATGAACCTTTTACCGGTCTGGATCCTATTAATCAGATTTTGGTTCGGGATATTATCTCAGAATTTAAGTCACAAAATAAAACTGTAATACTGAGCACTCACCAAATGGCAAAAGTTGAAGAAAATTGCGATTCAATGTGCCTGATTCATAAGGGGGAGATCGTAGCTCAGGGTAAGGTGGCTGATATTAAGAATGAATATGGCGGATCTCTGGACAAAGCTTTTATACAATTGACAGGAGGTCCAGATGAATAAGACCCTTATTGTTGCACAATGGGAATTGAAACGGGGCTTAAGATCTAAAGCTTTTATATTTTCTTTATTTATGCCTTTTATTGTATTGATGTTTTCTATTCTTCCAACCATTTTTGCGATGAACTCCAAAATTGAATCAAAAGATATTGGGATCATTGATCAGGGGAATGCAATATATTCCGAACTTTCCAAGCACTTAAAATCTCAAATTATTACCTCTGAGGGCGAAGCCGCTTATACTATTCAAGAATATCAAACTACGCCGACTAATCATGATGTTCTTGTTGAATCTTTAGTTGCTGATGATATTGTATCCATCGTTCTTGTCATTGAACCCGATTTTAAAAATAATGCTCAAGTGAATATATATCATAGTGATGCAGTGGGGCTGGAAGAGATCTCTCAAGTCCGCCGTGCTATTAAGCAGTTTTCAATGGAAAAAAGGATAGTTGCTTTAGGTATGACAAAAGAAGATATGGATTATGTTCTGGAGTCTCCTGATGTGACCGTTTTTGAAGTAAGTGATGCGAGTGGTGCCACACAAAGTAATCTTTTAGTTCGATATGCCGTACCCGGTATTTTTTTATGGTTACTTGTCATGGGTATTGTGATGAGCTCCTCTATGTTGATTTCGGGCGTTATTGAAGAACGCTCAAATCGTATCATCGAAATAATGATGTCCAGTATTAAACCAAATCAGCTTATGGCCGGTAAAATTTTAGGTATTGGTATGTTGGGTATTGTGCAGATCACTTTTTATTTGCTCATTGTTTTAATTCTTACTCTTTTTGGCTCATCCTTTACAGAGATAGATATAAGTGCTGCAGAAGTATTTACGCCAAAGATTATCCTTTACTTTATTTACTTTATCATGGGATATTTTATGTATGCTTCTCTCTATGTAAGTTTGGGCTCACTATACGATAATGAACGCGATGCCTCACAATCAGTTGGCTTTTTATCACTTTTTGCTATTATACCTATTATGTTAATTCAGCCAATCATGATGAATCCCGATACGCCTCTGGCCGGTATTTTATCATTTATTCCCCTGACAACACCTTTTATGATGATCTTAAAAATAGGTATGCTTTCTGCTCCTCTCTGGGAAGTGCTCCTAATGATGCTTTACTTACTGGCTTGGATCATTTTGATCGCATGGATGGGATCAAAGATATTTAGGACAACTCTTTTGATGTATGGGAAGCGCGCAACATTGAAAGAAATAATTCAGTGGATTCGATCATAAATATTAATATCACATTGTAGAAAAATTCACTATATTTATCAGGAAAATAATAAAGGAGAATATATGTCACAACTAACAGTCGAAGTCACGGATCAAAATTTCCAGACCGAAGTACTAGGAAACCCATTACCAGTCATTGTGGACTTTTGGGCACCTTGGTGTGGACCCTGCCGTATGATCGCTCCAAAATTGGAAGAGATCGCAAAAGATTATGAAGGTAAAGTTGTTATTGCCAAGGTCAATGTTGATAATTCGCCCATGGTAGCCGGACAATTTGGGATCAGATCTATCCCTACTTTACTTTTTGTAAAGGATGGAAAGGTAATGGAGCAGGTGATAGGGAATGTTCCCAAAGGGGACCTCGAAGCCACCTTAAAGAAATTACTCTAAGTTAAATAACCCGGGGAAATCCTCGGGTTTTTATTATATGAAAACTATTAGTTTAAAGATCACTGTCATGGGGCATGTACAAATGGTCGGCTTTCGCTGGTTTGCAAAGCGGCAGGCAGATATTCTTGGAATAAAAGGCTATGCAAAGAATACCAGCAGGGGAGAAGTCGAGATCCTGGCTCAGGGTGACAGCGAACTTATGCCTCAGTTTTTGGACTACATGAAAATAGGCCCATCTCGTGCCAGAGTCAATCGTTTACAAAAAGAAGACATGATAACAGATAAAATATATGATAACTTTTTAATAAAAATGTGAATATTATGGATTTAAAAATAGCATTAGCTCAAAGCAATTTTACCCTAGGTGATATTAAAGGCAATGCCGAAAAGATCAAGAGGGACATTGCTGAAGCTGAAATGAAGAATGCTGATATGATTGTATTTCCCGAATTGGCTTTATGTGGATATCCGCCATTGGATCTTCTCCTTGAAAAAGAATTTATTGATACCAATGAAAAAATGATCCGGGAGATCGCGCTTTCTATAGAGAATATTGTCGCCATTGTGCCTTATGCCAGACGAAAAAATAACAATCTTTGGAATGCTGCCGCTATTATTCAAAACGCTAAGATTCATTCTCATGTTCATAAAAATCATCTGACTAGCTACGATATTTTTGATGAAAAAAAATATTTTGCTTCTAGCAAAGATACAAGGCCAACTGAACTAAGTATTAAAGGCAAGAATTACAAACTAGGCATTCAGATAGGTGAAGATCTTTTAAATGAAACTCACAAGAATAAGATCAGGCAGGAATTGATAGATCAGGGCGCTGATATTATTTTAAATCTATCAGCTGCTCCTTTTAAGCTAGGCAAGAATGATGACCGTATTGCTTTAGTCAGCGAACAGGTCAAAGAAGCCAAAATTCCTTATCTTTATTGTAATTTAGTAGGTGGGCAAGGTGATCTCATTTTCGATGGCAATAGTTTTGCAATAGATGCTAAGGGTCTTCTTTCTTCTCATTGTTCAGCTTTCCAGGAAGACTTAGCTTATTGTCATTTTATCGATAAGGTCACTCAAACTCATGTAAAGGTACCTCAAATAGGTCCCCTGGAAAGTTTAAGACTTGCTCTGGATCTTGGTATTAAAGATTATTTTCATAAAAGCGGTTTTAAAACTGCTGTCATAGGTCTGAGTGGTGGAATTGATTCGGCTTTAGTTGCTGTATTAGCCGCCGAAGCTTTGGGTGCTGAAAATATTTATGGGATAGCATTGCCCTCGCAGTTTTCTTCTAATCATTCCATTGAAGATGCTAAAAAGTTGGCAGAAAATCTAGGCATGCCTTTTGACCTTATCAAAATAAAACCCATGTACGATACATTTTTAAAAGCCTTGTCCGGACAATTTGCCGGAAGCCCTTTTGGTCTTGCAGAAGAAAACTTGCAGGCACGGATTCGGGGAAGTCTTTTAATGTCCGTAGCCAATAAAAAGAATTCACTCCTCTTAACAACCGGTAATAAAACCGAAATCGCTTTGGGCTATTGCACACTTTATGGCGATATGTGTGGAGCTTTGGCGCCTCTTGCCGACTTGAATAAATTAGATGTCTATGCCCTATCCCGTCATCTCAACGAGCAATATGGCTATGATGTGATCCCTCAGAATACGATTGATAAAATACCTTCTGCAGAATTAGCAGACGATCAATATGACCCATTTAATTATGACGTGATCTCTCCACTGGTGGATCAATTATTAGCAAATGATGCTCTTGAGGACATTATCGCTAAAACCGGTGATAGAGAGCTTGTCCTTAAAACAAAACGCATGATCAGGCTGAGTGAATATAAACGCTGGCAAGCCGCGCCGGCTTTAAGAGTTAATTCAAAAGCTTTTAGCCGTGGACCTATTATGCCCTTGGTGAATAAGTTTAGGGAGCAGGGACCAGAAATCAGAGACCAGAAATCAGAGATAAGAAACGAGTAAGCCTTTGGCGGTGAACTGTAGTGAATCCACCTTCGCGAGGGTAGGTTTTGGCTCACAATTATTTCTGTTCAACCCCACTGGGGCTGAAGGCGGTTTTTCGTCTCACGATTTAAGATTTATTGGTTTATCGTTCATCCTTATTCTCAAACTCAAGCTATTTATTTATCAAGCATCAACTATCAACCATAAAAATAAAAAAATAAAGCGTTTAGCAGCTTAGGTAGAAAGCTGAACATCAACAATTATTAGTGAGAAATGAATTAAAAAATCTATATTATGTAAACTTTCTTGGGTCAAGGTTGGGTCAAGGTTGACCCAACCTTGACCCAAGATTTGTTCAAAAATTGAACACAAGCTCAAGTACTAACTTCCATTTTAAGTCATCAACCATCAAGCACAATCTCAATAGATTCTTCTAGCCTTCGCCACTAATTCTCCTTTTGTTTTTACTGGATAAAAAGGCTTGGGCCGGCACGGTGCTGAAGCTCAGGATGAGAAATTAAGGCTTTATAGCAAATTATACTCAGCACAAGATGTTTTTCCCCTTTCATTTCCGATTCTTCCGAGCTTCTCGACGCTCCGCATCGTCCAATCTTCCCAGGAGCTCACAAACCACAGCACTTCCTCCTTTGCTAAGGTTTTGTAGATATACTTTTGTCTTATTTTTGTGACCCTTGTCACATAAATATTCTCCCTATGGATTTTAGATAATAATTATTTTATATTCTTTCTGATCGAGGGGGATCATGAGTATAGATTTTGCTAAAGCGCCTGCTTTAAGGTATTTGCTCTATTTTTGTTTAGGTCTTATTCTAAGTTCATTTTGGGACATTTCTTTATTTATTCTTGCCATTTTATTAGTGCTGGATCTTATTCTTATCGCCATTTTCCATCAGCGTGCTATGGCAAATTATTTATTTATTTTATGTATCATTTTGACTGCCATCTTGCGCTTTTCGCTGGCAAATGAGCTTTATAATGAAAAACTACAGCTAAGTTTTGAGGGAGAGGAAAAAGTATTGACCGTGCTCAGTCAAAAATCAGATCCTTACTATATTAAATCATATACTGTTGAAGTTGATAAGCTCAAGGGAACACTTTATGCCCGCAAGGATATGCCTATCTTGATACCCGGTAAAAGTTATAGAGTTAGTTCCATGGATTGCAGAGCTATAGAGCCTCCGGTAAATCCCTATGTTTTTAATTATCAGAAATATGCGAGATCTAAGGGCATATCTCATTCTTTTAGAGTCAAAAAGAGAACAAGTTTCGAAGATTTAGGTGTTAAAGATAAACTGAGGTATAAGGCATTTAATATTAGGACTGATATTTCTACTCGCTATTTATCATGTCTTGGCATAGAAAAGGGATCATTGGTCAATGGTTTGCTATTGGGGCTAAAATCGGAGATACCTGAGAATCTTGCAAGTTTGTTTAAAAAAATGGGAATATCGCATCTCTTAGCCGTATCGGGATTGCATGTGGGCTTGATTATGATGATCATTTATCAGCTCTTGCAGGTTTTTAGTATCCCAAGAATTCCCCGATGTTTAATGATTATAGCTTTTTTGATTTTTTATAGTATTCTCACCGGAGGAAGCGCTTCTGTTGTAAGATCTTCGCTTATGTCTTCGATGCTTCTTTTGGCACCTCTATTGAAAAGAAGATATAATGGCATGAATGCCGTTGCCACAACGGCAGTGATATTGTTGTTGATCAATCCCTTTTTTCTGAATGATGTAGGTTTTCAGTTTTCTTTCTCGGCTGTTTTTGGCATTCTTATCGCATACCCAAAATTCCGCGCTTTGATCTCTATGAAGAACAAACCTGTTCTCATAGTATATATCTGGGACATGCTGGCAGTTTCATTTTCTGCTGCAATGTTTACAGCTCCTATAGCCATGTTCTATTTTAATAGTCTCCAAGTGGCATCTATGGCACTGAATTGTCTGGTAATACCTTTGACCTCGCTGGTTATGATCTCCGCTATCATTTGTCTGCCATGTTTATATTTACCCTCATTTATATCGGATATTTTTTTGCATGCGCTGGATCTTTCCCTGGAGTGTTTTAGAGCAGTGCTCAGACTGGCAGCAAGATCAGGAATATGGACTCTGCAAGTATCGTCTTATTGGAAAGCTATATATCTTGGTGTTTTTGTGATCATCCTGCTTTGGATCATTTTTGAAAATAAAAAAAGGAAAATCATTCTGACTTTTGTTTCTGTGCTAAGTTTTTCTTTGATGTTTTTTGTTCAATCTCGTCCCGAATTCATCATTCTTGCCTTAGAAAGGGGGAAATGTGCTATTTACAGAAAAGGCCAAGAGGCTTTACTTATTAATACGGGTGCTGTAAAATTTGGGTCAAATGATCTTGATAGAACTATTCAACCAATTCTTGAACATTTTGGAATTAATAGCGTAGATGTAATAATTACAGAAAACATTAAACAGAAAACAGGAAATATTTCGAGAGTAAAAAGGGAATACAGCGATTGTTTGATATACTTTCCGGGACCGCTTTCTGAGACAGAAAGGAAGTATGAGATCGTGGAAAAGGATAGCAGCATAGTTTTTGCCGGCGATAGCATAAAACTTGTTTACAAAGATAAAAAATTAGATGTTTTAATGAGCTTTGCTGCCAGACCTTTATATCTTAAAAATGAGGTATCAGATCCATTGGCAGAGATCCCTATCGATGAATTGAGATCCAAGGCATTACACTATCGTTTTTTTGGAATAATACGACAAGAAATAGATTAATACTTCCAAGTCAGAACTAAATTCCATATATTTTTGATATATACTAAATCAGAAAGGAATAGAATGAAAAAAATTATTTATTTATTGGTGAGCTTACTATTGATCAGCTCCTGTAGTACTAACTATAGGAAATATGATTATAACCAATATTTTCAGACGAATGAACCCTTTGTAACAGTCGATACTGAAGAAGAAGCGGCACGACATATTGCTAGAAAGTTAGCACGGGCATTCCGTAAAGCCCCACAGCAAAACATTGCTATTTTAAATTTTACCGATGAATATGGCGATCGTTTGAACAGAGGTGTATTTTTTGCAGATATGGTTACATCGAGTCTTTTATATTATAGAAATCCACGAGTTGTAGAGCGAGACGGTTTATATGAGATCGTTAAAGAACAAGAGTTATCGCAGACAAATTTAATTTCAAATCGCGGTACGGAATTATATCAATTAGTCCAGGCTGATTATATTATGAGTGGTCGTATTCTTCGTAGTCGCCAAGAAGATATGATATCTGTACGTTGTTTCCGGGTTGGAACGGGGGAGGTTGTTTATGCTTCAACCATTAATATTGATTATACCCCTGATCCGCTGCCAATTCGTCCGCAAATATATCCGGGTCCCGGCCCATATCCATACGATCCCGGTGATAAAGATATTATTATAATTGATAATTCGGGTTCTAACGATAATACAGAAGTAGGAAAAAAAGTCGATCAGACCGAAGATGCCTATAAAGAAAAACCTGCCTCAGGTACTGAAGGCAAGGGTAAGATCAATTTAAATACGATTAAAAAACCTCGTACGGATGATGATCAGTATCGATACAAAAAACCCCCTGTTACACCAGTAGAGCCAGTTAAAAAAACAAGTAATTATAATACCAGAAAAAGTGTTACCAAAACAAGTACGAGAAGCAAAAAAACAGAAACAGTAGTCACTAAACCTGAGCCTCAAGCTAAACCTCAACCTAGACCTGAACCTGTCTATAAAAAAGTTGAAGAAGCCAAAGAAGAGCCTGAAGTTAAAAAATCATCAACTACATCGAATAAAAAAGAGAAAAAAACAGTTATAAAAAACACCAGTATCAAAAAACCTGCTGTCTTGAAGAAATAACATGTCCGCTGAAGAATTAACGCTACAGGAATTTGATCAATCTTTCAGATCCACTCATTCTCTCATAGTGGGAGTTGATGAAGCAGGTAGGGGGCCACTTGCCGGACCGGTAACAGCCGGCGCGGTGATCTTTGATAAAGATCTGGATTTCCATTTGATCAGAGACTCCAAAAAACTCAGCGAAAAACAAAGAGAAGAGGCTTACGAATGGATCGTTGCTCATGCAAAAGCTTGGTCCGTTCATTGTTTAGGTGTTCAGGCAATTAATAAAACGAATATTCTTCAAGCCGCTATGGATGCCATGGTCAAGGCAGTTGAAAAACTAAATTTACCTCAAGCTTATATCTTGATCGATGGCAACAGAGTCCCTGAAGAACTGAAAGCTAAAGGAGAAGCCATAGTTTCCGGCGACAGTCACTCATTTTCCATTGCCGCTGCCTCCATTCTTGCAAAGGTAACGCGGGACAGGATCATGAGGCGCTGGGCGGAGATATATCCTGAGTATAAATTTGAAAAGCATAAAGGCTATGGCACCGGAGATCATATTCGGGCAATATACAAACATTTACCCACACCTATTCATCGTAGATATTTTGCACCGGTCAAGAGTTTTCAATTTCCCTATCCTTTAAGCACCCAAGCACTTGGAAAATGGGGGGAGAACTGGGCAATTTATTATCTTATTTTAAAAGGATATCACTTTATTGAAAGGAATTATCACGGTGGAAATAAGGGTGAAATAGATGTCGTCATGAAAAAGGGGGAACTCTTTGTAATGGTAGAAGTAAAGACTTCGATCACAGAAGATGAATTTCAGGCAGCAGAACGCGTGACCAATGAGAAAATAGAAAAGATGACAGAAGCAACAGATCATTATTTTTATAAATTGAATATGGACGAGTATGATGTTAGATTTGATGCGGTAACTGTTACAGGTACAGATTGGCATACACCCCATATTGAACATTACGAAGATATAATATTTTAATAGGATCATATATGACCAAGAAACAAGAGACAAATCCAAAGAAACAATCCTCTACCGCCGCAACTTCGCCAGAACTACGTCGTGCTAAGGCGGACGACCTAAAGGTCGGAAGCGAGAATATAGAAGACAAAAACCGGAAGCCTAAAAAGAAAAAACGTGAATTTGCAACAAAACGCGATAAGATCAAGTATGAAGTAAAATCGTGGACTATCATTATTCTGGCGGTTTGGATCATTCGCACAATGATCTTTTGCAACTATATTATTCCCACAGGATCTATGGAAAAAACAATGATGACAGGAACCTTCGTCATTGGAAATCAACTTTATTACGGAGCGCAGACACCCCATAAAGTTGCAATTCCTTTTACTCAAATTGGTTTTATGTTGCCTCATGTTAAACTTCCTGCCATTAAAACACCTCAGACTGGCGATATTGTTATTTTTGAATATCCTCAGAACAGGATGTTCGATTATGTTAAGCGCTGCATAGGAACTCCGGGATCCACTCTTGAAATAAGAGACAAACAGGTTTATGTCAATGGTGAACGCTTTGAAGATCCGCCTGAAGCAAATATAAATTATAACAGCATACAAAAAGCCGGCAAGATTAATAATTATATCTGGCCAGCAGGTCATGGTAATCAGGATAATTATCCCCCTTTATATATTCCCAAGAAAGGCGATATCATCAACCTAAATACAGCTAATCCCGAATATGCCTATAATATTCTTCAGCTGGAAAAGCAGAAAGTCGCTTATCGATTTGGTAACTGGTATATTGATGAAAAACGTGCAAGTACTTATCAAGTCAAACAAGATTATTATTTTATGATGGGTGATAACCGCGATAACTCTGCTGATAGTCGTTATTGGGGACTTGTACCTTACAAATATATTAAAGGCAAACCTACTAATGCTCAGTTTTTACTTTGGGATAAAACCTGGAAAAAGGTCTTGGTTATTATCGGTATGATCAGTTTGTTGTTTTACGCCTTTGCCTGGGATTATATTAAAGAGGCTAGAGATAAAAAGAAAAAAGTAAAAAGTAAAAAGTAAAAAAGATAATTGAATAAATAATTCAGGTCTATAAGCAAAAAGCAAAGCTTTTTGCGCCTTATCTCTTAAGTGTTTTGTAGTACTACAGAACCCGGTGGCATGAGCAAAAAGAGATTCACTAAAGGTATAAAGATTAATGGAAATATCTCAGGGGCTCACTTTGTTGGGCCCTTTTTGCTTTATGCAATAATTTGAGATCTAATTAGAAGAAAGCCCTGCCAGCTTGACAACGAAGCGGGTGTTGACATGCCGACGAAAGGCTTTTGTGAGGCGCGATGTAGAACGTCATTCTGAAAATGCTTGCAGAGGCTTGTTCAGAATCTCTGTGAGTATTCTCGCGATAAATACTATTGAAAACCCTTTGCTCACAGAGACCTTGAAATAAATTAGGGTTATTTCCTTTTATCATTTATGAAATAAATGGGAAATTAGAATTTTCTGAGTTAAATTTATCCATGAAAAAAACGATCTCAATTTTTTGGTTCCGACGTGACCTACGTTTGCATGATAATCATGCTCTACACGAGGCTTTGAAAGGCCCTTTCCCTGTCCTTCCAATTTTTATTTTTGATGAGGATATTTTAAAAGACCTCAAAAAGGATGATCCACGTCTTACCTTTATTTATGATCTATTAAAAGAGATCACAATTGCTCTTGAAAAACGATCCTCGGGTTTATATTGTCTCCAAGGGACGGTGATCCAAAGCTTTAAACACCTGATATCAAAATTCAATGTTCATGCAGTATATACTAATGAAGATTATGAACCCTATGCAAGGGAGCGAGATGCTTCTCTTGGCAAATTTCTTGCTGAACAGAAGATAGAATTAAAACTCTATAAAGATCAGGTCATATTTGCAAAAGATGAAGTGCTTAAGCACGATGGTTTGCCTTATACAGTTTTTACACCTTATAAGAATAAATGGAAGTCGGGTTTTTCTCAGAACGAGCTAGAGTATTATGATTGCAGTACAGCTAATTATGCATTTTTACCGAGTTTTTTGCCAGATCTTAAAACCTTGGGTTTTGATCGCTCTACGCTCTTGGTTCGCGACTATGATCTGGAACATATCAATGAATATGCCTCTGTCAGAGATTTTCCTGCTGAAGATAAAACCTCATATTTATCGCCTCATTTACGATTTGGAACTGTAAGTATTCGTGAGCTGGCAAGAAGCCTTTACCAATATGAAACCTTTTTTAGTGAGCTTATTTGGCGAGAATTCTTTATGCAGATATTATATCATTATCCTCATGTGGTTTCGAGGAATTTCCGATCGAAATATGATGGTATTGAATGGCGTAACAATAGTGAAGAATTCGAATCTTGGAAAAAAGGTAAAACCGGTTATCCCTTAGTCGATGCAGGAATGAGACAGCTGAATGAAAGTGGCTATATGCATAATCGTGTCCGTATGATCACAGCGGGATTTCTTTGCAAACATTTGCTAATTGATTGGCGATGGGGAGAAGCTTATTTTGCTGAGAAACTGCTGGATTATGATTTATCCTCCAATAATGGCAACTGGCAATGGGCAGCAGGAACGGGCTGTGATGCTTCACCCTATTTCAGGATATTTAATCCCTATACTCAGCAGAAAAAGTTTGATCCGGATGGAGAATATATTAAGAAATGGCTGCCTGAATTGGGAACACCGGTTTATCCCAAAGCCATTGTCGAACATACTTGGGCACGACAAAGAGCTTTAGATCGTTATAAAAAAGCTATATCACGACTCTGAGTGATGAGATCTAGATCCTAAGCGTGACTGGATGGCATTTTTATAGTCTTCTTTGACCCTGAGAGGGTCACCATGAATAATGATTTTCCAGGCTAAAACTTTGTAGCTCCCGAGGAGCGAAGTGGAGTGTCATTCTGAAAAGGCTCACAGAGTCTCTGCCCCGAAGATTCGAGCTCAGGGTGACGATCTATTTCTGTCAGAAACGGAATGAAATATATCTTGGTATTATTATTTTCTTACATATTGCTTCTTTACATTAATATACTTTAACCCTAAATTATACTTTAAATACCAAAACTAGCAGGGAGAATGACATGGAAAAATTTATGGCTCCACCTTATCGTATTAAAATGGTTGAACCGATTAAAGTGACTACGCGCAAAGAACGTGAAAAATATCTTAAACACGCTTACAACAATTTATTCTTATTACCTTCCGAGGCCGTGTACATTGACCTTTTGACCGATAGTGGCACCGGGGCAATGAGCCATTTCCAGTGGGCAGCTCTTATGCAGGGAGACGAATCTTACGCGGGGAGTAAAAGTTTTTATAGATTGGAAAAAACAGTCAAAGAGATCTCGAATTACAAGTATATGATCCCTGCTCATCAGGGTCGCGGTGCAGAGCAAGTAGTTTTACCACTTTTGGTCCATAAGCCGGGTATGTTTTTCCTTTCTAATATGCATTTTGATACAACGCGTGCTCATGTTGATCTTGCCGGTGCAAAAGCCATAGATTGTGTGACCGACGAATGTTTAGATATCAACACTTATCATCCTTTTAAAGGGAATATGAATATCGAAAAATGTGAACAGCATATAAACGAAAAAGATGCTGAGAATATTGCCGGTATTATTATGACCCTTACCAACAATTCCGCCGGAGGTCAGCCGGTAAGTATGGAAAATTTGAGAGTTGTTTCTAAACTAGCCAAGAAACATGGGATTAAGCTGGTCATTGACGGCGCAAGATTCTCGGAGAACGCTTGCTTTGTAAAGCAACGAGAACAAGCTTATGCCAATAAAAGTATTGCAGAGATCGCAGAAGAAATGTTTTCACTGGCTGATGTTTTCTTGATGTCGGCTAAGAAAGATGGATTAGTTAATATTGGTGGTATCATTGCCATTAAAGATGATGAAGAATTATATCAGTCTGCTCAGGGAAGAACTGTGCCCTATGAAGGATTTCCGACTTATGGAGGACTTGCCGGACGAGATATGGAAGCTTTGTCAGTTGGTTTGAAAGAGGGAATGGGCGAAGATTATTTAAAGCACAGACTTGATCAAATACGTTATCTTTGTGAAAAACTCCGGGATGCTGGTGTGCCTATTCAATATCCTTCCGGTGGACATGCAATTTTTGTAGATTGTAAAAGTATTTGCCCTCAAATTCCTTTCTATCAATTCCCGGCTCAGAGTGTAGGAAATGAATTATATCTCGAAGCAGGCGTTCGATCTGTTGAAGTTGGTTCATTGCTAATAGGACGAGATGGCAAAACCGGCCAAAACTTAGAAAGTCCTTTTGAATGGATGCGCCTGGCTATTCCACGCAGAACCTATACTTATGCTCATTTGGATCATGTTGCTGCCGGTGTAATTTCCGTATTTAAAAAGGGTCACACTTTAAAGGGGTTGACTTTTGAATATGAGCCAAAGATTTTACGACATTTTATGGCAAAATTGAAATATATCAGTGAATAGTGATCTGTAATCGGAAAAATCTAAGATCTAATAATATATATCTCATTGTAGATTTCACTTTTTAGACAAAGATGTCAGTCTGAGACCTAAATCCTTAGATGTTATAGGCAGTAGGAAGAAACTAGCACTTAGTAAGCAATAGAATGCTTTTCAAGCGCAGAAAGCTTGTACAAAAATATTAAAACCTAAGATGTAAAACGCTAAACAGAAATCAGTAAACTAGCGAGAATTGTATAAAAGTGAATAGATCTCAACCTCAGCCTCAACCTTAATTATATATTCACAATAGATTCTTTCCCTGAGTTTTAGGAGTCGGAATGATAGTAAAGTATAATATTTAGTCTTTTAGTTTTTTCTCTGCAATTTTGCAATATAAAAACCATCACTTTGGTATTCATGTGGTAATAGCTGAAGATCCAATTCATCTTTGTGATCTTTTATTCTAACGCCATGATCATCAAGGTCTTTATAGATAGAGACCATCTCGAATTCCGGATGGTTTTTTAAGAAATTTTGTATTTGAATATTGTTTTCTTGCGGGATGATAGAACAGGTAGCATAGACAAGATATCCACCTTTTCGGACTAAGTGAGCATTATCTTTAAGTATTTTTGCTTGTTCCTGGATATATGCTTTGAGTCTGTTTTCTGTTAATTCCCATTTTCTGTCAGGATGGCGCCCGTAAACACCTGTACCTGAACAAGGAGCATCAATAAGCAGAATATCAGCTTTTTCTTTATATATTTTCCTGATCTTTTCAAGAGGAATTAATTTTATTTTACGAAATCCAAGACGCTTAGCTCTGATAATTAATTCTTTTAAGCGATCGGGATATTTATCTGTGGCGATGAGGTTTCCACTGTCTTTTTGAAGTGCAGCTATATGCATGGTTTTTCCACCGGCACCTGCGCAAATATCCATAACAAGATCTTCTTCTTGAGGATTACAAATTAACCCAACAAGTTGTGAACTTTCATCTTGTACATCGAACCATCCCTTCTTGTATGAAATGTCTTGACTGAGATTACGATATTTTTGTAGACGAAGGGCCTCGGGTGATAAATTACCCAGGTAATAGGGCACATTTTCAAGTTTTTCCATTAATTTGGGTGTAGTGACTTTAAAAGTATTAGTGCGTAGGTGAACTCCGGGTGATCTCAATAAAGCCTGTAAAAGAAGTTCAAGTTCTTCTTGATCATGATTGTCTTTAATGTGATCCCAAAGGACATCTGGGATAGAATATTTAATGTTCAATTCTTCGGGATAAATATTTTTGTATTCGTGCTCAGCAAAGTATTTTGAAATTGTATCTTCGATTTTAAATGATACATCTTTACAAAGCTCGGGAAAGCTTCGCTTAAAAGCATGAACAGTTAATAATTCAGGTGAAAGATCTAGTCCTTGCGGATTATCTTTTCCACTTATTTGCCAGGTATATAAACGCAGGTTTTTTATCATGTTAAAGAATAATTCTTCAATAAAACGCCTGTCCTTAGAACCTAAATATTTCCTTTCGGCAAAATACTGTCGTTTTATCCTATCCGCAGCTCTTTCTATAAGCTCTTTGTTATACCAGAGTGAAAAAAGTTCGCTGGTATGATTTAATAATAAGGGTATGTTTTTCATGTTTTATTTATATCCATTTTTTTAAGTTTCCCGGTCTGTCAAAAAACGACTGATAGCAATAAACATAACAAGCTGATAGAGCCAATTAATATTTACAGCTTCCACCTTTATCCGAATTTATAAGCTTTTGTTCCTGTTTCAAATAAGAAATAAGCATAAATAAAGGGCTAAGACTTGTATTTTTTATGATTGTACATGGATTTTAGACAAAAGGGAGAGATATGCCTTTTTGAGCCTTTTCCTTTTTTGCTTTCTAGTGAAAGCTTTTCTTCTTATAATTCGCTATGGAAAAAAACCTAAAATATTTTATCACTATTCTGCTGATCTTACTTTTGCTCAGTGCCTGCAGTTCGCCCCGCAGAAATGAAGTGATCTATCGTTTTATCCCTCAGGAAAATGCTATTAGTATTGATTCTTTAAAAGTTAATTTGCTGGATACTAAAGGATTGGAAATGTTAGCCATGTATCCTGATTCAGATATAGTAATCATACATTACGATCGTTTTCAGAGTCATTATAACCTTATAGAAAAATGTTTTGAAGCGAATGGCTATAAATTTGAATTGCTGAAAAAAAGTCCTCTAGAGGAAATTGAATAAATGGCGAAGAAAATTAAAGCAATAGGATTGTTGTCCGGTGGTCTTGATTCAGTTCTTGCAGCTGCTTTGATCAGAGACCAGGGGATAGAGGTCACAGGTCTATTGATCAGGACCGGTTTTACCGATCATAAAGAAATTTCCGATGATGGTAAACGCAGTGTAGAATCTACTGCTAAAGCTTTAGGTATAAAATTTCGCATAGAAAATATTCAGGACGAATATTGGCAAACTCTCTTATATCCAAAATATGGCTATGGTAAAAACGTTAATCCCTGTCTTGATTGTCATTTACACATGTTGAATGTCGCGGCCAGAGTGATGCAAGAAGAAGGTGCAGATTTTGTTTTTACCGGAGAAGTTATTGGTCAGCGCCCTAAAAGTCAGTTAGCTCACCAAATGAAGATATCATTGCAAGAAAGTGGTATTGAAGGCAGATTATTAAGACCTCTTTCGGCTTTAAGACTGGAACCCACTATTCCGGAAATCGAGGGCTGGGTTGACAGAGATAAATTAAAAGGTTTTGAAGGACGGGGACGGAAGCCACAACTTGAGCTGGCTAAAGAATTAGGTGTAGAAGATCTTGCAGTTGCCGCCGGAGGAAATTGTTATCTTGTTATTCCCGAGTATAGTGCAAGATTTAAAGATCTTTTAAAATATAATGGTAAAGATAATTTCCCTAAAGAAGATGCTCCTCTTCTAAAAATGGGTAGGCATTTTAGAATATCGGAAAACGCAAAATTAGTTATTTCCCGGGATGAATCAGAATATCATTTATTCCAAGCCTATAGAAAAGGTCGATATTATTTTGAGTTAGTGGATGTGATCGGTGGAGTTGCAATAGGGTCAGGAAATTTCAGCGAGAAGGATCTTGAACTTTCTGCAGCCTTATTAGCAAGATATTCTAAGTCCAAAGCGGGTGATGAAGTTAAAGTGAATATCAGTAAAGATGGCGAGCAAAAAGAGCTATTTGTATCCACACTTGCTTCAGAAGATCCTATTATAGAAAAAACGCTTATTAATAGATGAATAAGGTCTATTTCAGGAACTATTTTTTAAGATTTTCATTTGATTAAGGCTAATAAATCAATTAGCTTACTGAGCTTTAGGAAGATGCATAGGCAGCTTCTTTTTTATATTGTCTTTTATTGAGGAGAGTATGTTAGAATCAATACAAAAAGAGATAGAAAATGTTATCAATGGTTTCAATTGGGTTATGCCTAATTTTACTGTTGAACATCCTCGTAAAATTAATTTTGGGCATGCTTCATCAAATATTGCTTTAACTCTGGCAAAACAGTTAAGACGCAGACCTGCAGACATTGCGCAGGAAATTGTTGAAGCCCTGGATGGCAAGATCGATCATGTTGAAAAGATCGAGGTGGTCAATCCCGGATTTATAAATATCTTTTTTGAAGTGTCTTATTTTCAGTCTTTTATTCCGCGGATCAGAGAAGAGAAACAAGATTTTCGAAAATCAGGTATTGGTAAAGGTAAAAGAATACAAGTAGAGTTCGTTTCTGCAAATCCAACAGGTCCACTGACAATTGGTCATGGGCGTCAGGCTGTATTAGGTGATGCTATCTCAAGAATTCTTGAATGGCATGATTATGAGCTTACCCGCGAATATTATTTTAATGATGCCGGCAAGCAGATGAGGATGCTGGGTTTATCCGTTCTTGCAAGATACAATGAAATTCTTGGGAAAGAACTTGAGATTCCAGAGGGTGGCTATGAAGGTTTGTATATTGTCGATATAGCCGAAGATTTCAGAAAAGAATTTGGCGATGATAAAAATGAAGATGATTTGGATCTTTTCATAGAATTTGCATCACAGGCGATCTTTATTACAATACAAGATACTTTAAAACGTCTTGGCATTGAGCATGATGTCTATTTTAACGAAAAAGATCTTTATGCAACAGGTAAGATCAAAGATGTGCTTTCTATTTTGAAAGAGAGAGGTCATACGTACGAAGAAGATAATGCTACATGGTTTAAAGCAAGTGAATTTGGTGCTGAAAAAGACCGTGTTCTTGTTAAAAATACAGGTGAGCCTACTTATCGTTTACCCGATATTGCTTATCATCGTGAAAAGATCAAGAGAGGCTTTGATCTGATCATTGATATTTTTGGAGCTGATCACCATGCTACATATCCGGATGTTAAGGCCGCTTTGGAAGCGATGGATTATGATACTTCAAATATTCGGGTACTGTTACATCAATTTGTGACCTTGACCCAAGATGGTGAAAAAGTAAAAATGTCAACTCGAAAAGCAAATTTTGTAACCCTTGATGAATTGATGGACCTTGTTGGGATAGATGTGGTTCGTTATTTTTACATTATGCGTTCAATGGATTCACATTTGAATTTTGATTTGGCTTTAGCTCAAAAGCAGAGTGATGAAAATCCTGTTTTTTATTTACAATATGCCCACGCCCGGATCTTTAATATTTTGAAACATAGTTCGGAGAAGGGAATTGATACATACGAAGATGCTGATCTTAGCTTATTAAAAGAAGATGAAATTATTTCTTTGATAGAGACTATGCTGGAATTCTCCGAAATAATGGAGCTCTGCAGAAAAAGTTTGGAACCCATGCATTTAGCGAATTATTTATATAGATTGGCTACATCATTCCATAAATTTTATTCTATACATAGAGTTGTGAGTGATGATATTCCTCTCTCGAAAGCCAGATTACAATTAATCGATGCCGTAAGAATTATTTTGGCAAACGGTTTGAATATTCTTGGAGTAAATGCTCCTGAAAGGATGTAAAAAGGATCCCTGATGAGAAGACCCTTATTATTTTTTGTTTTATTGTTATCGATGATCTTTGTTTCTTGTTTTTCCACAAGTCAAGAAGTGCTAAAAGACCCTAAAAAAAAATCAGCTAAAGAACCGGAAAATCTATCTGAAGAAATTCTTGTGCCCGAGATAACATCGGATGCTATCACGACAACCATTATTCCTGTTGAAGAAGAATTAGAAGTAGAAACGGGTTTTGATAAATATATGACTCAGGCAAAGGTTCATTATGTTGATGCCTTAATCGCAGATCAAGAAGACGATGAGTCTGAGCTCGAATTTCAATTGACAATTGTTTTTGATTTATTATCCAAAATTGAATCTTATAATAATATGGATGAAATCCAGTATGATGCTTTTAAGGAATTCACCTCTCAGATCCAGGATAAATTTGAAGATTATTCACCTGCTGTGGCTGAGCTTCATGAGCAATTTACCTTATCCGATCTAAAAGAAGCAATGAGTACTATCACCGATGACCACTTTAATGGTGAAGAAAATAAGAGAGATTATATTGTTCTGGAAGATCGTGACGGACATGTGCCTATTATTATCAATTCCCGCGTAGAATCAGCGATGAAATTATTCAAAGAAAAACGTCGTGGAGATCTTCAGCGATGGATAAAGACAAAAGCTAAATACGAGCGTTTATTCCGTAAAATACTAAGAGAACACGGTGTACCTGAAGAATTTATTTATTTAAGCATGGTCGAAAGTGAGATGAGGACCGACGCACTTTCACGTGTAGGCGCAATGGGACAGTGGCAATTCATGGATTTTACTGCCAAGTCTTTTGGTTTAAGATATGACTATTGGGTAGATGAAAGAAAAGATCCTATCAAAGCGACAGAAGCTGCAGCAAGGTATTTTTTATATTTATATGAAGAATTCCAGGATTGGTATTTGGTGATGGCTGCTTACAATGCCGGCGAAGGTCGCGTCGGGCGTTCAATTCGCTATGAACATACACGGGATTATTGGAAATTAACGACACTCCCTAAAGCAACGCGTAAGTATGTGCCATATATTATGGCGGTTGCTGCTATTTCTATGGAACCGGAAAAACACGGCTTTAAAGATTATAAACCACAGCCAATATGGGGTGATTTCGATACTTTAACTCTTGACCAGAGTTACGAGCTAGAAAAGATCGCACGCGTTTGTGGTATTTCTTTTAATCAATTAAGAGAAATAAATCCAGAATTAAGAAAATTTAATACACCGGCTTATAATTATGTTATCAGACTACCCAAGGGTAAACGCTCTGTTCTTGAACAGGAGATAAAGGTAATGGAGGCAGCACCTACACATGTTGTCTATAAGGTAAAATCCGGTGACACACTTTCTGAGATCGCTATGAAATACGGTATGAGTGTTCAGGATGTTGTAAAGGCAAATAAATTGTCGAGTGTATCCAGGATCTATATCGGTCAAAAGCTGATCCTACCACAAGGAGGTACATCATATCTGACTTCAGGGTCAAATTATAAAAAAACAACAACAACAGCTACAGCAAAAGGCAAGCCGGATCTTTCAGCCTCTCACAGAAAGATCATTTATTCGGTTAAAGCAGGCGATACACTTGGAGATATCGCAGAAATTTATGATACCAGGGCTTCAAGGATCCGGGTATGGAATGGTTTGCAATACGGCGAATTTATCCACCCCAACCAAAAGTTGACAATTTGGGTGCCCAAGGGTAATTCCTATCAAACAATTGCCCAGTATTATACAGTCAAACATGGTGATTCTTTCGAAAAAATAGCTAAAAACTTTGGCTTAAGTAAGGGAGAATTACAGAAACTAAATCCCAGCATGAATTATTCTAAAATTTATCCCGGAGATAAGATCAGAATACAATAAAAATTCTTGCATAAACTTTTAAAAAAAACTATCTTACACAACTATGAGAAAATCAGACATTATAAAAGAAATATCATCGCAAACAGGCTTAACCCAGGTTGAGACAGAAGCGGTTATTGAAGGCTTTATTACTGTTGTAAGTGAAGCTTTAATCCAGGGTGAACGAGTGGACCTTCGTGGTTTTGGTAATTTCATCCTAAAGACTCGTAAGGCAAAAGCAGCTCGGAATATATCGACCGGTGAAACCGTACATGTTCCCGAGCATTATTTGCCATATTTTAAGGCTTCAGAGTCCTTGAAAAATCGGGTTAACAAGAATCTTAAAAATTTGTAATTGGAGGTAGGTTAATGCCCTGCGGTAAAAAAAAGAAAAAAGGCAAGATCCGTACTCATAAGCGGAAAAAGCGTCTTAGAAAAAATAGACACAAAAAGAAAAAGAATTAATTTTTAAGAGACTGTTTACAGTCTCTTTTTTTATTTGATAGAAAATCAGAAGTCGAAGACGCACCGAAGCCCCGGCGAAGGTGAGCCAGAAGTCAGAATAATGTAGGAGTCGAAAGATGAAGTGGAGAGAGTTTGGCTCAAACTTTTCATAGGAGTTTGGCTCAAACTTTTCACACGAGTTTGGCTCAAACTTTTCACACGAGTTTGGCTCAAACTTTTCACACGAGTTTGGCTCAAACTTTTAGGCACTCAGCTATTTTGCTGTCGCGATAAAAGATTTATCTTTTGAAATCGCAATTCTGGATTTTGTAATTAAGCACGGTAGTCAAAATATTTTTGTCCTTGAAGAGTTTAAAACAATCATGATTTTGCTTCTCTATGAGTACTTTCCTATCTCAGCATTTCATTCCTAAAGGCGGAAGCGGGAAAACTTTGCTAAGTTGCATAAAGATAAATTGTTGTTTCTAAGAATATAAAATGCGAACAAACTTGCTTGCCTTGGAAGCTTCAAGACTTTCGGAGCGAGGAAGGATCATTTTGAGCTGAAGAAAGTGAAGTTGAAAGAATCAATTGATGCTTTGATAGATTTAAAACGGGGAAACTAAGTGAATACATGGATCCGCTCCAAAACTACTAAGTATAATTGTATTATAATAGAACCCTTTGCATAAGCTAACACTATTTGATTTCCGAGAGAAAATTTGTCCTTTCGTTACGAATATCGCTGCTTATAATGGATTATTAGCAAGATATTTAAAGAATGAAGCGAGATTTTATCCGTAAATGCTTAGATGGGAGCTTATACAGAGGTTTCTAACAGCCCTTTATGTCATGATCCTGATAGGGGACTAATATGGCTATAGAAAATGATCCCACAATAAAGAAGGACCCTGGATGGGGTTCATATACATAGACTATTTCAGTCCTCTCAGCTAGTATCTGCTTATTTATCTTTGCTTCATCGTTGTTTTGTATGCTGCTATTCTCGTGAACATTAACTTCTTGAAATTTATTTCTTTAACTCGGACACTTTTTTGCTTAATTTTAACTATGAACAATATACAAAGCGTTTCAGACATTACGAATTTGATCAAATCGAAATTAGAAAGAGAAATTCCGGAGTTACTCGTAAGAGCAGAGATATCTGAATGTAAATTTCATGGCTCCGGGCATATTTATTTGACGCTTAAGGACACAGGGGCAACCTTGCCTGCAGTTATCTGGCGTACAACAGCAGCCGGATTAAGATCTAAACCAGCAGTTGGCATGGAAGTTATCGTATCCGGAAAATTAAGTGTTTATGCGCCTCATGGTCGTTATCAATTTATTATTAACTCATTACAAGATGCCGGTCAGGGCCAGCTTTTTTTAGAGTATGAAGAACTGAAAAAGCGTCTGATCTCTGAAGGACTTTGTGAGGCAAACAAAAAACAAAGTATCCCTAAATACCCGCTTCATGTCGGACTTGTAACATCGTCAACCGGTGCTGCTTTGCAGGATATGCTTCGTGTTTTTGCTCAGGATGCGCCACATGTAAAATTGACACTTTCTTCTGCCAGAGTCCAAGGCAAGGGTGGAGCAGAAACCATCATAGGTGCTCTTGAAGCTCTTATCCCGCAAAAGCCGGACTGCGTACTGCTTACACGCGGAGGAGGCTCTATAGAGGATCTGTGGGAGTTTAATCGTGAGAATCTTGCCCGATATGTTGCAGATTATCCCATTCCTGTGATTTCCGGTGTTGGGCATGAAACAGATACCACAATTATTGACTTGGTGTCAGATTATAGAGCGTCAACACCAACGAATGCTGCTGAATTCATATGCGCTCCCTGGCGAGAGGTAAAACTGACTTTAAATCAAATGGATTATACTCTGGCTACTGCAATGAACCGTGTTCTTGATAGAGAAAGATTGCGATTAAATAATGTGCAAAGGTATTTATCTTCAAGAAGAATCAGCGAAAGCATATTAAATTATCGACAAGCTATACAACAATTACAAAATAGCTCTATAAAGGGGCTATTGAACCACTTTGCCCTGAAAATATCAAAATTCCAAGGTTTAAAAGGGAAATTGATCGCTTATTCACCTCAGAATATCCTGAAAAAAGGCTATACGCTCATTTATGATAGGGGAGATAAGCTAATTAGATCAGTCAAAGACTTATCAAGAAACGATTCAGTAAGTATAACATTTCATGATGGAAGCATACATGCTCTTATCACAGACGATAAAGGAAATAATAATGAGTAAAAATTTAAATTTTGAAGAAGCGATGAAGGAATTAGAGGTCATTGTAGCTAAAATTGAAAACGAAGAAACTCCTCTGGAAGAAATTCTTGAATTATACGAAAGAGGGGCAGAATTAAGCAGCCAATGCCAGAAAATTCTTGATAAAACTCAGGAAAAACTAGAGAACATTCAAAAGCAAGCTGAACTATCGGAGGCTAAATGAAAAAGTTAGTTATTATAGTGTGTTCATTGTTTTTATTGCTTTCCTGTAGCGACCATAAACCGCTGGCCGGTGGTTCTCCCATAGCTATTAATACATTAGTCAGCGAGGATCTTTGGGAAGATATTCAAGAAGATCTGAGCAAGAAAGTTGAATTTGAGATCCGCACACCACAGATCGAACAACTCTTTCATTTTAGACTTTTTGAGACTGAAAGATATAAAGAATTTAAAGATGACAAACTCATTTTACTTATTGCAAGCTTAGATGGCAATGATGAAACATCGAATTTCATTAAAAATAGAATTTCAGATGATTTACGTGCACAAGTTGAATCGGGTCAAAAAACATTTTTTTATGAGTACGATAAATATGCCAAGAGACAGGTTTATATGTTACTTATAGCTAATAATAAAGAAGAGTTAAAAAATTATATTCAGGAAAGAGGATCTGAAATATATCAGGCCATAAACAAAGGCTTTTTAGATGCTCAATTCAAGCAGCTTTATTATGCAGCTGAAGAAACAGAACTGTCGGAGGAATTATTCGAGAAATTCGGGTTTTCCTTCAGATTTCCACATTCTTACGAGATAATAGAAATTGATGAAGATAGAAATATTATCCATTTAGGTGTTCCCAGTCCGCAAAGAAATATTATTATTTACTGGACTGAGGGCGGATTTAATAAGGTCGTCGATCAAGATTGGGCTTTACGCATGAAATATTGGTTGATGCAGAATCAAATGGATAAGATCTATATTGAAAAAGCCTACGCTCGCTATCGTACCGTCGAATGGAATGGCGTGATCGTTAATAATATCCGGGGACTTTGGGGACATCCCACAAAAGTTATGGGCGGACCTTATACCTTATTCTATTTTTACGATGGTGTTACAGATCGCACATATTTTATTGACTGTATGGTTTATGCTCCCGGTCAGAGCAAGGCTGTTTTTCTCCGTCAGATGGAAATCGTCGCATCAACATTTTATACAAAAAAATAAGTAGCAAAAACGTCAAAGTTAAAACCAACGAGGCCGACCGCATTGGCTCAATGAAAAACAATTTCATTGAGCCAAGGGTTGTTCATAATTTGACTTTATAAGAACTTCAATATGCGATCTGCTGTCTGCAATCCAAATGATTGGTGATTTCAGATTGATAATTTATGAATTATGATGGATTTGAGATCACAGATTTGCGATTATTGATCGATCCCTGATCAACACTATGCGCTCTGCAATCCAAATGATTGCTGCCCGCTCTACTTCGTCCGTCGGCTGACGGACGAAGTAGAGATATAGTCGATAATTCTCCGTCATCCTGCTTGTGCCGATGAATATCGGTGAAAAATTTAAGAAGTAAATTTGTTCAGTCCGTCGCATGACGGATCGCGAAGCGAGATCTGGAGAAGAGCGTTGAAGTGTTGAAATGGTGAAGCCCGGATGATTTTTTCTAAAGTAGAGACAAGGCAATGCCTTGTCTTAACGAAATGCTGCGTCTTTGCCTTGTTTTGGCGAAAATGATTTCTTTCGTAAGATGTATAATTATGCAAAAGACGCCAAACATGGTGTCTGTACAATAGAGCTTTTTTAAAAATTAGAAGAAACGGTTTTCATCCAAAGTGAAAAGGAAGGGTCTCGACCCGCCCGCACATTTGGCGATAGATAGATAAAGAAGATGGGGAGCTCCTTGAATATCGAACAAAGATCAAGGATATTTGATTTGGGAAGTGTTCGATATAAGAATGTTGAAGTGCTGTATATATTCAACCCCCTTGGGGTTGTTTTTTTGAGGGAGATTATTGCTACTATCTTAAACTGCGTTGCAGTTTAAGAGAATATCTTCTGCGAGGAGGGATTTGACTCTTGCGCTCTGTAATCCAAATAATTGGTGACTGCTCTTCGAAGTCCCGAATTGTCGGAGTGAAGGCAAAACAATCTAATAATCAATTAAGTCTATCTGTAATCCTATCAAAAAGGCAATCTTGTACATCCCGTAATCCTGTCCGAAAGCAATATCAGGTTTATCCCCTTATCCCGTCAAAATCTATCAGGCTTATCCTGTTACCCTGTCGAAAGGCTATCAGGTTTATCCTGTTATCCTGTCGAAAGGCTATCAGGTTTATCCTGTCAAAAGTTCTATACAAAAAAGAAAGGCTGTCAACTGACAGCCTTTCTTGTATTGAAACGAGTTAATGTTTATTTCATGAAAGTCATTTTCTTGACGTCAACATTATCTCCGGCTTGCAATCTGTATATGTACATACCAGTTGCTACGCCATTACCCATATTATCGCGACCATTCCATGTAACGCCTTTATAACCGGCTTGAACAGCACTTTCGTTGATCAGGGTACGTACCTGACGACCAGTGATGTCGTAAATTACTAATGACACATCTGATACTTCAGGAAGATCAAATTCGATCATTGTAGTTGGGTTAAAAGGGTTAGGATAGTTTTGATGTAGAGCAAATTCTACAGGAATCATATCCTCAGTACCAACAACAATTAAAGTATCGTTGTTGTACCAATATGTGTATTCGGCAGCAGCCATAGGTACTGTCAATTCACGGTTAGGTCCACCACTTGGGAATTCAGCAGTGTCATCACCCCATGAACCATTAATACGGAATTTGAACAGTTGATGACTGAATGGCATTAATGGAATAGTGATTGAGTATGTTGTATCGTTATCAAAGTCGTTAAGGACCATTGATTCGCTACCCCAACCATTCATTGTACCGGCAACATCAACAAAGTGTGTAGCTAAGTTGAATTTACCCTGACGGTGCCATTCTTTCATGTTAACATTTAAAGTAATGTCAACAGGTTCAAGAACTTGACGTTCTGTGAAACCATCGAGGTAAAGAACAACATCTTCGTCAGCAGAGCTTTTGACATGTAAGTCACAAACTGTAACAGTTTCACCTGTAACAACACCGTCGCCGGTGATCCAAGGTTCAACTGGGTCGTTTGAGATATCAAAGCTTAGTACTTGCCAATCATCTTCAGCAAGAGAAACTGATTTCCAGAGCTGACGTTCATAACCACTATCTTTAATGGTCAGTGCCAGATCTACATCACCGCTACCTTTAACCATCAAGAAGAGAACTGAATTAGCTTTAACGGTTTTGGAGTAAGGATATTTAACATAATGTCTTACAAACCAACCACCATCTATAGCAGGATCGTCAAGAATGGTCATCTTAGCTGATTTAGAACCTTGGTAAACGGCTTCTTCAGAAGCTAAGAAACTTGATCCAGCAAGAATACCAGTAGTTGAACCAGAGTGTGTGAGTGCTTTATCAAAGTAATTGAAAGTGCCTTCAAAACCTTCGATAAGACCCGCAGCATCTTCCGGATGTGCATCTGAGAATGGTATATAAACTACTTGTGGAGCTGTTGTATCTGCTATGGAGAGATCTCCTGCAGGAGCAGTTACACCATCAACCAGCAATGATACAAGATTATCTTCAGGAAGCGGTGCAGTAACCATAACTGCACAAGGTGTTACAACTGATACAGCGGTTGCGGCATCAAGTGAAGCAGCAGTCAAGTTAGCAACCTTAAAGTTAGCAGCTTCAGCTGCAACAGGCATATCGAATTCGACATAGTATTTCGGTGTTCCATCCACAAGGACAACATCGGCATTTACAACCATTGGAGGTGCAGCAAAGTCGAAAGTTATTGTAATGGTATCACTGATTGTTTCTTTACCTTCAGGATCTGAAGCGGTAATGAAAACCATATAAGTACCATTCATTTCATAAGGTGCATCAATATTAATAGGTTGTAAGAATGAAGTATCTGTTGTTACGATATCTTCATCGGGACCTTCGCCGATGAATCCTAGTTTATAAGTGACTGTGTCACCTTCAGGATCAACAGCAGCTGTCCAGTTCATTAATAAAGATTTACCGTCACCATCATCTACCAATGCAGAATCTTCTAGTGTTGAGATAACAGCACCATCAACAGGATTCAACCATGTGAAAGCACCTGGAGCCTGATTTGTGATGAAGTCATCAATAGATCTTGGCATAATTTGAGGATCGTTAAATTCACTTACAACACCGACAAGGTTGATAGGCCATGCATCGGGTGCAGGAGCACCGTCGATTTCACTGTCTCTATCAATACGGAGTGTAAATTCATTTGCATCTTTATCAACAAGTGTAATACTTGCATCATTGCCTTCGGCAGGCCATGAAAAACCTTCAACTGTGTCAACTTCTTCGATCATGACTAACATACCTTGATAATCGCGACTATCAAGATCTGGAACTGTGATCAAAGTAGGTACTACTGGATTGTCTTTGCTAAGAACCTGGTAGTCGCTACCAATATTACTTACCTGGATAAGGCCTCTATAACTTGCGCGTTTTCCAACGACCAAGATCTCATCGCCTTCTTCAACAATACCATCATTGATAAGGTCCCATTCATAAAGTGACATACCGGCTGTTGCATCTTCAATAAATACAGGAGCACCGGTTCTATTGTTGTTTACAATACCTTTAACAGCAACAAATTCACCATCTGGAATAGCTCTTGCTGTTGCAAGGTCTGCGGTAGCTTTTGCATCTAAGTATTGATCATCCCAAACGAGATTATCAATTAAGATAGTAACTGCTGAACCTGAACCGGAAGAAGAACCTATACGAATATAGCCATCACCGGCTTCTGCAACACCAAGGATAGTATATGTTACCCAACCTGAATCAGAATGGGTTGCAATACCTGCATCATTACCTAATCCCTGAACGGAAAGTTCAAATCCTTTTCCATCACAATTTTCGGTTTTGATATCAACAGTTAATTTGTAAGCTGCACCAACTGTTGCTTTTACAGGACGTTTGGAAAGTGCAGACCAACCAGCATCTGTAAGCTTAAGAGCCCCGGCTTCCCATGCAACGGATGTCCAGCCACTGGCTTCGTCATAAACGCCCCAGTTAGCTACATCAGAATCATCATCAAATGTTAAGTTGAGATCGTTGCTAGGATAGACTGTACCTTCATCGGCACCGGCATAAGCAAAGAAAGCACCACGATCGTCGCCATCAATATCTGTAGGGACTGAAGCGATAGCAGGCATTGCAAGCTCGGTGTCTTCATCTGAAGGAGCTGCAAGGTGGAGATCAGTTGCACTGGCAAAAGTTACATTTTTTGCAATTGAACCAACACCATGGCCAGCCGCTTGCCATGCAGCTAGATCTGCATAGTCAGTTCCGCCTAAATTAGCGAATTTTTCAGCTGCAACAATAACATTGTTAGCTTCATCAAGAACTGTTTCAGCACTGACAAGTTTAATAGCTGTAGATGCAGGATTACCTACATTGTTGTTAATTATTATGTTGTTTTTAAGATCCATTGTGATAGGACCTGTGCTTGAGTTACCAATAGCATGAGTCTCGCCGGCACCCTGGACAACAATAGTATTATGATATACATTAAAGGTACGAGCATCATTGCTAGACATATGGAGGAATCCATATGCAGGAACAGTTTCAGCAGGATCGGCAGTGATAACAATATTATTATATATATTAGCTATTGTGCCTTCCGGTTGACTTGCTGTTACAATGCCACCAACCTTACTTACATCACTACCTGAAGGTGTAGCTTCAGCTGATCTGATAACGTTTCCATAAACTTCGGCTCCATTTACGTATGATAAATAGATACCGTAGTTATATGAATAAGTTGTTGCTACAGGATACAGTGTAACATTATTATTGGCATAAATACAATCACCGGCAATATAAGTTGAAATACCACGCGCTCCGGCATGAATGTCATTATTGGTTACTGTAGCAACTGACCACATATTAGTCCAATCACCCCACACAGCAACACCATCACGCCATACTGGCATTTCGGGTGTACCGATCTGGCAGTTATCAACTACAAAGCTGTTACCACCAACATCGTTACTTGCCACACCGTATTTAAATGTTGTTGTTGCACCATCAAGATTTTTAATAATGAGGTTTTTGATCACAACACCATGTACGCCGGCTGCGTTGATACCTATTGGAAGGTCAACTGCGCCTTCTGTAGTAATAATAAGATTTTGGCTGTCTGTTTCGTTGTTGCTTCCGTCAAAAGTTACATAACCTTTGTCGAAACCTATCATTTGTGGACCGTTACCTTGTGAGGCACCGGGAGCAACGATGAGAACAACATCACGACCTTCTGCAGGTTTTACAGTGACATTATTATCGGCATCAAGATCAGCAGCAAATGTAAAGCTTTCTTCTCTTAATGTATCAGCATCTAAAATAAAGTTGATCTCACCTGTAACGCCATTGGCATTAATGTGATCAACAGCTGCTTTTAGAGATACATAACCTTGTGCATGAGCTCCTTTTGGAATAAAGAAATCTGCAGGATCTTCCAAAACGGGAACTGTAGGATGTTCACCAAGGTACTCAAAAGTATCCTTGTCATAAACTTCCCATTCGGAATTTTCAACTGTAGTACCTGCGGACTCTGCCCAATTCAGGTTACCTTTTACAACGCTTTCTTTTCTGACCAATGTATGATCTTGAGTTGCGTTTGTAATCCCCGCAACGTCCCAAGCTTTACCTGGATCGAAATTAGGGAAGCCAATCACATCTATTTTATACCAGAGTGAATCGCCTGCGGGGCTATATTCAATAGCTCTTGCATCATCACCATTGTGATGAACAACGCTTGGATAGCCAAGAACTTCATCAGCATCAAGAGGATCAAATAGAGCTGTAGATGTTTGGTCAGTTATTATAACCCATACTTCACCAGCTGCTAAGGTAGCATCAACAGGGAAGGTATGCCAGTTTTTCCAGTCACTACCATTGTTCGTCTGTGCAATACGATAATCATTTAGTTCAATCGTTGCACTTGTACCATTATAAATTTCAAGAGCTTTATTGTTGCCTCCACCTTCAATGTATTCAGAAAAGAATACAGCGGGAGCATCAGCAGGAACATTTTCTATTGCAACAGCTGCAATAGTTGTAGCGCCTGTATTGGCACAATAAATCTCGTCATAACCATCGCCATCAAGGTCACCGGCATAGCGCACACCGTAAACACCACTCAATGATGGACTGGTAATATTATCTAATTTCATCCAATGAGTTGAATCTGTTGGATCCGTACCAATAAATTCATGATTGGTTAGATAAGAACCGCCACCGGAAGCATAAATATTCATTCTTCCATTACCATCAAGGTCACCGATCACTGTAGCTACACCACCGGAAGAACCTAGGTCATCAAGGGTGTGAACATTGGCAGTTGTCATATCTGCAAGTTCTGTACCAACAGGGCATGTGATAGCATAAAGTCTGCCGCCACTATACATTGAAAGGTAGGCTTCGTCACGACCGTCACCATCAAGATCTTTTACGTGGAAATCCCAAAAAGCGAAATCATCATTACGATCAAGATCTGTTTGGATATAGTTAACAGCAGTGTAGTTGTCTGGAGAATTATTTTCCACGATCAACATAGCGCCGTGATCCCAAGGTGCAAACAGAATTTCATTCATGCCATCGCCATTTAAATCTGCAACAACACCACCATAAGGTGATCCACCGACAGGGAATGTTGCGCTGGCTTTACCATGAACAAATTCGATTTTTGTTACGATATTATTTTCCGCAAATGTTCCTGATTCTACAGAAGCGATATAAAAATTATCTAAGGCAGAAGCAGCTGCATTGTTTCCCCAGATAACTTCTTCAACGCCATCATTGTCAGCATCGGCAACGGTAAAGTTTTCAACATACCAGCGATCTGCTGTTACAATGTCTTTGAATAATTGAACGGGGGCACGCATAGAATCGCCGACTGTATCATATTCAAATGCCCAAAGGCCTCCAACGGCATCATTGGCTGAGTTTATACTTACCAATAATTCTTGCATGCCGTTGCCATCAAGGTCACCATAGGCAACGTGACGGCAGGAGTGTCCATAGGTTCCTCCCATTGGACCGGTATCAAAGAATAGTGTAGCATTATTATCGCCATCAATCTCGTAGACGTATACTCTTCCTTCGCCGGCATCTCCATAAGAAGCTAACATAACTTCTTTATTGCCGTCTTGGTCAAAGTCACTTCCCACCCAGAGGTCACGAATGATTTCTGTAGAGCCTTTTACACCAACATCGAAACCTTCGATGCCAGCCGCTACTGCAGCCATCGCATTGACCTTATAAGGGGTAGCAAAGAGTACATCGCCTTCCAAATTGGCCTGTGCCGCAAATCCAAATGCAGCAAAAACCAACATTAGACTTAGCATCTTTTTCATGCTTTTCTCCTTTTGTTTGTTTAATCATCAATTTCATTAAATATATCATTGAAAAATGATACTTACAATAGATTTCTATAAAGTATAAGGAAATTTTGAGTTTATTATGAAAAATATCTTATAGATTTTAGCTTATTGATCGATCGCCGATTAACAATATGCGCTCTGCGATCTGCGATAATACTGAATTACAGATTGATGAGTGTTGATTATTAATTTATGATGGATTTAAAATCACAAATTTAAGATCGCTGATCGATCGCCAATCAACAATATGCGCTCTGCGATCTGCGATAATACTGAATTGCAGATTGATGAGTGTTGATTATTAATTTATGATGGATTTAAAATCACAAATTTAAGATCGCTGATCGATTGCCGATCAACAATTTGCGCTCTGCGATCTTCGATAATACTGAATTACAGATTGAT
>Ga0172377_10000217_pt1 | contig 51162 bp, 32 predicted proteins | sample Pumphouse3metaG_FD_119749 | JGI IMG/M metagenome (GOLD analysis project Ga0172377, IMG submission 119749) | Leachate microbial communities from a municipal landfill in Southern Ontario, Canada - Pumphouse #3 metaG | ecosystem: Engineered > Solid waste > Landfill > Unclassified | place: Canada...
AAAAACATTCCCGTTGAACATGGATAACGACCTGTTAATAATGAAGCACGGTGAGGAGTACAAACGGGACATGCCGAAACTGCATTCGAGAAATTAACCGACTTTCTCGCAAAATTATCTATGTTAGGAGTTTTTACATTCGGATCTCCTGCATATCCAAAGGATGAAGCTCTCCACTGATCCGTTAAAATATAAATTACGTTTGGTCTTTTACCTTTTCTGCGTCCTGCGCTTAAACTATTATCAGAACTATTATGGGAAGAACTTTTTGCACTCATTCCCATAGCTGAACCACCAACGGTTATTCCTGCAAGACCGGCTGTTGCCTTTCTTATAAAATCTCTTCTATTAGAACTCATCGCTATACATTTTTTAATTAATTCCTGAAATTATTAAATTTTAGCAAACTTTCACTACTTTAATCTGCATTAAATATCCTAATTTTTCAATTTTATCGGCAATATGACCAACACCTATAGCACAATGATGAGCAGGACCCTGTTTTGACCACTGATTCATAAACTCTCTTGCTCCTATAGAAAAACGATAGCGGCTGTTGGTATTTCCTATTTCAAGAACAGGGCCTTCAACAGCTTCTCCTTCTGCTACAAGCAAAAAGACCTCATCCTTTCCTTCAACTACAGAAAGTATAGTTACGGGACCATGTTTTACTGTCATTTGTATAGAAAGACCTTTGCCAGGTTTCCCGTGATACACAGGAACAGGTACAAGCTGAACTTTCCCTTCGGCAATAGCAAAATGAGCAGGACCATCGTGTCCGAGCATAATAATATCGTCATTAAAATCAGTAACGTAAAATTCAGAGAAGGATCCTCCGGCACCAAATGTATCCATTATCTTCATTGCCTGTGCGTTTTTAACTTCGCATTCCCCTGCTACCGGCACATGTTTACCTGTAAGCAATGTATTTCCTGCAATTACAGATGTTGCTATATTTTCATAATCATTTCCGGCCTGACCTTCGTAGTAATATGCCATAGCACCGAGATTATGAACTTTAACAAGTCTGTCAAGAGCAACAGAAGTTTTTGCAGCACGAACAATCTCGTCCTGCTGACATTCCTTAGCAACTTCGAATGTTGTACAGAATTCTTTAATTTTAGTATCAACATCTGCATCTGTAGCCTCGTCACGGTATTTTTTTAATTCGCACATTTCCAGTAATTCGATGTGTGTACCAAAGGTTGCAACCTGTTTGGTTAAATCTGTATAAACATCCAGCATCCCACAATAATAATGTCCCAGAATTCCAAGCCTGTTGCTCTTCATTACAGAAGCAACGTTTGATGATTCTATCCAGTTTTCTATATCATCCCATACAACCTGTTCCCCCAGATATCCTGTTACAAATTCGTATTTTATTCCTGCCCTGTTAAAAACATTGGCTATCTCAGGAGCAGAACAGGACTGGCAATGTGCCAGCCATTCTCCTGTCATTAATCCGCGATCTCCCAGATTATTGAATTTTTCATAATCGATAGCCGCAACAGGCTGAATATTTAAAATAATTATCGGGCATTTTACCTTTTGAACTACAGGTAATACGGTTGAAGATAATGCATAAGTTGAAATATATAAAAAAACAATATCAACATCATTTATCTTTAAATATTCCCCCGCTTCAATTGCTTTCTCAGGAGAATCAACCAGTCCTGCATCAATTACTTCGGCTCCGAATCCTTCCATTTTATCTGCAATTTGTTTCTGGTAGCCTTTTAATCTATCTAATAATCCATCAAACTGATCCGAGTAAGTGTCAAGACCAATTCCGAATAATCCTACTTTTGTCATTTTATTTATCTATTATATTTGTATTTACAATATCTGACCGGTTTTTATAACCGGTATATGTTTTTAACAATTTATTCGACATCAATTCCGGTTATCCTGACAGGACCAAGCAAACCTGACACTTTCAATGAACTGTCTTTGTTAAAAGGCCGTCTAGAAGAAAAAGTATATCTGCCACTGGTGCGGGATTTATTTTCAAGCAGCCATTCCGGCCATTTGCCATCTTTTATCCCGTCATAAGGAAGTTGTTCATCTCCTATCATACGGTTTACCCATAGATTTGCTACTTCAATTTCAATTTTGTTACTACCATTTTTCAGATAGCCTGTTATTTCAATTCTCATTGGATCCGTCCAGACAACACCAACTTTTTTATCATTAATTTTTACGCTGGCAATATCTTTTAATTTCCCCACATCAAAAAAAGTTTTAACCTTTTCTAAATTGATGGAATCATTTATCTTTATATTTTTGTAATATCTGCAAACACCGGAATAATATTTAATTCCTTTATTATCATTTTTCGACCAGTCTGTTAATTTATCAAAAGTAACTTCTCCGGGACCTCCCCATCTGGGATCAAAATATAATTTCCATTTTGAACTTATATCAAGTATTTGCTTTGCTTCCGGAAAATTAGATTTGTCCGGACTACATTTATATTTTTTTCCATTTTTATTAAAAACCACGAAGTAACTTTCGTACGGATACAACTTTACAGGAATATATGTTTTCCCTTCCTTTATTTTGAATTCTACAACCGGTCTTGATTCTCCGTTTACAGGATTCCAAAATTCAGGTACCCCTTTAGCTATATTAAAAACACACACATCGTTTATAAGGTTTTTACTTTTGTTTGAAATAAAATAAATATCTCTTTCCTTTGTTATACGATGTGTATAACGGATAAATCCGGAGGACTTAAAATCTTCTTTAATACCCAGGCATTTTAAGACTTTACAGGCAGCATCATAAGAAGGAAACATTGTCTTTCCTTCGGATTTAGAATAAATACCTCCCACATATAATTTCCCTTCTCCGTAAGAAATAATTTTCTCAGAATCCGGAACTTTCAAATCGCCCCATATATGAATGGCTATTTTTCTCACCATGTCATCACAATAATGATACTTTTCAAGACTGGGTGAATGAACAGGCGGTATTCCTATAATTTGAGCTCCTTTAGTTAACAGTTCTTCTATTTTTGCGGCAAGTTCAGGCGTCATCGTATTTATCAGCGGTAAAACCAGAACATTATATGTGGCTCCGCAAGGAAAAATAATTTTATGATCCCGGACCTCAGCAAGCTTAATAATAGCCTCAGATGAACAGCAGTCGAATGAATAACCACGCTTGTCGCGCACGATTGTATCCCCTTCCAGCGCAGAAGGAGGTACTAAAAATGTATATGGTGCTCCTTCAGCAGTAAGATATAAAATTTCCGCTTTTGTTCGTCCCTTACGAAGCATTAACTGACATCGGGCCACGTATTTATGATAGGCGATTGACATAGGCCACCATGTCTGACCACGATCCCAGTGAACACCGTATGGTCCCATAGCCATTCCAGGCTTTACACTGTCTGGGAAAGGCTGATGTGCAAATGTATGATACATCAACTGGTTGATTCCCATACAAAAAGCCCAGTCGCTCTGATTCTTCAATTTTCCGGGGTAGAAATTCCAGTCCGGCCATTCTGAAGTAAAGGATTCTGCTGATACAATTTCTTTACCATAAATATGTGCAATGGAAGTTGATTCCCAGCAACTGTATGAAGTATCAAATCCGTATCCTTTATTCCAGAATTCACACATAGGAATATCGGCTACAGCTCCCAGCTCAAAATCAGATGTAGGATTCATATCATAGGGTTCTATAGATAACAGCATATCGTGTTTCTCACCCCAACGTTTAAACTGACGGGCATAATTTTCGATGATCAATTCATTAGATGTCTGACGGATATCCCATAAAAAACGTTCTGTAAAACTTACATTTTTTACAATCATACCAAGATAAGAAGGCAGATAAGGTATTGGATCATAACCACGACGTTTTTTAAATTCAGCCCTGAAATTATCAGACCAGTTTTGCGCCCCCATTTCCCAACTGTCAATATGTATTCGTTTCCAGCCACCCGATGAGTTTTCATCTAATGGTTTTGTGGCATTATATACCTTTTCAACATATTCTCTGTTATGAACATTAAAAGCTGTAGTATCAAATTTATCACATTCAAATCCTAATGCGTCTATAGGAGCAGGACGTGTAACAGCACCATTATTACGCATCCCAAAACGCATAATTGTCCATTTCCCTTCAGGAACTTCCCATTTCAACGTTCCGTCCGATTGTAATTTATCGCTTATATCCAATGTACTCTCTTTTTCTATTACACCACATTTAATTGCTTTTGAGTTTTTAACCGGCATTAAAAAAGGTTTCGCATCATGACTTGATGAAAACGGTGGTTTGAAATAAAAAGCCTTTTCATCAATGTCTTTTAGAATATAATTATCACCGGGAGTCTTAAATGCCAACACACAAACATCCTTATAATAATCTTTCCATTGTTTTTTTAATTGGGGGGTAAGTGAAGCTTCTCCAAAATAAGGAGTTCTGGGTTCCGGGACAGGCAGCTTATCATCAAAATTGGCAGGACCTTTAATATCTATTTTTGCAGCCACCAAATGTCGCATTGACTGCTCTGGTTTCACCCATGGACCTCCACTTCCGGCCCATCCGGGTCCTGAGCCCATTATAAATTCAATGCCTAACCGTTCGCATTCCGTAATAGCATAATCTAAAAGTGAAAGCCATTCTTTACTCATAAATTTCACATTGCCACGTGGTACTCCAACATTTATTTCCAAAAAAATTACAGAACCAATTCCTGCCGTCTTCATGGATTCAAGATCTTTGGTAATCCCATCTCTGCTCATATTCCCTTCCATAAAATACCAATACACTCCCGGACGATATTTTTCAGGAGGATTTTTAAAGGACAGCATTAAAGTATCTTCTGTATTATTAACCTTGCACGTTGCAAAAAGAAATATTCCCAACAGGAAGAAAAAAACAATTGATAACCGTCTTTTATAATTTTTCATGTTTTTTATTATTGTCTTCTTAACATAACGAAATATTCGCATTTTTTGATTACATTTTTTATTAATATCAGTTTTTGATATCCCTATAAGCAGAAATTATAACCTTATTCAACTCTTTTTTCACATAAACCTATTATTAAGTATCCCCGCTTTATAATTGAATTAAAAATCATGACATAAATTTAGTGTTTCCCTGATACAAATTCAATTGATAAATCAAAAAAATATTGATAAAAACAAATAATGCACAAAAAGAAAAATAATATTTACCGGGATTTGAATCGGACTAGTACTTTAACCGGTTATTCAGAAAAAAAACAGGACTGACTCCACGACAATTCCGGATAAAACGATTTTAATCTATGTCTGACGTATTAAAAATAAAAACCTGATCATGACAATGGTAATCAGGTTTTATTAATTTGTGTTCAAAATTAAATCACTATAACTCTTTTTAGTTACCAAAAATGAATTAAGTCTTACATCAGGATCGCATGTTCCAATTAACTCTCCGTTAGAAACTGTAAATTTCATGAGTCCCCCTTTAATACACCAGCCACTTAAATTATTTCCATTAAAAATATTAACCATTCCAGCCTGATTTATATCGGGTTCTGGTTGATTATTTATTACAAGATTTTCAGTATTAATTCCTAGTACTAATTTAACTTTTTTGTTCTTCTGACCAACCGGCTGAGCCATTATGACTTATGCTGAAAAAACAGACAGCACACAAAATAAACATACCAGACTCTTAACTTTCAATCGGCAATATTTTAAAAATAAAACATTGCATCTATAAATAACCGCTGGTTTTCATCCAGTAAATACATCTCCCGAACCATTCTTCAAACGGAGGATTTTTTAAATAACCGTGATTCCCTTTGGAATATATATGTAAAGATACCGGAACCTTATTTTTTTTTAAGGCTTCATAAAAACACAGACTATTAGCTACCGGAACCACTGAATCATCTTCAGCCTGAGTTATAAATGATGGAGGTGTGAACTGAGAAACATGTAATTCATTGGAAAAAAAATAAATTTGTTTTTCTTCGGGTGTTTTTCCCAATAAATTTTCCTTAGTACCCATGTGACAAACACTGTCAGAAAAACTAATTACCGGATAAACAAGTATCATAAAATCAGGACGTAAACTTGTTTTCTCTTTATTTTTAATCATCTCATCATCAAAATGGGTTCCTGCCGTTGATGCCAGATGCCCGCCTGCCGAAAATCCCATAATTCCAATTTTATGCGGATTAACTCCCCATTCTTCTGACCTTTCCCTGACTACCTTAATAGCCTGTTGAGCATCCTGAAGAGGTCCTATACTCTTGTTTTTCATTGTTTCATCACTGGGTAAACGATATTTCAACACAAAAGCCGCTATGCCATTACTGTTAAAGGCTTCGGCTACTCTATTCCCTTCCCTCTTAATGCATAAGCAACCGTATCCTCCTCCAGGACAAATAATGACTGCTGCTCCGGTTGCATTTCCTTTAGAAGGTAAGAATACTCGTAGTGCAGGTACTGAAACCTTACTATAAACGCTATAGTCTTTAGATACTTCTTCTTTAACTGATTTTTTTGTAGAATTAGGAATTTCACCTGAATATAACGGAATTTCCTGCTGTGCCCTGATAATAGAGCAACACATCAATAAAATCAATAATACTGTAATTTTTCTCATAATTTTTATAATAATATTGTACAAGCAACAAATTAAACTTTGTTAACAGCTTCATCTTTATTTTATAAGTAGATCATATAGAACTGAATAAAAGAATATTTCATGTAATAAAAATTAGAATACACATAGAAAATAAATTAAATTTCGCTATAAAAAATGTTTTTCATAGCTTTTTATAGTGTTATTTTCCTTGAAATCAAAGTTTCTCTATTTCCATTAAGCATTGTGAGTATGTCTGTAAATAAAAGCCCCGAATAAGAGAATTTCCAAAAAAACAATCTCATTTTTCAAAAACCTTATTAGTAATAATTATAGACAATTTCACATTTAATAATAAAAGCACCTAAAATTATCAGATGCTTTTATTATTATCCTCTTAAAGATAAAAAAGACCATTTATTTACCATACGATCCTTCCATCACCTTTTTCACTGCATCAAGATATCCAAATCCGTTTAACATATCAGGCAGCAGATAACTACCTTCCACCCATTCATTCCAGGCGTTGATAGTAATCAGCCGGGGTTGCTCAGGATGACTGTCTGCATATTTTTTAGCCTTGTACAGCAAGGCAGCAAAACTATCTGGTGTATTATGATAATGAACCACCTCATGGATACCTTTTGCCGGGAACCTGGGAGTATCATCCCATCCAACAGAAACACAGGGGAATAAAGGAATATTCAAAATAGAATCCATTTGTGTCCTTATTTTCCGGGAATTAGTCCCATAAACCAGGTAATCTTCATCCATTCCTCCCATGTTGTACATTGCAACGCTGTTAAATCCCATTTCTTTCACTTTTTTGGAAAACTGTTCAGCTCCCTCTTTTGACATTATAGAACCTCCGCCCTGATTCCACTGTATATGAAGTCCCGGGAATCCGGCTTTCTTCACTTCCGCTCTAAAATAATCCAATGCATTACGGGTTTCCGTCACGTTCCCTCCAAAACTTTTCAGTAAATTATCGACACTAAATATAGAAAACACCGGTTTTCCGTCAATTTTAAAATAGTTAGGCTGTTTAAAATATTGTTTTATTACCCTCGCAACAATCTTTTTAAAATTCTTCATATCAACAACACCTGTCCAAAGCAATGACGTATCGTCCTTATACTTATGAACATTCCAGTAATTATGTTTTACATTATGATTTGCCCACATAAGATAGAACTGCATCTTAGAATTATTGTCTGCTTTCAGAAACCCGTTATCAAGTGTACTCTCCAAAAACGGACCATTATCAAACCAGTACCAGTCAAAAACAAAAACATCTACTCCATGACCTGTTGCCACGTCGATCCATTTTTCCATTACTTTTGGATCATCATCCATCTCATAGCCCCATAACGGAATTTTTGGCTGATAATGACCTTCAAAACGCGGATTCCCTTTTTTAATAACCTCCCACTCCCCTGTTCCGTCTGGCCATAATATATCACCAAAACGTTTATCATGATGACAGGAAGGCCAGATATAGGCAGCTACATGATAAGGGTTAGAACGTGAATCCTGAGCAAAAGAAAAAAGAACCCCGAAACAAATCAATAACACACTTAATATTATTCGTTTCATAAATTTATTTTTTGATATTATACCTAAATGTGTATACCATATTTTAGTTAATTCAAATGTAACTCAATTTTGTCTAAAATCAAAAAACTATCGTATACCCGCAGGTATTACCATAACAGTTTAAAGACTTTCACCACAACATTTGCAATAATAAGGTATATGCTTTTTCGCTTTGAACAATTTTCATCTTTGAGACCACTACGAAAAAAAGGATATGCAAATATTTATAAGTTTCAGTTAAAATAGTTGCTTTGAACTTTATGCTATTTACTTATTAATAAATAGATTGTATATAGTTATTTATAAACAATTTTTAAAAACCTACTTTTAAGAGCGGGCTCAAAATTAGAATAAAACAATAAATTAATTTATCTTTATAAAGATTAATGTGTTATTGTTCCCTTTTCTCTTTATTGCTGTTCCTGAATTGAATGAGAATGAGAATGAGGAATGGCTGATTTCTGTAAATGAGAATGGAAACCGAGAAAGTTCAGGGAACATTTTAAAAAAATGGTGTTTGGAAAAACAGAATTGATAATCAAATAATAAATTAGTAGAATTAATATGAATAAACTCATTAAAAAAATTTTATTTATATTCTTATATGTATCATTTGGGGGATCCGTTTTTTCAAATTGTGTAAATAAGGATAATACACGACAAAAAACTCAGATTCCTGAACGTTTACGGATAAGTCCTATTAATCCGCATTTACTTGAGACCCAAGGCGGAAAACCTGTATTTCTGAACAACAATACAATTTGGGAATTAATTCGCAACAGTAAAAGGGAAGACATACCCGATTTAATTGCATTGTGCAAAAAGAGCGGATATAATATGGTTTCAGCGGTAATTTTAGGTGAATCTAAAAATTCGGATAAAACAGTTTATGGTGTACATGCCTTTAAAAGAGGAACAAACGGGCTGCCCAATCCATTGGAACCGGTAACGACTACAGGTAATACTCCAAATAAGCCAGAACAGTATGATTACTGGGACCACATAGAGTACATTGTTGATTTACTGGCAAAAAACGGAATGTATATCAGTCTTCATCCAGCATGGGGGTGTTGGTTCTCAGGTCATTATCTCGGCGAACGCCCGGGAGATCATATTATATTCAGTACTGAAAAAATTGCATATAAATATGGACAATGGTTAGGCTCCCGGTATAAAAACAAAACCAATATTATCTGGATGTTAGGAGGAGACCGGTCGGCTATATACGGCAAAGAACACGATTATAGAAACTTATACAACGCTATGGCAGAAGGTTTAGCGGATGGTGTTAATGGTGAAAACAAACAAGATGGTCAGGCAAATTATACAACTATTCCAATTTCATTTCATCCCCGGAAATGGGCTCCGAATTCTTCAGAATGGTTTCATAATGCTCCCTGGTTAATGTTTAATTCTATACAGGATACGCCATACGATCAGGTTGCATCGATTATGCATGATTTTAATCTACACCCGGAAAAACCTGTCTGGCTATTCGAAGGACGTTACGAAGGTCCCATTACAGCATGGGGCGTTCGCTACCAGGCTTACCAAACTGTATTTTCCGGAGCTTTTGGCCATACTTATGGTGGTGGAACAATGTACAAATTTCCGCCAGATTGGAAAAAACAAACAGAATTGCCCGGTTCTTTACAAATGAAATACCTGTACTATATCGCCTATAAAATATGGACAGACGAGCAATACGTTGACCGTATGCCCGATCAGTCTCTGATAATCGGGGATCAGGGCGAGACCAAAGGCGATGGTATTTCTGTCGGCGACGGCAACGGGAATAATAAAGCGAATAACGGGACTTCTAACCGTATTACGGCAATGCGCGGAGCTTCCGGCAAATGGGCCCTGGTATATACGGCAAACGGGCGAAACATAAACCTTGATCTTTCTTGCCTATCTTCAGGAAAATTAAATGCTTACTGGTTTAATCCGCGTAATGGAAAATGGTGGTCGGGAGAAACAGAAACAGAAAAAATGACACCGTTTTTGAAAAAGGTGAAAATCGGTAACGGAAGTTCTGTTTTTGATCCACCGGGAGTACCCGAGGCAGAAAATGACTGGATTTTATTGCTTAAATAGCAATTTTGAAAACAAATAAATATAAAAATTATTAAGAATTAAAATATTAAAATATTATTTAGATTCTTGGTCATATTTATTTTTCCACTTTGTTTAGTAAAACTGACCATTATAGGCTATAAAGCAAAGCATAACGACTGGGGAAATAAATAAGTAAAATATTACGTTTATATTTTATCGTAATATTTGCGTCAGGCTTTTCGCTTTCTGATATTGATGAAACATGAATCATCTGAATTCAACTTGCTAGTGCAATTATATTCTTTATAATTAGTGATAATCTATATGATCTTTTTTTCTATTTCAGAGAAATAATCTGACATTTACCCGATGCATATTTTACACTGATTTGTTTTGTGCCTACCATTACGGTAACAGGTCCATGATTATCTGTAAAATCTGTTCTGCGAATCAACACACTGTCATTTAAAACAAGTCCTGAAATTACAGGTCCTTCTGTTTTAGGAACATCGAAAGTGAAAGGTACTCCATGCTCGAGATATTCCCCATATTCCTGAGCAGCAGCATATACTTCCTGAACAAGCTGACACTCTACTTTATTATCCTTATTAGAGCACCACATAAAAAAAGTATCCGTTCCCCTCAGAATCATATGCCATAACGCTTCCTGATAAGCTATCCTGCTCATTTGCTTAATTTCAACCTTGCTTTTCGGACCAATAAAAACGGTATGGTAATGAACAAAACCGATAACAGGAATATTATGAGGAGTGTTTTCGCCTGCGTTACTGGCAACTAACAGCATATTATAAAACCATCTGTAATCAGGATTTTTAAAATCATACCACAGATAAATATTACTCCATGGATACATGACTGGCATAGCACAGGTATATCCTGTTAACGAAAAATCTTTATACCATTTTCTGTAGGCAGCTTTTTGTTCTTTTTTAATTGGCTGATTCTTATTAAGAGATTCAAAATAATCATACCAGTAACGATATCCGTCATTAGGATAAACAGCATAATTACCTATTAACGCATTAGGATAAGAAGACGAAACAGGTGAACTGTATGCATAACTTTGAAGATGAGAACGCATCTCCCGCATGGTTTTCTGAAATTTATCAAACCCGAAATTTTTTCCGAGATATTTCTGACAACGGATACATTTCATAGAAGAGTCGTATGCCCCATTTACCTCTATTGGGCCATCAATTTCCCAGTCGGCAAAAATAAAATCAACAGAAAGTTTTTCTTCTTTATATCTTTTCAAGAAATATTCTACACGATCACGAATAACTTTTTTACTGGAATCTAGAGTAAATGGACATCCCATTTTTTTGACATCACCGAAACTGTTGTCAAAAAAAGGATTACCGTTTTTATCGATATGTGCCTGTTTTTTCTCTCCTGTATAAAAACTGGATAGCAAAGATGTTGTACTGATATTTACCCTTAAACCTAATTTTTTTTGTGCTTTAGCTATGATAAAATCTTTCTGAATATCTTCTTCATTTTTACCTTTATTCCAGGTACATACAACCCCTATTCCACGTTCATTAAATTTTTTCACAATAGCCTCTGCTACTGTATCATTAGTATTACCTATATCTGTTACAGGCCAGAGATACAGAGGTAACCTGTTACCCCTGCTATATTTAAGAGGTTGTATATAATCAAGAATTGTCTGAGCCTTTTGTGGTAATTTAATGCTATCCTGTTTCTCTTTTTCAACCGGCTTACAAGCTGCGGTAATAAATAAAGCAGCGACCAAAAAGGAATATAATTGTATCATTTTAAAAAAATATTATTGATAATTATTAAAGTTTTTTATTATTTCCCCTGATAATCTCTTCCGGTTGTTTCTGTATTCTCCCATCTTTTGCTGGTAGAAAAAATTTTCACTTCTCTGGGTTTCATACGTATAACTATTTCTTCGTGATTAACCGTTTCCTCTCCATCTCCGTATAACTCAAAAAACTTTTCTCCGTTCAAATATTTCAAATTTTCAACAACAACTTCCATTTGATTTTCATCTGTCTCATTAACTACAGCAAACGTACTGTCATGTCCGAACCTTCCGGCAAAACAGGAAACATCACAAGACTGATTTACACAATCCTTGATCGCCTTAATTTTCACATCCTTCTGTGGCGATATAAGAAATGGCTCAAGATAAGATAATTCTTGAACTACAGCATAAATACTTTTTATAAATTCCTCATTCCCTTTACTAAACTGAGCTCCCCAGTAAAAAATGCCTTTCGTCCCATTGGCAATGGCACTATATGCTATGTATCGTGATTCGTCAAAAGACGGAAATACATAATCATCATTAGCATTGCCTCCTCCCAAATCTTTCCACGAAAAAGCCTGTAATACCTTATTTCTTCCTATATTCCTATAACTATTAGTAGCTAATGCAACCTGTTCAATATCCTTACATGGTATCAATGAATTTTTAGATTCTTTATATGTTTTTACGGGATAAATATCACAAATAAAACGTAGTAAATATAATGCCAAAAAATATACGACAATAACTTCAGAGATAAAAAACTTAATTATAAAAATCAAGTTTATTGTAAACTAAATACAACTATTCATACTTATAGACTCTTCTTCCAATTATAAGTCTATTGTCTTTAGTAATAATCTGAGAAGAATAGCAATCTAAAATTTAAACACATGTCAAAAAGATAATAATATTAAAAACTACTTCATATCAATTTTTAGAATAATAATTTACGAGAGTTTATTATTATTTTTAAATCCGAATTTCTAAATTTCACTACATTTACATAACTACAATCATTAATATGAGCATATACACTTCGACCTTTAATTTTTACAAAAAAGCATACCTATATAAACCATCTTCGAAGCTTCAGATACGATGTATCTTAATATCTGTTATTTTAATTGGTATAGTACTCCTTTATTTAATTACCAGAAACTTAATAGTCTTTGCAATATTAATTTCCTTCGTCTTTTTGCACCTTATAGTAAGACACAAAAAGAAAAAATCAGGAAAAGAATTCTCACAAGAACTAAATTTTATCCCCGATTTTATTTTCTATTGTTGCTATATACCTTTTAAACTAATGCTGCCTGCTACATTTATCGTAACTGGATTACTTATTCTTTCAGTTGTAGCCGGAGTATTACCATCCTTTTTTCTGACAGAAATAAACAATTATCTTAATTTAAAATTAAACAATTCTACCATTCTGTTTTTTATAATAACATTATTCTCCATGATTTTTGTTTACGGATCAGGATACATCTTTAAAAGATTTCATAAAGACAGGAAACATTTAAATAAAGATTCCTTACTGAATTGTATAAAAGATTTAATGGAATTTCTCTTTCATAAAAACAATCTCAACTACCTGATTCTTTTAATATATCTGCTATTTTTAATTTACAGTTCTTTCTATAGCCTACAAAATCACGAAACACTCTTCGGCAAAGACATTGACCTGGCCATAACCAAAGCCTTTCTGGTATATATAGGCTTTACCAATCTGGTAAAAAGAACCCAAAAAGCTGATTTCTCTGTTTTTAAAATCTATGACTTTTGTAAAGAAATTGTCTTCGTAAGACTTATCTCATTTAAAAAAGGGAAAAACAAACACAAATCCCGTTATATGCAGGCCCGAAGAGATTGTAGATAATAAAACTATAAATAAGCCCCCTCCGAAAAGTCGGATAATATAAATGGTGGTTAATTTTTCAAATTATCTTCTTCATCTTGTTTTTCAATGCTTTTTTCAACCTTTATTTTAAGTTTATCAATATTTTTAATTGATGATTCATTTTTATCAATTTCATCCTCTTTTTTTAGATCTTTCTGCTTTTTGCGCAGCAATTTTTGTTGCTCGGTTAATTGCTTAAGCTTATCCTTATTTTCTTCATTTTTTTCGGATTTTATTGCCTCATCAAAAATTAAATCTTCCGGCTTTTTTTCATTCTTTGAAATTTTATTTTTAATAATTTCCTTAGGGATAAAAACCTTATCATTTGCATTTATCTGATTCATAAAAGTGGGAGAAACTATCTCAATTTTCCTCTTATGCAGCACATCCAGTACATTAGCATTCAATAAAGAATTGGTGCTGAAATATTTACTGCTATCTTCCAGAAAACCGTGTATTTTATACGATACCGAAAAATCACCCAGATTTGTTATGTATACGTAAGGATCAGTTAATCCGGTTAAAACAGCAGCTTCTTTAAGCGATTCTTCAATCGTAATTCGTGAAATGTTATATCCTAATGAAACAGAAGTAGAAATTACAGTATCTGTTTTTCGGGTTAATTTAACAGGATTGGTTGCGATATATAAATTAGGAATAGTAATAAAATTACTATCCTCTATCTGAATTTCAGTATGGAAAATACTTTTTTTTGTAACCCTGCCCTGTAAATCTCCAATTTTGATAAGATCTCCATTTCTGAAACGATTCATCGAATTGTTCATAATTCCGGCAATAAGATTACCTAAAACAGTGGTTGAACTCAGTGCAATACCGGCACTTACAACTATAGCAAGAAAACTTAAGATCTGACCCTTTAATGTTTTATCGATAGGAAAGGATAAAATAAAAATAAGCAAACCAACAAATATTATTAACGCGCCTATGCTATTTTTTAAAATATTACCAGGTACTTTAGTGGAGTTTAATTTCTTAAATATCCATGAATTAACCAGTAACAGAACTATCAAACTCAAAAGAATGCTACCTGGTTCCAATAATGATCTTAATATGTTTATTAACTGTTCCATTTTTTTAATGTTTTAAACGGTTTGGCTAAAAATTTAAGAATATTTCAAGAAACTATCATTTAAGTTTTTATTATCTGCAATCCCTTTGGGCTTGCAGATAATGGGGTTCGGGTTGATGCCATCAGTCTGCCCATAGGGACAGACTGAAAACTCAGGGTTAATGTAATTCGCTTCGCGAACTACACCAACCAGAACCCCCATATTTCTAATATAATCCTTTTCATATTAATAATCTATGTATTATTGTCCTAAACTTTAGATATTGGAATTTTATTTATTTTGTCAACGCCTCAGTATTATTTGATTTTAAATGTAAATCAATTTGAGGAAAAGGGATAGTTATTTTATTCTCAATAAATTTTCTATTGATTATTATTCTAATTTCAGATTTCACCTTCTCTATCCGAAATATATTCTTGCTAAAAAACAATAATTCAAAATCTAAAGAAGAATTTCCAAAATCTAAAAACAAAACATTTATAGATTCCTTGTCTGAAATTTCAGGATGTTCAAATGCACTTTTTTTAAGTATCCCCATTACCAAATCAACATCACTGCCATAAGCAACTCCAACATCAATTTTAAACCTTGTTTTTTTTGACTGATGACTCCAGTTAATAACCTTATTTGTTGTGATTAAAGAATTTGGAAGAATTATCACTATATCATCCCTGTTAATGGCTTCAGAAGTCCTCATCCCGATTATTTTTATTTTCACAACTTCATCGTCTATCTGCAGAATGTCTCCGACCCTTATTGAGCCTTCGAAAAGTAAAATTAATCCGGAAATAAAATCATTAAATGTATTTTGTAAACCAAGTCCTATACCTACAAGTAAAGCAGCAGAACCAGCTAATAAAACGTTAAGTTTTAAACCAATGGTATCCAGAATTATCAGTATAACAAAAATCCAGACTATATATTTAATTATCTGAAATAATGAATGTAAATTTCCTTCATCATATTTTCTGAATTTTCTGTTACGGAATATTATCTTTTCTACTACCCATAAAAACACCCTTGTAATAAAAATTAATAAAACAACCGTGAGTACCATACCTACTGTAAGAGAGTATTTCCCTATACTGAAAATTTCAAAATCTATAATACTCTTCATTGTATCTCTGTTTTTTATCTTTTAATCAACATATCTTATTTGTATGCGTAATAAACTTACAAAAAATTGATGTATCTGTTATGTATTATGCATATTTATTATCATTTATATTTAAAATCGAGTCCAGGGGACACCTGTATAAATCGGGTTCGTTTTTATGTAACTGTATCATAAGTTTGACCGATAATACCACTATTATAATCGAATCCGGCCTTTATAACAGTTTTCTTTAGGTCAGTACTTTTGTTAAACACTATTTAAAAACGTTAATTCAAAATATTTCTTTTTTAATTGCTTAACGAATATAATAATACTATTGTTAACAATGAAATATAATGAGCAACCATATAAGGCTAAAGTATTGGAATACTGAATGAACTGAAAATTTTAGGGATTTATGGAAAATTTAAGATGGGAAAAACCGATGTGTTTTTATTCCTTCTACCATATATGCTTTTTACAAAAAGATATTGAAACATACATTTTTTGTAAAAAGATGTAAGAAGAAACTTAAGATTTACTAATATTAGTCCAACAAGTTATCCCCCATCAGATACTTAGTTATAAATAAAAAGAAGAATAAAAATACATTTCTAAATTATAGACATTGTGCAAGTCTATATCGTTTATGAAAATGAATATAATAAAAAAAGAAGATACAAATTATTGATCAGTAAATAAATATTACATAATTTTCGAAAAAATACATAAACAAAAATTATATGATACACAAAATAAAAAACTTATTTTCTACGTGTTTTCTACGTGTTTTCACTAACCGTAAAACAGAAGAATATAAAAAGTTAACAGATAGAAATACTATATATACTTCAAAATTTAAGAAGTTGAATATGTTAATTATTTTTTTCTGCATTCTACTTGTATCATGCAGTAACATAAGTAAAACAAAAAAGCATTCGAAAGAGGATTCATTGAATCAGTCTTATACTGCTATACCGGTAATTTTTGATACTGACATTCAGGGGGATTATGATGATGTTGGTGCATTAGCTATGATTCATGCCTTTGCAGATATCGGAAAAATTAAACTTTTAGCAACTATGGCCTCCAACAAGAGTCCCCTGGTTGTTCCAACTATAGAAATTATAAATACTTATTTTGGTCGTCCTGAAATCCCTATTGGTGTTGTAAAAACAGAAGGAGTTTTTCAGAACTCAAGAGAACTGCACTGGCCCGATTCATTGATGGCGCATTTCCCTCATACCTATAAAAACAATAAACAGGCACCCGATGCTGTTACTTTGTACAGAAAAATTTTATCTCTTCAGCCAGATTCTTCTGTAACTATTATTTCTGTAGGTTTTCTTACGAATTTAAAGAATTTACTTTTATCTCAATCTGATTCTATATCATCATTAAACGGCAGAAATTTAGTAACCCGAAAAGTAAAACTCTGGGTGGCAATGGGCGGATCATTCCCTGAAAAAGAAGAAAAAAGAATAAAAGAAACCAATATAAAAAGAGATTCTACATCATCTAAATATACAATAGATAACTGGCCAACCCCAATTATTTTTAGTGGATTTGAAATTGGATTAAAAATTAAAACCGGATTGCGTTTAATAAGAAATAAGAAAATAACAAATAGCCCCGTAAAAATGGCCTATGCTATGAATATTGCAAAAAGACCATACGATAAAGGTGGTAGACGTAGTTGGGATCAGACAGCTGTATTAGTTGCCGTCAATGGGATTGAACCTTATTTTGGTTACAAAACAGGATGGTTTGTAACAAATGCCGACGGCAGTAATAAATGGACTGATGATCCTAAAGGTAAACATAAATACATTGTTCAAAAAATGTCTCCGGACTCAGTTGCACATGTAATCGAAGATATAATGATGCATGAACCAGTAAAACTAAAAAGTAGTAAAAGATAAAAAAATTCAATGATAATATAATAATGCATATTACCTTAATAAAATTAATAGCAGCATAATATAAAATCGAATCGGCAAATTTCTATTTTTACCAGTGATATTTTTAATAAACCTACTTTTTAAAGTGGGCTTATTATTATTATTTTTCATATCATTATTTTGTGTTAAATCCGCTTATTTCAATCTCAGGCTGATCACCATTTAAATCGATAGTATTCATTCTTACCGTTAATGTGCGTTTTTCGTTCGGAAGCAGCGAAATATAATTTTCGTTCCAGAATACGGGCAAAATTAATTTTTTCGAATTTTTACTCTTTGCTTTCAGCTCGATGAAAAAAGCCAGTTTATCTGAAGTATTTTTTAATTTAACGGTTACGACTGTTGTATTTCCTTGTATTTTAGTTTTAAAATCCGACTTTATTTTCGTTTTAGGCATCGTTGCCAGGGCCTTAAAATCGGCATATTCTTTAATAGGAGTTATGTGCCAATTTGTATGTTTAAAATCAGATACATCCGGTTTTGCCGACAGCCAATAAAAACTATGCACCAATTCTTTCCCTTTGTCTGAAAAAATACGCAGATCAGTAAAATAAATGGGTGTAATTCCCTTAAGGACCGGCATATCAAAAAGTTTCTGCGAAGTATAGTCTTTTATACTGAACAAAAGATTCTGACTGAAAACCACTTTAGAACTCAAATCCAGTACTTTGATTTCGGCGGTTAACTGATCTAAATCCTGTTGGTAGTCATTGGAAACATATATCCCGTTATTTCCGTAATTATAAATTATGTTCAGAGGTTTCAGAGCGCTTTGTGTGCCAAAAAAAGCACTGTTTGGCATCAGATAATAATCGTAAAGCTGCCAGTAAAGTTTGGGCCACATTGCATTCAGCATCCACTGTATAATTCCACCGGCTTCAGCTTTATTCACAGCAAACGATTCGAACATAGTACGAATAGCTTCATAATTTGTCAGTTGCGCCTTCTTTTCAAATTCATCAATATTTTGTGAATCACCATACCTTTTTGTTAAAGCGTTTATATAATTTTCAACCGTATTAAACAGACCTCTTCCACAATGATAATTCCATAAATCATTTACTGGCCATAGTTTATCTTCAGGAAACATTTTTCGCAACGTTTCGACCGGCGGAATTTGAGGCCCGGGACCTGTTTCAGTATTAAAACCAAAAGCACCGCCAAATTTATTATCAATATACCAATAATTAGGTGATACATATTCATACGGACCATTCATTTTAACGGCTGTAGAACCTGTTATTTCACTTGTATGCATTTTGCAAGCCGATAAAGTTGGACGTGTTGGATCTACAACGGCAAGGTTGTCAAGATAACTTTTTTCGAGTTTAGGCCTTGGCAATTTATCACTTCCCAAAACCCAAACAAAAATACTGGGGTGATTACGCAGCCAAAAAACCTGATCATTCAACGACTTTGTAATTAATTTTATTTCTTCCGGAGTTTCAATGCATCCATACTTATCACAGGCTTTACCAACAAACCTGTCATATTCCCATTGACAACTCCAGCCAGTCATAAGTAAAATACCGTATTTGTCGCATAGGTCGAACAACGTACTACTTTCTCCCCAGAACCCTTCCATGCGTATACAGTTAAGATTCATTAGTTTAACATATCGAACCTGTGATTCTAAATTAGCCGGATTTTCACGAAGCAGCAAATCATCCGTCCAGCCACCGCCACGAATCTGAAAGTCACGACCATTAATTTTATAAGCCCTTGCCCCCTGTGGATTGATGTAATCGGAGATTTCCCTAATTCCAAATGTTTGCGAAATAGTATCAGACAAATCTTTCCCTGTTTTTCCGAAAATTTTTAGCTCATAGAGATTAGGATTTCCCATTGTATAAGGCCACCACAACCTGGGATCTTTAAAATTCAGTACCGGAAATTTTTCAGGAGTAAAAACCACTACTTTCTTTTCCCATGGATTCAATTCCACTTTCTGACTAACCGTTGCATTTTCAATTTGTGCTTTAACCGTTGTTATTACTTTTTCCCCTGAATGATTAACCACGCGGCTTTCGATGGTAAGCGCTGCTACTTTTGGATTTTTAAAATTAATTTTTGATTTCACAAACGGATGTTCAACGGAAACAGCTCCGCTAAAATGCAGGCTCACGCCACGCCAAAGCCCCATGTTATTGTCAGGAGCATTCGGAGCCCAGTCAACAAAACCGATGGTAAAATCGCCTGGTTTTGGCGGAAATACCAATACTTTCAAATTATTTTTCCCGGCCTTTAATTTCCCACTTACGTCCAGTTGAAACATCCTGAACGCACCTTTCAGTGTATCTGACAAAGCTATTTTTTGTCCGTTCAGAAAAATATCGGCACTGTAGTTGATGCCGTCGAAATACAAACTCGAAAATGATTGTGCCTGATCAGCCGAAAGGTTAAAATCTTTCATGAAACGCCAATTAGTTTTAAAGCTTTCGCGGGGAACACGTTCTATATTATCAGCAAAAAACGGATTTCTGAATTTTCCACTTTTCACAAGTGCAGCGAAAACCGTTGTAGGAACATCACAACTAATTTTATTGTCGGGCGAATACACATCAGGCGTAATAAGCTTACCATCATCACTCCATTTGCCGTTGGGCTGAAGAGACCAGTTGGTGTCGAGTTTTACGGTTTCAATGGTGAATTGCTTTTGTTGTGCAAAGCCTGAACCTGACAATAAGTTTAGAAATAATGAAACAAAAACGATTGACCAAAGCTTTTTTTTAATATTCATAGCTGTTATTGTCTTATTATATATGTGTGGTTTTTAACATATTGGCGTGCTAAATTTAGCATTTACATAATTAACTTTTCAGCTTAATTATATCATTATTAATTACCTCCGGTTATTTCTTTCACTTTATTAAAAAAAGCTTTTTTACGTTCTGAGTTAATTCCCCAGTCAACAGGTACACTTTGGTATCCTTCTTTATAATCTGTTTCACCTGGGAACCTGAAATCCAGAAATCCCCATGACACGTAATTCTCTATGGAAGTAGTGAAATTGTTGGTTTCCTTATCAAAATCGAAATGATCATCTTCATTATTAATGATTGGCATTTCCCTGTAACCCAAAACATTACGAGTATCTATGGCCAACTTTTTGAGCTGTTCAGGTTTTTTGGCACCGTTTCCGTGAATTAGCAGGAAATCTGAAGATTTTACTACATTTGATGATGGGATAACACAACCTCCAAAACTAGTAGAGACCAAATAACGATATCCGTTCTTATATTTATTCTTCACCATTTTTATCAACTCATGAACTCTTTCGGTTTGTAGTATGTCATGATCGTATATTTTAGCACTTGTTTCATTGCAAATTTCGATAAGTACATTCCGGTAACCTTTTTCAAATAACCAATTGATTAAATTGTTTACAGCATTTTTTACGGCAACTTCATCTTCAAGGTATTCGTCCTGTCTAAAATAGAAAATGCCCAAAATAACAATCATATGCAATTCATCTGCCTTTTTAAGCACATTATCTAACCTTCGCATGTAGGGCTCCATTAATGATCCATCTTTATGAAAACCCGGATTGGTATAAGGCATTCCCTGATATCCGACAGGGCTACCACCTTGCATATTTAAGGTAATGGAGTTTAATCCGTAGCTATGCCAAAGGGACATAGATTCTACAAATTCACGATTATTACGTTCAGCATCCCACTTTTTTGTATCTGAATAGGCAAACGAGTTGGAGGTGGCAGGATTGATATCATCAAAAATACCCTGAACCATTCGTGAATTAATTAAAAGCCCTTCGATTTTGTTACCCTTCCAATATCGTCCTTCGTAGGTTGGCTTTCCATTAATGAAGAACTCGTCACCTTCAATTGAGACAACTGTTTGTGAATAAATTTGTCCGATAAAAAATAAGAAAAATAAAACCAGAAATATTTTTGGTTTATAGTAATTCATTCTTTTTAATTTTAATGTTGAGCACACTCTTAAAAAGTAGGTTTTTAAAAATTGATTATAAATAACGATATACAACCTATTTATTAATAAGTAAATACCGTAAAGTTTAAAGCAACTATTTTAACTAAAACTTATAAATATTTGCATATCCGACTTTTCGGAGTGAGCTCAATGTTTAAATATCTAATTTGATTTTTTGTGCTAAATTTAATTTAAAGCTGCTATTAAATTTCTAAAAATATTATAACCAGTTTTTATTATTTATTTAGCTTTCAAATTTCATTTCTAATTCTTTCTTAAACAATTCAATATTTACAAATTTATTATATCTGATTGATTTTCTCTTATTGTTATTAAGCTCAAGATCAAGTATCATCGAATCAGTATTTAGTGAGTATTTTTTTATCTGACTCAATCTGATAAATCCCGTTTCATTGGAATAAATATCTGTGTTATCAATCATTATCAGAGTCCCATTTACATATGGGAATAATATAGACGATAATAAAACATATAATAGTGCTACTATTACAATAGAAAAACCAAAAGTTGAAAATTTTTCAGCAGGTACAAATGCAAATATCGCAATAAAAATTAAAGCAAAAACAACTAAAACGGAAATCATTCTATAAGTATTAACCTTTTTACGATCATAAAGCAAAAATATAAAAGACCCTTTACCAATGAATCTTTTATTTTTTAAATATTTTAAATACATACCAAACAGAAACAATGAAATCAAAGCAATAATTTGCATTATCTCTTTATTCGAAGTATTGATTATTGAACCTAATAAAGATATTATCCCTAAAAGTCCAATTATAGTTAGAATTAAATATTGAGATTTTTTAAAGGACTTTTCCATTTTTATGTTTTTTATTTATTATGCAAAGACAAAATTGACCTTAACAGTATGTTTAGTAAAATTACACAAAATTGATATCTATTGATTGTATTATACAAAATTTTTCTCTATCTGTTAAAACATCAATAGTTTAAAAAAAGTAAAATAAATTCTGTATAAAATTTTATTTCATTTCCTCTACACTTTAAAGATCTTAACTTTTTTATTAAAGATTTACAGTGTCAAAATCTTTTCCCCATTCTTTATATAATCGGTTAAAGGATGACCCATAAATTTAACATCAACGCCAAGCTTTCTTAGCTTTTCTACTGAACCATATTTTTCAGCACAAGCCTGACAAGCTTCTACATGAACGCCTTTCTCTATCATTTCACTAACTTCTGCCTGTACTTCTGTGTTTTCGCCAATAAGTTTCGCAGAACCTCCCCAAATAATGACATTAACTTCATCCCATAATCCGTGTTGTTTAGTATTGGTTGAATACATCAAAATCATATTTGTAATTGTGTCTCTGTTTGTGGTTGTCCACAAGATGTTTATTTTTTCCATTTTTATAAATTTAAATTGTTTGAAAATTTTAACTGTTTCTCAATTTTTCGCAATACATATTTATCATAAAACTCAGCAAAAGCATAATATGAGATACCTGGTCCAAACTTGTAAGAAAATTTAAGACAATAGCTATTTCTGATATAACGACATCATTTTTAATATAACCCTTTATTTATCAATACGCTTTGTTGTCTTATTCCACCTGAACTACTAAAATACAAATTAATAAACAAATAGTTCCTTTTTATTATGTTTGCGAACATACAAGATATTTAATTGCATATTAAAATTGTCTTATGTATCTTGTTTTCATATTTAAAAGAAAACCAAATGCGGGCCAACCATCCACTGTTTGTGAGTAAATTTTATTCGGATTTTGAAATACTTTAAACAATTATGTCAAAGAACTTTGTCTTTTGCAAAATAAATGATCAAATCTTTACTTTCTGAACTCTAATTTACGATCATATACTTTTTAAAGGGAATATTGACAAACGACCAGTCCTGTCCCTAAAAGATCCGATTCTCCATGAGTCAAGAAAAACAGGTCTGTAGGTGCTGAACTCACAATTCAAAAAAATGGTTTTATATCCACAAAGAAAATAATGCTGAAATAAACAATAATTATTAAACTAAAAATAAGATATGCGCCAATCTAAAATAAAATCAATTGTAACAAAACTTATAATTCTGACATTGCTAATATGCACTTCGTCAGTTATAAATGCGGGCGAACCATGCTGCCATCTGCTTATTTGTTGCAGGAGTAACAACAACGGAATCAAATTTCAGGTAAACGGAGAATGGAACCCGGCGCATAATTATGGCGACATTAATCAGGTTCAGGATATTCTTCAGAAAATTAAGGACGCCGGAATACATACGGTGATTGTAGATATGACCAACGCTTCGCAGTGGACAAAGTATTGGGACGAGTTTGAGCCAATGATCAATAACATCCAAAAGGTATGCGGCGAAAAGCAAATGCAGTATTTCTTATTCATCGGTGCATCGCTTTCCGACGACATTATAAAGGAAACCGGTATTCGTTCCGATCCGTTTACATTTTGGAACAAAAAAGCCGCTTATATTCTAAATACCTGGGCAAAAAATCCCGCATACCGAAAATATGGATTTGGAGATGATCGTCCTATGTTGCTTGCCTTTCAGCCATCCGAAATGTATTGGAAAAGCTTTAACGAAGCTCCTGATAATAAGAAAAACTTTCTTTCGAAATTTCATATCGGAACAACCCAGGTCAACGATCCAATTCTTCCGGGTGCGTCAGATGGCTGGGGCTACCGAAATTACTCACAGAGTGTTGACGGAAAAGTACGCTTCGTATCGCCAAACGCGGGAGTGCCACCAGGCGAGTGGAAACGAATTAGCAGAGAAAACTGGCAAAATAGAGTAGAATGGGCCAGCGAAGCCGGAGAATACAGCATCTACGGGTCATACGACGACGTTTGTGATGCGATTCACTGGGGAATTGCCGATACAAAAGATTGCAAAATTGCCTTTAAGAAATACCCAAACGATGATCCATACTTTTATTACACGGTAGTAAAAAATATTTTAACGAAAAATAAATCAGGTAAAAAATAAAATGTTATAAATTTACTTTATCTAAAAAGTGTTTTATTTAAAGTAATGATATAAGTTCCCAGCTTAGAATTTGATACAAATAAAAAGATGGCTTTCAATTTTCAATGGGCATATAATATTGCGAAGATAGGCGACATAATCGAATTCTTTCTGAATTGAGACAATGCAAATGAACGCCTGTATAATTAACGGTTTTAGAAATAAGGGATTTGAAATTAATTTTTAATAAAGTACTGTGTATCTTCAAAAAACCATATTGTTGTTTGTTTCAATTCTCTTTCTGTCGTTTGCGCGACCGGAAAAAGAGTTTAAAATATTCCAGTTTCCTCAGGACCAAATTCCCAGGATTGACGGTGATTTTTCGGATTGGAATATGTTGCCTGAATCATACACAATCGGACTCAGTGAATTAAAAAACACCCGATTTGGCGAAGGAAATAAACTTGATCCTAAAGATTTTGACCTGAAGGTAAAAGTGGGTTGGGCAAAGGGTTTGAATCGGCTCTATTTTTATATCGATGCCTGGGACGACTATTGGGATTTCAGAGATACCGGACTTCGTCAGGATATTTTTGAACTGGTAGTTGACGGCGATTATTCGGGTGGAAAATTTATCAATGACGCGAACTGGGATATGCCAAACCGCTTGAAAGATCAGCCGTTCTTTGAAGGTAAAGGAACTTCGGCGCAAAATTACCATGTTTTTACCCCGGCCTTGAATAAGGATTGGACCATGCCATGGGGAAATTTTCCATGGATTAAGGAATTTCCATTCGCCAACTCAGCTTGCCAATACAATTTCAACCCAGGTGAAAGTGGTCGGCTGCAAATGGAGTTTTATATCACTCCGTTTGATTTCTCTTCGTTTGATGGGCCGGAAAATTCTGTAATAAGCAATCTTAAGGAAAATAATATAGTCGGAATTTCATGGGCAATGCTTGATTTTGACGGTAAATCATGCAAAGCATTTATGAATCTATCCCACGATTTTAGGATGATTTCAGATGCGTCCTTCCTGTGTGCATTTCGTCTTATGCCATTGGAAAATCAATTCAGAAAACAAGTATCACCAGCCATAGTGGATACAATGGCTATCAGATTAAAATCCTTACAATTACAAATGGGACACAGACATAAATGAAAACAACCAATATAAGAAGGTTATCAAAATCGGATATACAGCAATTTATGGGGATAAAATAACAAAAACCATAATTTTAATATAAGATAACCACAAAAGAAAATAAAAAGACTAATCATGAAGTTAAAAACAGTCAAAAGATTATTATTCAAAAACATCTAAACACATGAAAACACGACCTATTATTTATCGCATCATTTTTTGCAGTGTATTAATTTTAGGGATGAGCTCCGCCCAACTTATTGCGGGTTCATTTGAAAATTTCGTGCAAACGAACAACAAGGACACAATTGCTGTCAAAACGAACATTCAGCACCAATATAAACGCACGAACTACGCCAATCAATCCATTGAACTTAGTAACAAACATTTTCAGCTTAAAATGTTCAAACGCATTGGCGGCTGGGGATGGGGTGAGATTTCCACAGGCTCAGGAAAACTGATGGCTGTACTCGATCATTTGGGCGAAGTAATGCTCCGCGATCAGGATATTCCCATGCGGCTGGAAGCTGCAGATGTCAGGATAACACAAGATTCAGGCAAACGAAGCCTGATTTTTAACGTAAAATCGGTTGTAGTAAAAGACAAACTGAAAGGAACTTCGTTTGAAGAATGGATGAGCTATCCGCTCGATAAACCTTGCATTACCGGAGAAGTTACTTTAACGCTTGATGCGGATAAACCCCTGCTTCACCTTAAATATAGATTGGTTTCAACCGGAAATTATTTTGCCCGTTATATTCGTGGACCCTGGCTAAAAGTGGGTGAATCTTCCTTTGGTACAAAAAAAGACGATGCCATTTTCCCGGGAATGGAATGGGTAATTAATGACGAGTGGTCTAGCGGAACCGATTGGTTTAAAGACCCGTGGGCCTTACGTTCTGTTCCACATCCATACAAAGTTTCCATTCCCATGATGGCTGTTAGTTACCAGGGAACAGGCATCGGCCTTAGCTGGGAGCCCAATCAGGTTGCCGCACGCTGGTTCAATAACCGCTCGTATCGTCCACAACCAGTTTTTGCAGTTCCTAATTTTATCGACCGTATGAATAACAGCCTGATGGGAATTATGATTCCCGATGCAACCGGAGAAGGCAATGAAAATCAGGTTTACGCCGAACATCCGGTTGAATTGCGCATTGGCGAGATGATTAATTTTGATGCCGACATATGGCTGACGGAAGGAAATAGTCTTGCTGTAGTTACTGACTGGGTCAAACTCCACGGATTACCCGATCCAGGGAAACCGCGCTGGTCATTTAAAGAAACACTCGAAAAAATTGCCAATGCATACAATACCAATTTCTGGCACGAAGGCGAAGGATTCGGAATCAAACAAAGGCCACAGGATCGCATTTATCCTTCTGTCCCTGATTTTCTGGTTCGCTACATCAGCGAAAATAAAAAAACCGCATTAGCCAAAGAACTTAAGCAAAAAATTGACTGGTGTAAATCACAAAACAAAAATTCCGAAAAAACAGATAACCCTGACATAAAACAATTGGAAAACAAAGGCAATGAAATCCTAAAATCACAAAAGGAAGACGGATCGTTTCGTTTTGATCCGGATGGACGGCATTACATGAAAGACGATTTCAGGGTAGCCACCTCGTTTATTGAACCGATGGGACTGGCAGGCGATTCGGCACTGGATATTTGTCTGTTGCCGACCATGGAACTTTTGAAAATTGCAGAGAAAACAAATAACAAAACTTTCCGTGATGCCGCAAAAAAAGGTATAGATTTTTGCATGAACATGACCCGTCCCGAAGCCGGAGACTTCTGGGAAACGCCGCTTCATGCACCCAGTTTACTAGCTGCCGGACATGCTGCCATTGCCTGTTATAAGGCATATATATTATTTGGTGACGAACGGTATAAACAAAAAGCCATCTACTGGATTCGTACTATTCTGCCTTTCACTCAGCTATGGGAACCTGCCGATTCACCCATGTTATATTGCACAAAACCATGTCTTTGTTCCAGCGACTGGTATTTTGCTAACTGGGTACGCGATCACGTTCAATGGGAAGTACTAAATGTTTTTGCAGCTTCAGCAAAGCAAGGCATCAACTGGGCCGAAGTGGACAGGGAAATTGACTGGAATCGCTTTCATTTGGGAATAACAACAGCAGCTCTACGATGGATGGTCGTTCATACAGATGACACCTGGCGGCCGCATAATCTTCCTTCAACATACAAAAATTATAAACGTGGAGATTTTGACTATTGTTTTTCAGACACCCACAATTCAACAACCGGTTTTTATGCCGGAATGATGATTATGCCTTCAGTGATTGCTGAAAATATTTATGCATTAATGGACAACGGGAATAAATAAACCAAGGAAAATAAATTTAAATTTTACAGACTATCCCAAAGATGCAGGATGGCTGGATTTATTCAGCCATCCACTATACACAAAGGTCATTCAGAGAAGACCTTAAGAACCCTGGATGGCTACTGTAAAAGCTACTTATTCCTGCAAATATTTTATTTTTTTAAACAGTAAATTAAAAATATGATGGCAAAAAAAATTAGGTGGGGAATAATTGGTACAGGACATATCTCAAATAAATTTGCTAAAGCCCTGTCAATATTACCGGAAGCAGCATTGGTTGCAGTTGCATCCCGGGATAAGGAAACAGCAAATAAGTTTGCCCAAAAATATAATATTCCAAGAGCATTTGCCAGTTATGAAGAATTAGCTAATGATACTGATATTGATGCAGTTTATATTGGAACCCCGCATACTTTTCACCTCAGGAATAGTGTGTTATGCATGCAAAAAGGGAAAGCCGTTTTGTGTGAAAAATCAATAACTATAAATGCTGCAGAAGCCAGAGAAATAGTTAGGGTTGCACGGAAAGAGAATGTATTTCTGATGGAAGCAATGGTAACACGCCATGTTCCTTTAATCAAAAAAGTTTTGAAATGGATTGAGGACGGAAAAATTGGAGAAGTACGAATGGTAAAAGCTTCTCAATGTTCACGAGGTACGTTTCCTCCCGGAGCACGTCATTTAACTCCTGAATTAGGTGGAGGAAGTCTTTTGGATGTTGGTGTTTATGTAATTTCGTTTGCTTCAATGATTTTCAAAAAAGCACCGACAGAAATAGCTGGTCTAAGTCATATTGGGGAATTGGGATCGGATGAGCAGGGAGTTGCGATTTTAAAATACGATAATGGCGAAATTGCAGATTTAACCTTTGCATTGAAGACAGCTGCTGTAAATGATGCATACATATTTGGTACAAATGGTTATATAAAATTAAATGAACTTTTTACAGTGCCTACAAAAGCTTCCTTATTTATTAATAAAAAAGAAGTAGAAATAATTGAAGAACCAATAGTAGGAAATGCACTTAATTATGAAGCAGAAGAAGTTATGCGTTGTCTGCAAAAAGGGATAAAAGAATCTCCGTTTATGCCACTTGACGAATCTATTCAAATCATGGAAATTATGGACAAAATAAGAAAACCGTGGGGTTTGGTTTACCCAAATGACAACCTAAAATTTAATTTGCATAAAAATGAAGACTGACAAGTTTATTTAAGTTATAACTATTCCCGTTAATATAATTGCAACAGATTATATCCCCACTATAAATAAAGGAAACTTTTTGTAAAGGGATTATTTAACATCAAAAGCCAAAAGGGTTATATTCCTTACATGGGAAGCTGGCGGACCCATTTTAAAAATTCAGTCGGGGTACTCATTTGTTATACGCATTTACTTTACCTGCTTCAGAATCCAATTTGATATTTCTTCTAATGCCTTTTGCGAAAATGTTTGTGCAATTGTTGCATACTCACCTGGCAACCCTGTATCGCATTCCTGAAATAAATGATTCAAATTTTCAAGTTCTTTAATTTCAATCTTTGAATTTTTAGATATCTTAGAAATATTCTCAATTATTTCTAAATTTTCTTTAGAAGGAACCTGTAAATCTTTGGACCCATTTATTGCAAGGACCGGGCAACTGACTTTATCTATATAAACTGCCGGGTCAAGTCTGATAAAATTTATCATCCAGGGGCTTGTTAATTGATTAATTAAAGCGTTTTTTTGATTTTCAGGTAAATTATTTCCGTACTTTGAACGAAAGTATTGGGACAATGAATCCGAGATTACTGCGTTTTCTAAATTTTCATTTAAAACAATATTATATGCTCCTTCAAAAATTTGCTGACTATTATCCACTACTTGTTTATTAATTCCCATCTGTGTCTCGATTTTGTATTTTTGAAGAAGCAGCAATTTATCACCACGAAGAGCAGAACCTGCCATTGAAACTATAAAATCTATATCCTTATTTTTAGATGCAATAATTGAAGCAATAATCCCCCCTTCACTATGTCCAATCAATCCTATTTTATTTATATTTATTTCTTTTCTTGTTTTTAAATATTTTATTGCAAATTCTACATCTCTTGCAAAGTCCATAGTAGTTGCTGTTTTAAAATCCCCTGTAGATTCAGACGTTCCCCGGTCATCAAACCTTAATACTGCAATTCCGTTTTTAGTTAAATGATTTGCTAAAACAAGAAAAGGTTTATGTCCAAACAATTCTTCATCTCTGTTCTGTGGGCCACTTCCACTAATTAAAATAACAGCTGGAAAATTTCCATCTTTATTAGGTAAAGTAAGCGTTCCTGCTAATACAATATTATCTTTTATGTTTTTAAACCTGACATCTTCCGAATAGTATGGATAGGGTTTAGACGGTTCCTGACGTTTAATAACGTGTTCTTCTTCAACGTTTTCTTTCGTTAAATTCAATGGAGAAGATTGCCCTGCCTGTTTAAAAGTTCCAACAAATACATTCTCTTTATCCAAAGTTCCTTCGTACTGAATACCTGCAGATAATATTACAAGATTTAAATATGAATTTTCATAGTTTGTAGAAGTTACCGGTATCCCTTTTGCGCCCTGATCGGGACTGTCCATCGTAGAACTATAGCCTTTATTTGTTTGTATTATATTGAAAACAATTCTTAATTGAATTCCCTGAACTTTTAATATCCCATTCCATTTACCTGAAATATCCTGAGCATAAATCGATAAACTCATAAAAATTGCAAATACAATTAATCCTGTTTTTTTCATCTTATTTTCTTTTTTATAAATTGGCTAACGGTGGGTTCGGGTTGGTGTAGTTCGCGTAGCTAATTATAGTTACCCTGTGTTATCAGTCTGTCCATAGGGACAGACTGATTGTGACAACCCGAAACCCGTCATCTGCAAGCCCGAAAAGATTGCAGATGATTTGTCTGTATGCGTAATAAACTTACAAAAAAATGATTTATCTGTTATGTATTATGCAGATTTATTATCTTATATCTTTAAAAAATCAGCACGATTTCTTAATGTTTCAGACAAAATATATTTTACATTCTCCTTCTTTTCAGATCTTTACATTTTTGTTAAATCTTTAAATTATCAAAATCTTTTTAACATTCTTAATATAATCAATAATGAACTAACCCATATATTTAACATCAACACCTTACTTTTTCAATGCTTCCACGAGGAGAAAAAATTTTTGAACAGCTTTTTATCAATTTTGGATAATTAAATAGTTGATTATATGAACTATAAAAATAACAGAACTTAAATTTACTATTTATTAGGACAGGATTGATAAAATAACAACTTTTAGATATATTTATAATCCTATTTATTTATGGGACAATAATCATTATTAAATAATTTTTCGATAATGGACGTAAAACGATTAATATTATTAGCATTTTTAAGTCTTTATGGTAATTGTTTTGGACAAGTTAAGGTAGCTATAATTCAATATGCTGTTCAGCAACCTGATTCTGTTGGCATAGACGATGACAGATTTGAAAGTTTTGTTCTTGAAGCAGCTTCAAATGGAGCTCAACTTATTGTAGGTCCTGAAACCTCTTTTTACAGGTATGCTCCACGGATGCAAAACAATGTGTCAATCCTTGACCTGGCAAACGAATATTATTCATTAATTAAAAGATATTCCGATCTGGCAAAAAACATTGGAATTGACTTGGTGATAGGGCTAAGGGAACCATCAGGTGATAGTATAAAACCTGTTTATAACACATGTTTGTATTTTGGTAAAAATGGCAAAATACTTGGGAAGCATCGAAAACTAACTCCGTCAAGTGCGGAAATAGGTTTCACAAAAGCCGGAGATTTTAAAAAAGGAGATGGAAAACCTTTTCTTACATCACTTGGATTAGTAGGAATGTTAATTTGTAAAGATATGGACAATTCGCTTGGATGCCGGGATTGTCCTGACTGGGATGTACAACTTGCAAAAAATAAGTTGGATTTGTTTATTGGCGTAAATGGGGATCCTTCCAGAGGATGGGTTAAAGTAGTAAGAGGCTGCAAATTAGCCAGATGTTATGGCATTGGAAGCAATCTCGCCCAAAGTCCGGGAGCAAAAAGAACTGGAGGTGGAAGTGGTTTTGTAAATCCTGACGGAAAAGTTATATCAGAAGCCGGCCTGGGCGAGAAAATCATATACCAGATATTACCATTAAAAATTAATAAAGTTTTTTGAAACCCCGGTAATAAGTAAATGTAAAAAACTATTCCTTAAATATCTGATTGTAGATCTTAAAGAATCAGTTAAAATATGTACAATACTAATTTTTATAAGCAAGTCTTTATATTAATGAAGCCAAAGTAACCAATCGTTAGCATCAGGGGCATTTAAAGTTATTACTTTACCGCCTGTAACCTTCCCCCCGTTTGCATTTTGAATTTCTCCGTTTCTTGGATTTACCCAAATTGATTTGAATCTATTTCCAGATTCCCGGCTAAGATTCACCTTTAACTCCCCGCCTTTTAATGCATAAATAAGATAACTTTTGCCTGTATGCCCAAGACACCAGTTTTGTTCTGTATTATTTATCACAATTGACTTGATCGTCATATAAGGCAACTCCTTATTAAGGTTCTGTCTGATAAATTTATACACAGGCAGGATAATGTCAGATTCTTCAGGCATAATATACGTTGAAGGAGGATCCCACGGATTTAAAGGAACTTTTCCATCGGGATACATTAAGTCCCTGATCAAAATAGATCCTCCTCCCATTAAAAATGCGATCGTTTGTTCACGGTTAGCATTAAACGAATGAAAAATTGCTTTTCCCGGAAATTTTAGACGATATTCTTTAACCTGATTATAAATCTGGTATGGAGTTGTTGCTTTTGCCCCGTTATTCCCGGTTGCATATCTGCCTGGCACTCCTTTACCCCCGGTTGGTGCATATAGCTTTCCGTCTGAAAGATACCACCAATATGCCAAATCAATAACATCAATTTTTGATGATCTGTCAGAATCTGCCAGTATAGCATCCTGTACATCTTTTGTAGCCCCGATTGAAATTACCACCTTTTTACCTGTTTCCTTCTCCCATTCCACAATTGTATCAATCCAGAACTGAGTAAAAGATAAAGGACCGGTATATCCACGACCGATTTCATAAATTACATTACTGTAATCCGAAAGCTCATCAAGACATTTACGTATATATAAACGATGTAAAGACCTTCTTATGCTGTCACTAACATCATAAAAAGCATTATATAAACTCAAATCATTAGATGGCTTTACATCCGGCAGTCTTGTCGGTTGAATGCAGTTTACCGGTCTCCAGGGAAAATCGACATAATGACAGGGAGACTCAAGTAAAGTATGCTGTAAATAGAATTGATGTATAAACAATGTCCCTTTTTTATCGCAAAGCCTGGCAAATTTTCTTAACCGTTCAAAATACCAGCTGTTGTACTTACTGAGGTCATATTTATTCCCTCCATCCCATGCTCCCGGCATATCCGACCGTGCCCATGGCTGCTCGTAAAAGGGAGCGATCGGCGGAGAGTTTCGTTTTGAATCATCATGGCAATCCCTTCGACGGTCGTACCATAATCCGTAATTGTATAGAAATGCGGGATACCCGTATTGCAGCATGGCATCTGTCATTTTATCCAGTTCCTCCGTCCTGCAAGGTCCGTAAATACCAGGATCATTACGCGTGATTGCATTATATTCTTTGTATTTATTAATTCCGTAAAAATCATTAGGACATTTTCTATACCCTCCCCAATAATCAGATCGTTGACCATTGCCCCATATTATTTCATTCCGATATGTTATCCAGCCATTTTTAAAGGTGAGTTTTGGTATCTGCCAGGAGCAAAATAACAGGAGAACCGGAAATACAAGAATAAGATAAAAGATGTTCTTTTTCATCGTAAATTAATATTATAATTTATATTGCGGGAATGAAAATTATTAAGATTAATCTTTAATAATTATATCAACCTTACGGGATCTGAGTATTTCTTTTCCCTTTTCATCTGTTACAACCATATTCAGGTAAATAATTCCTTTCTCCCTGAGGTTGAGACAAAATTGATTCTGACCTGTACCTGTAATTCCTGCCTCTTTATTGTTTGTAAAAAGATGTATAATTCTTTTTTCCGTTTTATCAGCAAAGAGATATGAAAATTTTATATTTATAGCCTGTCCAAATTTAAATACATCGCCGTCATTAGGGTATGTTATAATTATTGAAGGTTGTGTTAAACTATTTTTATCAAGTGATAATCCCGGGGTAATTGATCTCTTCATCATTTTGTAAACTATAGTATCATCAATATACCCTTCAAATCTTAAGGGCATATACTGATTCTGGCGATTATTCATATATCCCCATCCACAACCGTTTAATACAGATAACATCAGCGCACTGGCGCCATCCTGACCAGTCTTGTCATCTTCATTGCAAAGCACTGGTTTTCCGGCTTCCTTTATTTTATTAATTTTTCTTACATAATTATCAAGGGAGGTGGTATTAAAATGAATTGTAATAAAATCCACGCTCTTAACGAGTGATTCATCCATCTGCCCCTCTCCCATTCCACTTGTACTTACAAGCAGATCCGGATCCAGTGATTTTGCTAAGGTTAGCAGTTCCAGTTGCCCTTTTTTACTTATTATCCATTTCCCATCCTTCCAGTTCAGATAACCACCATGTCTGTATTCATTTGATACTTCTAACACAACATTCCTGAAGTCATTATTTTTTATCCATTTCACAGTATTCGCAAGTGCTTTCATTATTGACTCCTTCCCGCTTAACGCTGAAGAATATGAATGCTGACGCTGATAAAAACATGAAAGAATTATTATTGCAGAATTCTGATCAGCTGCCTTAATTACTTTTGCAACACGATTCATATACTCTTCGCGCAAAGATCCATCAGATTCAAAGGCACTGTTTATAGCTCCCTCATAGTCAGGTGCTCCTCCCTGCAGGCTGATAGTAAATGCGTTTACTCCATAAGCAACATATTCCGAAATTTTTGAAATAAATGTATCTGTATTTTTATCAGGATTAAAATCACCGAACTGAGCAGGCATTCTGTCACCCCTGTCCTCAAAAACGGAGTTAACCATTCTGACATTCATCAATAAACCTTCAGCATGTGATCCGGCATTTATTATTTTTTTATTTATACACCACTTGTTCCCAATTATTGAAACTGCGGTTTTACCCTGTTGTCCCATTACGGTTATGAAACCTGAAAAAAATAGAAAAAAAGTCAAAACCATACTGTACAATATGTAAAATCGTTTAATCATTTTTTTTGTTTTTATTATTAACAGTTTCTATAATAATAATCATTTTACTGCATTGACAATCTATAAAACCCTCAATATAATGTACCATAAATTTTTGTTTTTAAATTGAACTTAAGATACATTATTACAGATTAAAGACAACCTTATTATCTCCATTTCCACTTTAAAATAAAATCAAAACCTGAATTTGTACCCTGATTGGTGGCCTGTAAAAACAGAGAACGATAAATCTGATACTCCATTGATATTTTTTCAGGTTCAATTATTTTATCTTTTTTATCAAGGGAAAAAGAGCGTTCGTAATTTAGATAAAGGTTATTGGTAATATATTTCCCTATTGAAACACTGCCTGTCGCTCCTCCGTCTTTTCCTGAAAATTCAAATACATCCAGGCCAAGCGACGACTGCAAAGCATCCTTCATTACATTTGCCAATTGACCTATAGCCAGATTTTTGGCAATATCAGCATTACTGTCATTTGCTGAAGCACTTTCACTGGTATCCAGCTGATCCGGACTTTTATTGAAAAGTAAATACGAAATAGCCTCCTTCTCATCCACAGCTTCATCATCAAGATAAAAATCGATTTTTGGTTTAGAAACACGACCTGAAACTTTTAAGCTTAGATTCCTAAGAAGATTATCCGGATCACGAAATTCATAAGCAATTGTGAAATCAACCACCGGATCTGTTATCTGCCCACCTGTTAAAGTAATTTTACCTTCTTCAACCTCAAGCTTGCGTCCATAAATTTTATAATAGCCTCGTTTTATATTCAGATCACCTAAAAAATCAATCTGATCGCCCTCTTTAATGGCTTTAACTTTCCCCGATAATTCTAAATTCATGTTTTTACCTTTAATCCATGAGTTACGTGGAATCTCTATTTCAAATTGTCCGGTTAAGTTTTTATAAATATCTGAAAAAGCTTTGGGTATGGTATCATTTTTAATTTTATAATTAATTTTAATTGAGTCAGCATTTTCCGCTGTCTTCTCTTCTGCGTCTTTCAGAACATCTTTAATAGCTCTTTCATGAGATTTTTCATTAACCTGTACCATTGCCAGTTTCTGAGCCTGTTCCATGGCCTGTTCCTGTGCTTTAACCAACAGCGGCTGCTCAAAATCTTCAGAAACGCCATTGTATTCTTTAGACAAAAGATCGACATTTAAAGCGGAGCTCAAAATGGAAAGATCCCCCTTAAAAACAGAATGTTCAGCATCACCTTTTACCGACAGATTTGCATTGATTACCGCCTTAATCATTTCAGAATTAAATGCTCTAAAGTTTTTGCCGCTTAAGTTCAAATCTATCTTTTTAATTTCTCCGTTTAAAAGAGAATCCATCTCAAAAGAGCCATACATTTTCATATTCCCTTTACCCGAAAAAAGCATAAGACTATCAAGACTAAAGATATTATTTTTCAGCTGACTCCGCATCTCAATTTTATTGTAGTCAATCCCCATTTTTTTATAGCTCACTGCCCCTTGGGAAAGTTTGAATATCCCTTTTACTTCCGGATTGTTAATAGAATTGATAATATCCATTTTTAGATTTAGCAACCCTTTTGCTTCGATCCCCTTTATCGGAATATAAGGTGTAAACTCAGAAAGTTCCAGTTGATCAATATTTATAGAAGCCTGCATTAACTTGCTATTGCTGTATATAAAAATGCTGTCAGAAAAAGAAAAATGGACAGGAACTTTAAAGTCAGCAAAAATTAAGGGTAATTCATTTTTATTTAAGGTACCCGCGATTTTAAGATACTCATCAGCATAGTTTATCGAAGTATTAATACTACTAAACCTAAGCTGATCCATTTCCGGCTTATTTATATTGATACTCCCCTCAATGACCGGTTTTTCAGCAGTACCTGTAATGTTGAGCAAAGCATTAATAATTCCCGAAAAGCGGTAAGGAAAAACACTCGGTTCAGGAATCTGTAACAGGTTAAAATTTTTTATTTCAATATTCAGACTTTCGGTACCGTAAAAAGAAAAAATACCATTTGCCATAAGTGCGCTTTCCCCTGAGGTAACAGCGAACTGATTAATTTCAATGGAATCATGACCAAAGCGGATAAAGCTATTCTCATTTCCACCAATCCAGGTGTTATTGTACACATTCAAATTAATTTCGGGAATATAAAGGATTGGGATTTTACCCAAATGCAATTTAGATAAAATCTTACCCTGCAAACTATCTGAAGACTGAAAGGTAAAGTCATTAGTTACTATTTCCTTATTCAAATCACTTTTTAAATGGATAGTTTTAACCTCCAGATTTTGAAATCTGGCATCATTTAGCTGCAAATCTACCCAACCGGAATTACCATTTTTAGATAACAGAACATCCGAACTACCTATAATTTGGTCCACCTGAATAGAATCGGACCTGAGTTTTTCAATATTAAGATTTGATAAAAAACTGAGAGAATCTAAAGAACCGGTAACATCAGTTGTAAACTGGCCTGCAAAATGCAAATCTTTTTGATTTATAACAGAGGTAATCTTTTGTATATCTTTAGAATCAATACTAAGGTTAAGATTGTTTGATTTTACCCAATTGCCATGTCCACTGGCCCGGATTAAAACAAAAGGAGTTTCGATGTTAACTTCCTTAAAAAGATAGTTACCTCTATTTAAATTTAGTCCGAAGGAAAAATCATTAACCGGCATATTAAAAATCGTTGATGAATCGGATTGCATTTCTATTTCTGCAATAAGAGACTTAGAATCAATTCCTGTACCTTTTACTCGAACAGTAAGATTGATATTCGATTGTATAGCATCGTTTTCTGTGATTTTTGCAATATCAATATCTTTGAGAGTACCGGAAAAAGTATATTTTGGATTTGAAAATATTTGTTCAATATTAATTTTTGTATTCAAATCACCAGCAATAGAATTTGTCATCAGGTTGCCGCGAAGATTTGCTTTATTAAGTTCAAAATTTGCTTTTAATTTTAAAAAAGACTGATCAAAGAAGACTGATTTTTCGGATTGTAAAAAAACATTAGCCTTCATCTTACCAGGCTCAACCCCCTGTCCGTAAACCTGCAAATTAAGATTAATATTAGATTGTAACTTTTTATTTCCGGTTAATTTTGCCATATTAAAACGATTCAGTTTTATTAAAGCCTTATATTCCGGAGTTATAAATATTTTTTCAGAATGAAATTTAGAATCCATATTACCATAAAAGGTAAGGATTTTCACTGTCCCGTCAAGATTATCTTTTTCTTTTTCTAAAGACAAAATAAAATTGTTAATCTTATAATTGGAATATTTTAAATCAGGAAAATGCGCCTGAATTTTCAGACTATTATTTTTCAAATCAAATCCCCTGCCCTTAACCTCAACATTTCCTTTAATATTTGATTTTAGCTCCGGCTTATGAGTCCAGTACTCACCATTCAATCTATCAATATTTATTGTAAACCCGTAAGTGGGGATACTCATTAAATTTGCAAGCTGCCCCAAAATTGTAATGCTTTGTTCTTTTTGAGTAAGTTTAAAATTTATGTTGCTGATATCTGATTTATGGTTTACCAGTAATTCAATCTGTGGCTTGCCATGAAGCATGGGAAACAAGTCATTGAATTCATCAAAATCCAGAGGTAACGCTTTAAGCGTGAGCTCTAAATTAGCCGGTTTATTTATGGGTATAGATCCTGCTGAATAAATATTGGTATTCCTGAGCTGAAGTTCAAGATTTTTCCAGCTATAAACTGAATCAGCAAGGCCTGACTGAAATTTTAAATTATTGACCTGAAGAGATGGGTCTTTAGTCGAAAGTTTAAATTTATCCAGATTAAAATTCATACTATTTCCGGACATTGCAAAAGAAAAAGAAGAATTCAGTTTTAATGAGCGGGGAAGCATACTTAAAGTATCTTTGGGTTCTATAGAAGCTGTAAAATCATTAATCTCAACTTTTTTAAGATCAATTAACCATAAAAAAACATCCGGCACGGAATCCTTTTCAAGGACATTGCTTTTCGGAAAAATTTTTTGCAGATTCCATAAGCTGTCGTTTTCCTGTTTCAAATTAAAATAAAGCCCTTTTATTTGAATTAAATCAACCTGTATTTTTTTGTCAAGTACAGCCCAAAGGTTATATTTTACTTCCAGTTTATCCAGTAAAACCAGATCTTTCCCATTTTGTTGCAGACTTAATTTATTTATCGTAAAGTGCGAAAAAATATTTCCCTCAATATCTTCAATATTCAGTTTCGCATTCATCTGCTGGCTGGCTGTTTGTGTTACTTTATCAGCTATCCATTGATTAAAACTTCCGCTTGAAATAGCAAACAAAATAATTGTAAGCAAAACCAGAAGTCCTGCCATCACAAAGCCTGTTATTATAAGCGTTTTTTTCATTTCTCAAATTTTCTCATTAAAAGGCATGCCCGATAGTTACAAAAAGCTGCGAACTTATCTTTCCATCAAATACAGGAGTAGCCACATCAACCCTAAAAGGTCCAACCGGAGTTTTTACCCGTAATCCCATACCTACATCATATTGCAGGTTACCTAATTCAATATTCCACGAATCAGACCAGACATTTCCCAAATCCATAAATGTAACCCCGGAAAATATTCCAAACAAAGGAAATCTCAATTCCACACTACTTTCCGTCATGCTGTTTCCCCCAATTTTGTCACCTTCGTCATCCACTGGTGAAATCTGATGACGTCCCCAGCCCCTGAGAGATAACGACCCTCCAATAAGAAATCTATCTTCTATAGGTGTTCCCAGGTCATCCTGAGTTGGCTCCATAATGCCGCATTTCAATTTGCCCGCAAAAACCACTTCACCCACAAGAGGATGAAAATAGTCTACTTCAGTTAGCAATTTATAGTAATGATACTGGCTATTGAAACCAATTCCCATATAAGTGGCCGTACCCGAAAATTTCCATCCTTTAGTGGGCGAAAACATATCATTTACATCACTTGTATTATATCCAAAAGTAATCCCCGATTTTGTATTATTCAGGTCCTCAACCTCATCATCATCTATTGTGAGCTCTCCACTGGTTATTTTTACCTCATCTTTTCCAAAAGTGTAAGAAATATAAGCTGATGCTTTGTTTTTTAATTTCTTTTTGATAGTAAAAGAAGTTCCCCATCTGTCCACATCATAGCTATCCTCTCTTTCCCTTGAAAAAAAAGGATTGAGGATAAAGTCTGTATTTTTACTCCAGATATGCGGTTGAATAAATCGGGCTTCCATATTCAGAGGGACAAAATAAGAATGATTGCCCTTTATTATTAAAGTTCGTCCTCCCCCCAGAAAATTAATGCGTTTCAACAACACAGAAACCCGCACCTTATCTTCTGTTCCGTATCCAAGTCCTGTTTCCACAGACCAGCGCGGCAATTCTTTTACATTAATAAGGATTGGAATTCTGTCATTTTCAATGCTATCCATCAGGGCTCGGATAGTTACATATTGAAACAGTGACATATCAAATAAATCCTCCTGCGTTTTTTCCAGCCTCACCTGAGAAAAAATATCATTCTCTTTTATATTAATATAATCTCTGATATAAGAAGAGGAGATTATAGAATCGCCCTGAATTTTTATAGCACCTATATAGCTCTTCTTCCCAGGTACAATATCAAACGCTATATCAGAGTGTTGTTTGTCCTGATCTAATGTAATATTAGTTTTTACCCTAATAAACGGATAACCTTTTTCACTGAAATAATCATAGATAATTTTCTCAGTATCAACAACATCTTTATCACGAAAACGCTTATCAGATTTTATAGAAAATTTTTTTTCAATGAGATTCAAACCTTGCCCGTAATTTTCCCCGACTGGCAACCTGTAATGGATTTTGCTGATAATAACCTCCGGCCCCTCCTTTATATTTAGTTTAATATTTAGTTTTCTTTTATTTTTATTAGGTAATAACCGGTATGAAATTTCCGGACTTATAAAACCATTTTTCTGATAGTATTTTTTTAGCTTTATTATATCCTCTTCAAATGTAGAACCGGAGAAACGTTCACCTTTTTTCCAGAAGGTAAGCTTCTGCGAAAAAGACCGTGGTTTGGTATTCATCTGCATTAAAAGAGATTTAGCTACCAGTGATTCGTTACCGGTAAAAATAATCTTATGAATAAACAGATCGTCCTGTGCGGATAAATTCGGACAACAAATTAATGAGAGAAATCCTATTATAAGAATAATTCGGATACGCATACTTTTATGGTAATATAATTTTATAATAAAGATATATAAATTAAAAATTGAATTTAGCCACATTCAAAAAAAATCATGAACACACCACCATAACTGCAGTTCTTTTTCTCTTAAAACCAGTGAAAAATATTTAATTTAGGAAACAGGTTATCTGCAATTTATCAGGTACTTACTTTTTATTAATTTATTTGAACCTTTCAATAGTAAATTTATTCTTATTAAAAGAATCCTATTCTAATATATCACTATTTACAGTTAGATTCTGACTTCATAATTTCATTATTAAATTATTAACGAATTTATCAATATACCCGTATACCCGTAATAATTTTTTATATCGGATTAATAAAAAAATCTTTAAATTTATGTGCTAATTTATTAAAAAATGAAGATGCTTTTAATTAGATCATGCGTTATTGGAAAAACTTACGCATTTATAAGATTAAATAACGTTTTTTGAAATACAAATAACAAAAACAATTATTATCATTGATACAATAAATACTGTAAAATATATAATATGAAACGTAGAATATTATTATTAAGTACAATAATGTGCTTTTGGTTTACCATATCCTTTATAACGAACATACTTGGTCCACTAATTCCTGATATTATAAATAATTTCAATCTTAAAAATTTAGCCTTAGCAGGGTTTATTCCAACGTCTTTTTTTATAGCATATGCTATCATGTCTATACCAGCAGGTATAATGACAGATCGTTATGGTGAAAAGACAGTGCTTGTTATAGCTTTCATCTTACAATTTCTAGCCACATTAATTTTTGCCTGGATACATTCTTATCCCATGTTACTTATATCCTGCTTTATTATAGGTTTAGGAATGGCTATGTTACAAACTGTACTCAACCCGTTACAACGAACAGTGGCAGGAGAAGAAAATTATGCGTTTATAGCAGAACTTGCACAATTTATTTTTGGAGTAGCATCATTCTTAAGTCCTTTGTTTTACTCATATTTAGTACAAAATTTAAGTGCTGATAATGTAACACAAACAAATGATATTTTAATTAACCTGCTAAGTAAAATAACGCCCGATGACCTACCCTGGGTCTCATTATATTGGGTCTTTGCAGCATTACTTTTAATTATGATAATAACCTCTTTACTTAGTAAATTTCCACAAATCACTACGGACAAAAAACAAAAAGAAAATACCTCATATTCATGGCTTTTTAAACAACGATTTGTATGGCTATTTTCCCTTGGGATTTTCTGCTATGTAGCAACAGAACAAAGTACTTCCATATATATGACAACATTCCTTTCACAGATACATGGCATAAATCCACAAACTGAAGGAGCACATCTGGTCAGTCTTTTCTGGGGATCCATGACAATAGGATGTATTATAGGTATGATTTTACTAAGATTAACTGACAGTAAAAAATTACTTCGATATTCGGGATACATAACATTAATTCTATTAGGTTTATCCCTCTATGGCTCTAAGGATATTGCTGTAATATGTCTGCCGGCAATGGGATTTAGTATCTCAATGATGTATTCAATTATCTTTTCATTAGCTTTAAACTCCACAAAAAGCCATCTTGGTTCTTTTGCCGGAATACTTTGTTCAGCAATTGTAGGCGGAGCTGTCGGACCATTACTTGTAGGCGTTATAGCAGATTTTACTAATCTACGCATTGCCATGCTTTTAATTGCTGTTTTTGTAGGTTATATGATTTTTATAGGATTTATGGCTCATCCGCTGGTCAATAATAAAACAGTACCATTGAAGAAACTCTTACATATAACAAATAAATGAAAAACACTTTATTCTTAACAATCTTAATTTTATTCATTTCGTTAACTACTAATCTAAATGCTAAAAATTTAATAGCAGTCAATGATCAGATAAAAATCAATGGACCTGTTATAAAAGAATATAAAAGCAACCGTCCTCCTCTTCAAAAAAGATTATTCAATTCTAAATCTATAGAGTCTGAGATCACCTTTGTAAAAAAATCACTTACCAATGCCAAACTCTCATGGATGTTTGAAAATTGTTTTCCAAATACATTAGAGACTACGGTTCATTATAGCATAAAAAATGGTAAGCCATACACATTTGTTTATACAGGAGATATTCATGCCATGTGGCTTCGTGATTCAGGAGCACAAGTATGGCCTTATCTTAAATTTATTAATAAAGATCCTGAACTAAAAAAAATGATAGAAGGCGTAATTCGTTGCCAGCTAAAATGCATAAACATTGATCCATATGCAAATGCCTTTAACGATGGGCCAACAGGAGAAGGATGGACAACAGACGACACAGACATGAAACCGGAGCTACACGAACGTAAATGGGAAATTGATTCTCTGTGCTATCCAATTCGCTTAGCCTATCAGTATTGGAAAGAGACAGGAGACGCAAGTATTTTTGACGAAGAATGGATAAAAGCCATAATGAATATTTTGCAAACATTCAAAGAGCAACAACGAAAAAAAAGTGTAGGTCCTTACCATTTTTTGCGTGTAACAGATAGTGCGTTTGGTACACTTAGTAACAACGGGTTAGGTACTCCCGTCAATCCTGTAGGACTTATAGTTTCAGGTTTTCGTCCTTCAGATGACGCTACAACCTTTCAGTTCCTTATACCTTCAAATTTCTTCGCCGTTTCTTCACTAAAAAAAGCTGCAGAAATATTAAAGACGGAAAACAAAAGAACAGATTTAGCCAAAGAATGTACCGACTTAGCCCGGGAAGTTGAAACTGCAATAAAAAAATATGGCACTTATAATCACCCCAAATATGGAACTATTTACGCCTATGAAGTTGATGGATTCGGAAATCGGATGCTAATGGACGATGCTAATGTACCAAGCTTATTATCGCTACCATATTTAGATATTCTGGATATTAATGACCCCATCTATCAAAACACACGTCGTTTCGTATGGAGCAAGGATAATCCTTATTTCTTTAAAGGCAAAGCAGGTGAAGGCATAGGTGGCCCACATGTCGGATATGACATGATTTGGCCCATGAGTATTATGATGAAAGCCTTTACAAGTCAAAATGATAATGAAATTAAATATTGCATAGAAATGTTAATGAATACAGATGCAGGGACAGGATTTATTCATGAATCATTCAACAAAGATAATCCTAAAAAATTTACACGTCCCTGGTTTGCCTGGCAGAACACTTTATTTGGAGAACTTATTCTCAAAATTATTAATGATGGGAAAACGAACTTACTCAATAGCATAAAATAAACATATCACAAGTATCAGATAAAAATATTACACATACAAAACGATCGACAATACATAGACAAAGCACAATAAATAAGGCGAAACGTATAATTCTCGTTTCACCTTATTTATTTATTCCGGAAGATATAACATACTGTCAGGCAAATATGTCTTTAAAATATTACGTCCCCAAAAACCTGTTTTCAATTCCTGTCCCATGTAATCTTCAAAATACAAAACCCGCATTTCATGAAAACCTTTATCGAGGGCTACTTTACCCACTGCCTCACGGGAACTGTGTCCTCCGTCGTTATTAACAACCAATTTACCATCTACATATAACACAGATCCATCATCTGAGAAGGTATAAAATTGATATATATCTCTTTGAGGGATTTTTAATAAAGTACGAAATTCATATGCAAAATGGTCTTCTTTTAAAGCTCCCTTAATAGAGATATTCTTCAATATTCCTTCCTTTATTTTTTTACATTCTTTTATTTGAGCTGTATTCTCACAAATACCCTCATAATAACAGTAAAAAACACCATGCGCCTTAGGTGTACATTTTATGGCAGATAAATAATTCATTTTTCTCTCATCCAGGGATGTAAGACCTGAAGGATAGTAATAAACATCTTCTTTACCAAGAGATGTACGAATCCATGTATCAAATTTTTTCTTTCCTTCGTATAATTCAATAATACGCCCCCCTCTTTGAAGTGAGCCATAAGCATCCTGTCCGGATACTCTTCCATAGGCTAAAGCAATACCTTTCTCTATTCCTATAATATCATTATTATGATCATGTCCGGAAAACACACCTATAACATCTTTCATATCAAGGAAAGACGCGAACAACCCGGAATTCACTTTTGATGAACTGACACCATCTTCCAACATGTTTCCATAAGTATCATCATTCCCCAAAATTTCATTATATTCTATAAGTGGAATATGGAAAAAAGCCAGTGAAGGAATAGGAATACCATTATTTATTTTCGTATAATTTTCACTCTGCCTGCGATACCATTCTATCTGATTAAAATGTACCCAGTCATAATGACCATAAGTATTTACCTGTAAATAATCATTTGAATCAATGCAATATAAAACAGCTTTTATTTCATGTCCTTTTTGAGAGCCATATACAGGGATACAACAATTTCCACATCCATAAATATTTTTAGGTCCCTTACTACCTACATAATAATGCGAAGCTAAAAGCAAATTAAAAATAGAATCTTTTGTCGTAATTTCAGCATCGTGATTCCCCATGGTTACAGTAAAAGGGATTCCTGCCTCTTCAAATATTTCAATAACAGCTTTCCAGCCTTTTATAGCTGGTTTGTATGTAACAACATCACCTGTCAATATTGCAAGTGATGGTTGTTCTTTTTCAAGTACAGTCTGAATTGTTTTTGATGTTACCACACACCCTGGGGATCCCGGCTTCCAATGTAAATCTGTAAATTGACAAATTTTAAATTTTCCGTTTTTAAAAAAAAGCTTTTGTTTTGCCATAGCAAAATTTGGCAAAACAAAAAACAAGATCAACAATACAATTATACTCCTTATTATATTTATATTTTTTGTTATCAATAATTTTTTCATGATAATATATTTATATAAAACAAAAACTACAGATAATCATCTGTTAATTACCCAAATAACTTAAAAATCAGTCACCATGCCAGTTAATTCCCAATAATCATAGAATATGCTATGTCTCGACAGGCTTACTTACTTATTTATTGTTACTTGAATACTCACCAGAAAACTTCCCTGCAAAATTCAGGTATTATAAAATCATCAAAACGAATAATCAATAAAACAATATTATTAAAACAATTTATTTTGTGCCCGATATTGCGAAGGAGAACATTTTTTAATAGATTTAAACTTCCTGGCTACATTCTTATAGTCAAAAAAGCCAACATCTGTAGCTACCTCCGATATAGAGTTATCACTTAAAAGAAGAAGTTGAGAAAAACGTTCTATTTTATGTTTTAGTATATACTGATATATAGCCTGTCCCGTTTCTTTTCTGAACCTGTTTTCCAATAAACGTCGGGATAAGGATACCTGATTCACAATATCCGTTACATTTATTTTTTCAGCAATATTCTTATGAATATACTTTATTGCAGTTAAAACATATGGATCTCTGGTAGGATATAAATCTGTCGAAATACGATTAACAATATTTACAGGTTTTACAAATATATCATGGGGTATTGTCTTTTCATCTTTTAATATCTGATCTATCAATTTTGCAGCATCAAGCCCTGCCATTTCTACATCCATTTGTATACTTGAAATAGGAGGATCTGAAAGATTACAAACCACAGTATCATTATCCACACCCAAAACAGCAATATCTTCTGGTATTTTAATGTCTATAGTGCGACATACCTCAGTAATTTTAATTGCCTGATTATCATCACAGGCAAAAAGAGCTGTGGACAATGGCAGTGCTTTTAGCCAGGTAATTAATGGTTCAGAATCATAATACCATAAATTATCAATTTTATCGTTATTATATCCATAAAAATTTTTTGCTAACCCGTGAGCACGGATACCTTCAAGATAACCTTCTTGTCTTTCCAGGGACCATACTGCATCTTCATAACCGAAAAAGGCAAAATTTTTGTATCCCTTTTCTATAAAAAAATCTGCAGCGATAAGACCGGCCTTGTGATAATCACTTGTAATATTTGGTATATTAGAAAACCTTGTTTTATAATCCTGGGCCAATGCTATTATACCATTTTTAGAGAAACAACTTACATCATCATTTATATCAAATTGACCAATAATAGCATCAGCTTTCCATTTCTTTGCCCAATCAACAACACCAGATATGCCGATTCTCCTCTTATAAGAAGGAGGCATACGACAAACTATCCAGGACTCTTTTTTCCCTTTTGAATATTGCAGGATACCTTCTAAAAGATATCTTGCAAAAGCTTCGGTAAAATCGGTAAGCAGGATTAATCTGATCATAACTATAAATCTAACGTACCCAACAATCGAATATAACAAATTCCTAAATAATCATCCAGTTTACTTTTATAAAGCTGACGCACCCAATAAACTGATATCCGTATTTTTTGTCTTTAATAAATGTAAATTAGTTAAAGAATTTCCATAAGGAAATTCTCTGACTTTATTACGCAATGAATTAATAAAAAAAGGAAAAGCATTGGAAATACTACCTCCAAAAATAACAGCACTGGGATCATAAGTATAAAGAATAGCTTTAACTAATTCACCTAAATGTTTTCCATATTCATCCCATATCTTTATCGCATTTTGTTCTTTATTTAATGCTCTAATATACACATCTTTCCCTTTGGTGTTATAATAATGAGAGAAAAAATAACTACTGCAATAATGTTCAAAATCCAAATCCAGATAAGGTAATAAACCTATTTCTCCCGCTCCGGTATTATTCCCGCAGTAAAGATTATTATCTATTATAATACCTGCTCCCAAACCCGTACCCAAAGTAACACCTACCATGTTTTCGTATTGTTTTCCTTCACCATAAAGTTTTTCACCCAGGGCAAAACAATTCGAATCATTATTAACAAATACCGGCACAGAAAATTTATCCTGAAGAATACTTTTCAAAGGGACCTCTTTCCACGATGGAATATTAGCAACATTATAGACTATACCTTTTACATGGTCTACTACAGAAGGAACACCTATTCCTATACCTGAGACATCTTTATTTACTTCACTTTCTATAAGACCGAAAAGCTGAGCTAATACCTGCTCCTCCGTCCCGGAAGAAAGACATGCGATTGTTTTTTTACTTATAATTTTACCATTCTCCACCTGACCGATACGAATATTCGTCCCGCCCAAATCTATTGCTAATTTCATATATAATCGTTAAAATATAATTTACTTTAATATTTTCTTATTAATAAAAGGAGAAACCACCTCAAAATGCCCCTTACCATCATACACACTGCATGTAGCTATTGATAAAGAATCCTTCCTTATTCGCATCACAGCAAAAGACCCGTTTCCATCATCGTCCTTCCATGCATTATTAACCTGATAAATAGTATAGCCGCGATAATGTTGAAGAGAAGCCGTATGAGTATGCCCTACAAAGAATGCGACCAGATTATATTTATCGAAAAGATTAAAAAGTCTAACACGATTCTTTTCAGGCCACCACCCAAGAGCCCACTTATCAAATCCATAATGCTGGATATACACAACAGGATTACCATTAGAGGCATATTGCTTTAAATCATTCTCTAACCACTTAAAATCACTCTCGCAATAACTTGTATCACCGGCACAACACTCACCCTGAATAAAATGAACATCCTGTATATTCCAGGAATAATCCATACTTGAAGGATCATAATTTAGAATCTCCTTTTTTGCCAATTTAGACCTCAATACAGAATCCATATAACTAAAAGTAAGAGCCCGGCCCTTTAAATTATCAGCTCCCTTATCAGAGACAGCCGGATCAATATCATGGTTTCCCAAACCAGGGAAAACAGGATAATGAATACGTTTTTCTCCTTTACCCGGTTCATAACGTTGCTTATATAAATTCAAAATTTCAGGTCGGGATTTATCAAACATATCCCCTGCCAAAATTACTCCATCAAGTTTTTTAAAAGTTTTTCCTGCAATACCCTTTGAAGCATTAACCGGAAAACGAAAATTATTTTCCAAATTATTTATTGCAACAACATGATAATATTGATCTGTTTCAGGTAATAAATCGAAATGTAAATCGGAGGCAATAACTACAGTTACGTTTCTGTCCTTAACATAATCCTTATTGGTCACAGAGCAACCAGTACATAGAATAAGACAAATAAAGTATACTATATATTTCCTCATAATTTTTTATTTTATATTACTAAATCGAGCGACTTCCGGCATCTACCTGAACTATCAGTTTTTTATTGTCACCCCATATTAAAGTTAACTCGAAAGGCACATTAGTATCTATTGTTATTGAGGGTTTTACATCTTCTGAAGCTCTCTTTTTAACTTTAATAGAGACCTTACCTTCCTTACCAAACGGATAACGACTAATACCATATCCATCTGTTAAACAGACATCAATCGTTAATTTATGCTCCATGGCCTCAGCCCTTATTCCAAATATATTCTCTATAAGCTCTGCAATAGGAGGAAGACCTGTCCAGCCTACAAAATCTTTTCGGGCCATAAATCCGGGTTCAGCCTTTTCAGGAGAATAATATTCCCAGAAAGTTCCGGTCTTCTTATACACCTTAAAAACATTATCATAATGATTTACTGCGATTTGATGAGCCAACTTTCTATAACCTTTTTTCAAAAGCCCGGTAATTATCATATAATTAGTTGGTGCCCAGACACCACCAACCCAATAACGACCATTAGCCTTATATTTTGGATTATTAGCAGCTAATGAAGCAACACGATGAGGTCGGTTAAAAGTTTCCTTATTGTTTAATTCATTAACCATAAAATCAAGCTTATCCTTAGGTAACACATCTGTATGTAACACCCAGTAAGCATAAACGCCCTTAGTCGAACTCAAAGAACCATCCGCATATTGATCATATAAAAAATGATCTTTTTCACTCCACATATTAGTATTGATATATGAAGTTAACATTTCTATTTCATCATCAAATTCCTCAATTTCCTGCCATCTTTCCAGATAAAATCCCATTTTAAGTAAAATCTTAGCCATAAAAAGCTGTTGAAGACAGGCATCCAGCCATACCATATGTCCATTACTATAAATAGTATTATATTCAGAAGGTACGCGGGGCATATTATCCATACCACTTCCCCAGCCGCTACTCCAATAAGTGCCGTTACGCCATGTACGATTTAGCTTTAA